>LIDZ01015568.1_pt25 | contig 15439 bp, 15 predicted proteins | sample 644651 | NCBI WGS metagenome assembly LIDZ01 (sample SAMN03856242, study PRJNA289617) | food metagenome | isolation source: wine grapes on drying loft during traditional withering process | host: Vitis vinifera cv. Corvina | place: Italy: Gargagnago di S. Ambrogio di Valpolicella | collected 2014-01 | reverse complement strand
GGATCAGCAAATATATGACTAAGCCGGTAGTTGGTTTTATTGGCGGGGCCACGGCGCCTCCAGGTAAAAGAATGGGGCACGCAGGTGCGATTATTTCCGGAGGTAAAGGTACTGCCAGTGAGAAAATCGCTGTGCTGGAAGCCTGCGGAATTAAGGTAGCTCCTACCCCTGCTGAAATGGGCTCTACACTTGTGAGTGTTCTGGAAGAACGCGGTATTCTGAATGCTTTTACCACACACTAATCCTGTTGTAAAGTAAGGCGAGGAAAGACTCTACAATACCTGGTGTTTTCGTGTATAATCACTTTTAAAGGTAAGCAACCTTTTGTTCCTGCCAAGGGAATGAAAGGTTGCTTTTTTGCGTTTACAAGTAAACTTCTGGAGGAGAGAGTTCGTATGGAAGAACGTAAATTAATATTTGGATTAAATGAAGTGGAAGGCATCGGCTGGAAGAGCATCGACAAGATACGCAAAGCGGGTTTTTTGACGGAAAAAGCATTTTCCTATACTTCTGAGGACTGGGAGAGTGTTGGACTTACTAATAAAATGTCGAATCGACTTGCCTCTACATATGATGCTGAATGGATAAACAAGCGGTACTCTTTAATGAAAGAAAGCGGTGCAGCAATGGTTACTCTGTTCGATGAAAATTACCCTGAATTATTAAAAGAAACGGCGCAGCCTCCCTGGGTACTCTATTACCGTGGGCGTTTGGAACTGATCTCCCGGCCCGGTATTGCCATGGTTGGCACCCGTGTACCCACTGCGTATGGACGCAAGGTGGGAGAAATACTGGCTTCTGAGCTTAGTGCTGCGGGCCTAACAGTCGTTAGCGGGTTGGCACGGGGGATTGATAGTGTCTGTCATGAAGCGGCACTGAGAGGACGTGGAGGCACTATCGCGGTGATGGCTACTGGGATGGATAAGGTCTATCCACCTGAGAATCGGGAACTTGAACGACTAATTGGCCGGGAGGGCCTGGTGCTTACGGAGTATCCTATTGGTACCAAGAGCCATCCTGGGCTATTTCCACAACGCAATCGTATTATTGCAGGTCTTACTCTGGGGACTGTGGTCGTCGAGGCTGACATTCGCAGCGGATCTCTAATCACGGCAGATGCTGCAATGGAGGCTAATAGAGATGTGTTTGCCGTTCCTGGTCCGATAACCTCTCCCAAAAGTAGGGGGGCGTTAGAGTTGATCAAACAAGGGGCAAAGCTGATTACCTGTGCTAAGGATATTGTCGAGGAGTATGCATCCTATTTGGACAAAATCCCCGCTGAAATCAGGGAATCTGAGTCATTTGTGCCTGAAGCTGGAAACTTGATTGTTGAAAAAAATTTGACAAGTGAGGAACTGCGACTATACCATATACTCCATCAAGGGCCATTTACGCTGGATGATCTTTTGACGAGGACCGAATGGGATTTTGGACTTTTGCATTCAGTTCTGTTATCTTTAATCATAAAAAAAGCGGTAACACAATTACCAGGAGCAATTTATAAGGTAATTTAATATAGTAGTGCGAGTGTTAACGAGGAGGACGAATCTATGGCGGATGTATTAGTGATTGTCGAATCGCCGGCAAAAGCGAAGACCATCGGCAAATATTTAGGCAGTAAATATATTGTAAAGGCATCAATGGGTCATATTAGGGATTTGCCAAAAAGCCAGATCGGCGTCGAAGTTGAGAATAACTTCAACCCCAAATATATCACGATTCGTGGTAAAGGCTCCATTTTGAAGGAATTGAAGGATGCCAGAAAAAAAGTGAAAAAAGTGTACCTCGCAGCTGACCCGGACCGTGAGGGTGAAGCTATCGCTTGGCACTTGGCCCATGCGCTGGATTTGGATGTTACAGAAGATTGTCGAGTTGTATTTAATGAGATTACCAAGCAAGCTGTGAAGGATGCTTTTAAGACTCCACGCAAGATTAATATGGATCTTGTGAACGCCCAGCAGGCCCGGCGGATACTTGACCGTCTCGTGGGTTATAAGATTAGTCCTCTATTATGGAAGAAAGTCAAAAAAGGCTTGTCCGCTGGACGGGTACAATCCGTAGCTGTGAAGATTATCATGGACCGGGAAAATGAAATTTCGATGTTTGTTCCGACAGAATATTGGAGTATTACAGCCAAACTTGGCATTCGTGATTCTCTTCTTGAAGCCAAGTTCCATAAGCTCAATGGTCAGAAGAAGGAGCTTAATCAGGAAAGTGATGTTCAGGAGGTTCTTGAGGCCATCAAGGATGCTGCCTTCAAGGTGAGTGAAGTTAAGGAAAAGGAAAGACAGCGTCACCCATCGGCTCCGTTTACTACGAGCTCATTGCAGCAGGAAGCAGCCCGCAAGCTGGGATTTCGTGCAGCCAAGACAATGTCCGTTGCCCAACAGCTGTATGAGGGTGTGGAATTAGGCAAAGAAGGTACGGTTGGTTTGATTACCTATATGCGTACAGACTCCACGCGCCTGTCCGTAATTGCGCAAGATGAAGCCAAAGAGCTGATCGCTGCCAAATACGGCGAAAAGTTCATTCCAGAAACACCGCGGCAGTATTCCAAGAAGGCCGCCGGAGCACAGGAAGCACATGAAGCGGTTCGGCCGACTTCAGCCATGCGTGAACCAGATATGGTGAAGGAGTTCTTGAGTCGGGATCAATTCCGTTTATACAAGCTGGTGTGGGAGCGATTCGTATCCAGTCAGATGGCTTCTGCCTTGCTGGATACGCTTTCGGTTGATATCACTGCTGGCACAGCCATCTTCAGAGCTGTGGGTTCCAAAGTTTCATTCCCTGGTTTTATGAAGGTTTATGTGGAAGGAAACGATGATGGAACGACGGACGAAGACAAGTATTTGCCACCGCTTAAAGCAGGCGATGACTTAATCAAGCAAGATATCGAACCTAAACAGCATTTTACGCAGCCGCCGCCTCGCTACACAGAAGCCCGTTTGGTAAAGACTATGGAAGAACTGGGTATTGGACGTCCAAGTACCTATGCACCAACCTTGGAAACCATCCAGAAGCGCGGTTACGTAGCCATCGAAGAGAAAAAGTTCATGCCGACAGAGCTTGGAGAACTTATTATAGAACAAATGGAGCAGTTCTTTCCTGAAATCCTTAACGTGGAATTCACGGCTCACATGGAAGGGGACCTTGACCATGTGGAGGAAGGTGCGGAAGATTGGGTGAAGGTTCTTGCTGAATTTTACGAGACTTTCGAGAAGCGTCTTATCTTTGCAGAAGAGGAAATGAAGGAAATAGAGATCGAAGATGAGGTCTCTGATGAGTTCTGTGAGAAATGTGGTAAGCCGATGGTGTATAAGCTGGGACGATTCGGCAAATTCTTGGCTTGCTCCGGCTTTCCAGATTGCCGTAATACCAAGCCTATCGTGAAGGATATCGGTGTCAGCTGTCCGAAATGCAATGAAGGACGGGTAGTGGAACGTCGCAGCAAGAAAGGGCGAGTCTTCTACGGCTGTGATCAATATCCTGGCTGCGATTTCGTTTCATGGGATAGACCGTCCATTAAGCCTTGTCCTGTCTGTGGCTCTTGGATGGTAGAGAAGCGTAATAAGCAGGGAACCAAGCTGCAATGCACTTCTTGCGACCATACTGAGGCAGTCCTTGACAATGAGGAAGAACTGGCAGAATAAAGTCTTTACAGGAGGAAGTTTAAATTGACCGAGATAGCAAAAGTTACAGTAATTGGTGCAGGCTTAGCCGGAAGCGAAGCAGCCTGGCAAATTGCCTCACAAGGTGTACCGGTGAGATTGTATGAGATGCGGCCTGTCGTGAAGACGCCAGCGCATCATACGGATCAATTCGCGGAGCTCGTGTGCAGCAATTCGCTGCGTGCTAATGGACTCGCTAATGCAGTAGGAGTACTGAAGGAAGAAATGCGGCGGTTGAATTCACTTGTGTTAGGCGCAGCTGACCGAAATGCAGTACCAGCGGGCGGAGCACTTGCTGTGGACCGGGATGGATTCTCTGGCGAGATTACGGCAACTCTGCATAATCATCCCCTTGTAGAAGTCATAAATGAAGAACTTACGCATATACCGGAGGAAGGGATTGTAGTTATTGCTACGGGTCCCTTAACTTCACCGGCATTATCTAATGATATAAAAACTTTGCTGGGTGAAGAATATTTCTACTTCTATGATGCAGCAGCACCTATTGTTGAGAAGGATACCATCGATATGAGCAAGGTATATCTCGCTTCCCGTTATGATAAGGGAGAAGCAGCCTATCTGAATTGTCCAATGACGGAAGCTGAATTTGATGTGTTTTATGATGCGTTAATTTCAGCAGAGACTGCTGAACTCAAGGATTTTGAGAAGGAGATTTACTTTGAAGGCTGTATGCCGATTGAAATTATGATGCGGCGCGGCAAACAAACAGCCCTGTTTGGTCCGATGAAGCCAGTGGGGTTGGTAAACCCACATACGGGTAAGCTACCTTATGCTGTTGTGCAGCTTCGTCAGGATAATGCAGCCGGAACGCTTTATAATCTTGTCGGCTTTCAGACTCATTTGAAATGGGGCGAGCAAAAGCGCGTATTCTCGCTGATTCCTGGTCTTGAGCAAGCAGAGTATGTCCGTTATGGCGTTATGCACAGAAACACCTTTATTAACTCACCTAAGCTGCTGCATCCTACTTATCAAATGAAGGGTCAGGAAAGACTGTTCTTTGCCGGCCAAATGACTGGTGTAGAAGGTTATGTAGAGTCGGCAGCTTCTGGTCTTATTGCTGGTCTTAACGCTGCTAGAGCCGCGTTAGGTCAGGAAGGCCTGGTCTTTCCGGAAGATACTGTTCTGGGTAGTATGCCTGCATATATCACTTCGGCCGATCCAGAGCATTTTCAACCGATGAATGCCAATTTCGGTTTGCTGCCAAAGCTGGAGAAGCGGATGCGGAGTAAACAAGAAAAAAATGAACTTCTAGCTCACCGAGCATTGGATAGTCTTGCTGGGTTTGCAACCCAGACAGGTCTTGCCTACGCAGCGCCGGATGATGAAGAGCAGAGCCCATCTTAAAGGAGGTTATTTACAGTTATGGTTCCTAGTTTTCATGCCACTACAATATGTGCTGTAAGACACAACGGCCAGGCTGCTATTGCTGGTGATGGTCAGGTTACATTCGGAGAGAGCGTTATCATGAAGACGACGGCTAAGAAAGTTCGTCGTTTGTATAGAGGACAAGTAATCGCCGGGTTTGCGGGTTCGGTAGCGGATGCAATAACCTTGTTTGAGAAGTTCGAAGGTAAGCTTGAGGAACATCACGGCAACCTGCAGCGGGCTGCTGTAGAGCTTGCCAAAGACTGGCGCCAGGACCGTATCCTGCGCAAGCTGGAAGCATTGATGATCGTAATGGATAAGGATGGCATGCTGCTCATTTCCGGTAACGGTGAAATCATCGAACCGGATGATGATGTACTAGCCATAGGTTCTGGTGGCAACTTTGCCCTAGCATCCGGCCGTGCTCTTAAGCGGCATGCTCCTGCATTAACTGCAGCGGAAATCGCCAGAGAAGCACTCCAGATTGCTTCCGAAATATGTGTGTACACCAATTCCAATATTATTGTTGAACAATTATAGGCCCCGGTGCCATAAGAGAGATGGAGGAAGTCACGATGGTGAATCAATCACTTACACCCCGCCAAATCGTAGCCGAATTGGATAAATATATTGTAGGTCAGAAGCAGGCCAAGAAATCGGTGGCCGTTGCACTGCGCAACCGCTATCGGCGCAGTCTGTTGGCCGAGGAACTCCGTGATGAAGTTGTACCGAAGAACATTTTGATGATTGGTCCAACTGGTGTAGGGAAGACCGAGATTGCCCGCCGTCTGGCGAAGCTCGTAAATGCCCCTTTTATTAAAGTGGAAGCAACCAAATTCACTGAAGTCGGTTATGTAGGTCGCGATGTGGAGTCAATGGTTCGCGATCTGGTGGAGACATCCATTCGCATGGTGAAGCTAGAGCGGACGGAGAAGGTTAAAGACCGTGCGGAAGAATTAGCTAACGAGCGAATTGTCTCTATACTGGTTCCTTCATCCTCCAAAGGCAAGACTCAACGAAATCCTTTTGAAATGATCTTTGGAGGGAATGGTTCTGGCCAGGAAGATTCCAAAGATGATGACGAACAAGATGGAAGTCTAAGTGAGCGCCGCCGCGGGATTAAGTTTAAGCTGCTGGCTGGCCAATTGGAAGAGACAATCATCGAAATCGATGTTGAAGACACTACTCCAAGCATGTTGGATATGTTTGCTGGCCAAGGGAATGACCAGATGGGCATGAATATGCAGGAAATGTTCGGCAGCCTGTTGCCTAAGCGCACGAAGAAGCGCAAGCTTCCAATCCGAGAGGCTCGCAAAGTGCTGACTCAGGATGAAGCAGGCAAGCTAATCGATATGGATGACTTGATTCAGGAGTCAGTGACGCGGGCTGAGCAGTCCGGTATTATTTTTATTGATGAAATTGATAAGGTGGCTAGTCAAGGTAAAGGCTCAGGTCCAGATGTATCCCGTGAGGGCGTACAGCGTGATATCCTCCCGATCGTCGAAGGGTCAACAGTAATGACGAAATATGGCCCTGTAAAGACGGACTACGTGCTCTTTATGGCTGCCGGTGCATTTCATATCGCCAAGCCTTCTGACCTTATTCCTGAGCTTCAGGGCCGCTTTCCGATCCGTGTGGAACTAAGCAGTCTGACCCTGGAGGACTTTGTATCTATTTTGACCGAACCGGAGAATGCACTGACGAAGCAATATGTGAATTTGCTCAAAACAGAAAACATTGAAATACAGTTTCAGCCGGAAGCTATTTATGAGATTGCCAGAATAGCAGCGTCAGTTAATCAGAATATGGAGAATATTGGCGCACGACGTCTGCATACCATTTTGGAGAAGCTTTTAGAGGATTTGTCCTTCGAGGCGCCAGAGTTAACTTTGGACACAATGGTTATCACACCGGAATATGTACGTGAGAAACTGGCGAGCATTGCACAGGATCGGGACTTAAGCCAATATATCCTGTAAAGTGCCGACAACCTTCGGCATAGTTCGAAATTGGGTAGTTTGAATTAGGAATTTAAAATTGTGTGTCCGAAAAAAGGAAGTAAAAGTAAGAATATGAAATAAAAAAGAAGATTTTGGAACGAAAAAGGTTGAATATGGAAGAAAAATGATCTAAGCCCTGTCTTTTCTGAAAAGATAGGGCTTATTTCTTATTGTAATAATATACAAATTCTAAGAGAATCAATGTATGTGAGAAAGATATAATATTGTTTAACGACACCTTTCGACTTAATTCGAGAAAAACAGGATTTTTTTTGCTTTTTTTGTCGAATTTAGCAGGATTTTAGAAGGAGTTGTGGAATTCTTTTCATTATGATAGGTTTGAAAGGGGGATATCCATGGGATTGCTGAATAGTGTCAGTTTTCAACGATTACAGGGAGGCATTGACGCTGCCGCCAAACGACAAAGTGTTCTAGCTAACAATGTAGCTAATGTCGATACACCAAATTTTAAACGTTCTGATGTTTCATTTGAAAGTTTTCTCCAACAACAAGATAGTGGACTAAAGTCCCAGTTAAGTGCCAAGGTAACGGATTCCCGCCATTTTCAGTTCGGATCTAATACTGTTGTACCCTCTACAGTCGTCACTACAGATGAAACAACCTCAATGAATAACAACGACAATAATGTAGATATAGACCGGGAAATGGCGCTAAGCGCCGAAAACCAGCTCAGGTACAGTTCTTATATTCAACAAATGAACAATCAGTTCACAATGATGCGCACCGTAGTTGAAGGGAGATAACAAAAAATGAACTTTGGTAGCAGTTTTGGGATCAGCGCTTCTGCACTTACTACTCAGCGGTTGCGAATGGATGTTATTTCCTCAAATATTGCCAATGCCGAAACAACGCGAGCGTCTGTTGTCAACGGCAAAGCAGTTCCGTACAAGCGTAAGCTTGTAGTACTGGAAGCCGCCCAGAGTGATAAGTTTTCGAATATTTTACACTCCAAAATGAATGGGAGTGCTGAAGGTGTTAAGGTTCAATCTATAATTGAAGACACCTCTCCGCTGAAGCCAGTGTACAACCCAAGTCATCCTGATGCAGATGCGAACGGATATGTGTATATGCCAAACGTGGACATCACAAAAGAGATGGTAGACATGCTGTCTGTATCTCGCTCCTATGAAGCCAATGTCACAATGCTGAATGCGACAAAAGGTATGGTAAGTAAAGCGCTCGAAATAGGACGGTAAAATAAATAATATCTAGGAGGGGAACAGATTATGCAAAGTTTGTCTATTGGGACTCAAGCTGTACAGCAGCTTGCTATGAAACCGACAACAACTAAGTCTTCAGCAGCTAGTGCTGATTCAACGGACAGCTTCGGTTCTTATCTGGAGGACGCACTGAATCAAGTAGCAGCTCAGGAGCAAACTTCTAAGGATATGAGTAACAAGTTTGTTTTAGGAGAAGTAAATATAGATGAAGCAATGATTTCATCGCAACAGGCTCTACTAAGTTTGCAACTGACTACTCAAGTCCGGAACAAAGTGATTGAAGCCTATCAGGAAATTATGAGAACTCAGATTTAGATAATCCTAGTTTAATTTCGGATGGGGTGACACTGTGAATGAAAGATTGGCCCAATACCGGGAGAAATTCCTCCTGTATTGGAACAAATTTAGTGGTAAACAGAAAATATTATTTTTTTCAACATTGTTTATCATCATCATAATAATCGTAGTTTTGACAATGCAACTATCGAAGACGGAATACGAAGTGGCTTTTCAGGATTTGGATAGCACGGATTCAGCTGGCGTAATGACTTATCTGGACTCAGCCGGGATTTCTTACCGTTTAAGTCCTGATGGAAAAAGTATCTCTGTACCTAGTACTGAAGCAGCACGAATTAAGGTAGACATAGGGTCTCAGGGGATTGTGCAAGGTGGTTCTATCGGTTACAAAGTATTTGACACAAATTCATCAATGATAGGCACAACTGACAGTGAATTTAATGTGAAGTATAATAACGCACTAAATGGTGAAGTGGAACAGTTAATGAGGCGTATGCAGGGAATCAAGGATGCCAAAGTCCTTATTAATCTGCCCAAAGAGACCGTGTTTGCTTCGCAGTCTGATCAGGAGCAGGCATCTGCTTCCGTGGTGCTTACCTTTACCCCGGGATTTAGACCGAGTCAAGATAATATCGACGGATACTTCAATCTTGTAAAGACAGCGGTACCCAATTTGCCGATTGCAAACATAACGATCGCTAATAATGAAGTTGAATTAATGCCTACAGCCAAAGGCGGACAGGCAGGGGTCTCCAGTCAAGTAGAAGAGAATTTTGCACTGCAAAAGAAATTTGAGGATGACGTCAAAAAAGATGTCAAACAATTTTTGAGCACTCTTACTGGTCCCGACAAAGTTGATGTCTTGGTATTCTCCAAGCTGAACTTCGATAAAGAAAGTCGGAAAGAGGATCTTGTCACACCTGTTGATGTACCAAACATGAAGGGGATCGAGATCAGTTCGCAAATTATCAGCAATACTTATTCGGGTCAGGGAAACACCACTGGAGGCGTAGCAGGTACGGGTTCACAAGATGTTGCGGGGTACCCTTCAGGAACGAATACAGGTACGTCAACCTCGGATGAATCTTCGGAAACGAGGAACTACGAGGTCAATAGGATCACAAGGGATATAATAGCCAGCCCTTATTCTGTAAAAGACTTAACCATAAATGTTGCTGTTGAACCACCTACTGGTCAAACTACTTTGGATCAGCCAACATCGGCAGCCATCCAAAATATTCTGGTCAATATCGTCCGTGCTTCACTTGCGGATTCTGGTGTTATTTATACAGACGCTGATCTAGCAAAAAAAGTTTCGGTTTATTCACAGCAATTTGGTAGTAATGCTGTAACTGCTACTTCGGCTGGACTAGCAACATGGATGATATGGGCGATCGGCGCAGCTGCACTGCTCGTCGGTGTCGGTGGTGGATATCTGTTCTACCGTAGTCGTAAAAAGACTGCTGAAGAGGAAGAAGAAGACATTCCATTACAAGTTCCAACTGAATTTCCATCCATCAATATGGAGAGCGTGACGAATGACAGTCAAGTTCGTAAGCAGCTTGAGAATCTGGCTAAGAAGAAGCCGGATGAATTCGTAAATCTGCTACGCACATGGCTCGCTGACGAACAGAGGTGAACCAATGGCAAAAGCTAGCCAGCAGGTACTTAGCGGCCGTCAAAAGGCGGCAATCCTGCTTATCACACTAGGACCCGAGGTATCTGCGCAAATATTCAAGCATTTGAAAGATGAGGAAATTGAACAACTGACACTCGAAATTGCCAATGTCCGCAAAGTGGAGAGCGGTGAAAAAGAAACGATCATGTCAGAGTTCCATCAGATATGCCTAGCTCAGGAGTATATATCCCAAGGTGGTATTAACTACGCCAAAGAGATTCTGGAGAAAGCATTAGGTCCGCAAAAAGCAATGGAGGTTATTAATCGCCTGACTGCAACCTTGCAAGTAAGACCCTTTGATTTTGCGCGTAAGGCAGATCCTAATCAGATTCTGAACTTTATCCAGAATGAGAATGTACAGACGATTGCACTTGTTCTATCCTATCTTCAATTTGAACAGGCTGCGGCTATCCTTTCTTCGCTACCACAGGAGAAACAGGCTGAGGTAGCCAGAAGAATTGCTGTTATGGATAGTACCTCTCCAGAAGTTATCACTCAGATTGAGCGAGTGCTGGAGCAGAAACTTTCAGCAACTGTAACTCAGGATTATACAAATGCGGGTGGTATCGAGTCGATTGTACAGATCCTGAATGGGGTAGATCGCGGAACAGAACGGACCATTCTGGACTCCCTGGAGATCCAGGATCCGGAACTTGCCGAAGAGATCAAGAAACGGATGTTCGTGTTCGAGGATATTGTTAACGTGGACAACCGTTCGATCCAACGTATTATTCGGGATATTGAGAATGCAGATTTGCAATTGGCGCTCAAGGTTGCCAGCGAGGAAGTACGGGATGTTATTTTCCGCAATATGTCTAAACGTATGGCAGATACATTCCGGGAAGAAATGGAGTACATGGGTCCGGTGCGGCTGCGTGATGTTGAGGAAGCCCAGACCCGCATTGTAGGCACGATCCGCAGACTTGAAGAGTCCGGTGAAATAATCATTGCCCGCGGTGGAGGAGATGACATAATTGTCTAAGCTGATCAAACACTCCCAATACGTTCCGGTAGATGTTCTGAAGAGACTGGAGCAGGCAAGGCATTATGCCGGCCTTGTCGAAGAGCCTATTCCGGAAGAGAATACCGGAGAAGTACACTATCAGGATCCCGCCCGCGAAGCGGCGGAACTAGCCCGTAAGCAAATGCTAAAGGATGCCCAGGAGTTTGCCGAGGGCCAAGTCCGAAACGCATCCCAAGAAGCAGAAAACATTGTGGAATCGGCGCGGTCGGAAGCTGAAGAGTGGTGGCGTCAACGCCGGGAGCAGGATGAGCATCTTATCGAAGCTGTCAAATCCGAGGGATATCAGCTAGGTTATCAAGAAGGCATATCGCAGGCAGAGCAAGAAATGAAAGAGAAGATGGCCGGAATGATGGAAGAAGCTCGAACTGTACTGAATGAAGCCTACAAGGCCAGAGATGTTATCATACAGGAAGCAGAGCCTTTTCTGGTAGAGCTAAGCTGCGATATTGCTGAGAAAATAGTAGACAGGCAGTTAACTATCGAACCGCAGTTTACGATGGAGTTAATTCGAAAGAATCTGGCTCGTAAACGCGAGCAAGGAATGATTTCCTTGTGTGTAGCACCCGCACAGTTTGCGTTTGTGAATGCGGCAAGGGAGGAACTTACACTTGCTGTTGATTCCCAGGCTGAATTACAAATTTTGCCTGACTCTACTGTGAAAGACCGAGGTTGTGTGATCCGTTCTTCCTTTGGAAGCATTGATGCTCGTATTGATACTCAGCTTGCAGAAATTAAAAAAGAGCTGGTAAGGATCGCACTCGATACTGAGGAGCACGGAAATGGGGAAGACGATGCTTGACAGCAAGCGTTACAAAGAGCAGCTGCGTAATTTCGACCCTGTTAGGATTAATGGTAAAGTGACACAAGTAATCGGGCTTATGGTTGAATCGGAAGGGCCAGATGCCAGCATAGGCGATGTGTGCTATATCTACCCGGCTAAAGGCAATAAGCCGCTGCAGGCTGAAGTCGTTGGTTTCCGTGACAACAAGGTTTTACTAATGCCGCTTGGAGAGCTGCAGGCTATTGGTCCCGGCTGTGATGTTGTCGGTACGGGAAAGCCATTAAGCGTTCAGGTCGGTTCAGAACTGCTGGGTAAGATACTTGATGGTCTTGGACAGCCGCTTGACGGCTCGCTCATCCCGGCTCGCATGCCGCACAGCTCCACTTTTAATATCCCGTCCAATCCACTCAATCGCCCAAGGGTACTGGAGCCAATCAGTATTGGTGTTAGAGCGATTGATGGATTATTGACAATTGGTAAAGGACAACGGGTGGGTATCTTTGCAGGCTCTGGTGTTGGGAAAAGCACATTGATGGGTATGATTGCCCGGAATACTTCCGCTGACGTTAATGTTATCGCTTTGATTGGGGAACGGGGCAGGGAAGTACTGGATTTCATTGAACGTGACCTGGGTCCAGAAGGATTACAACGTTCGGTGGTTATCGTTGCAACATCGGACCAGCCAGCGCTAATCCGAATTAAGGGAGCACTTATTGCTACAACGATTGCTGAATACTTCCGAGATCGTGGACTTAATGTCATGCTGATGATGGATTCTGTTACGCGGTACGCGATGGCTCAACGTGAAGTTGGCCTTGCGGTAGGTGAACCTCCGGCAATGAGAGGATATACTCCTTCTGTATTTGCTAGTTTACCGAAGCTGTTGGAAAGAGCAGGAACTGGGCCTACGGGTTCAATAACCGCTTTTTATACTGTGCTGGTTGACGGTGATGATATGAATGAGCCCATTGCAGACGCTGTTCGGGGAATACTGGATGGACATATTGTGCTAAATCGGAGCATTGCCAATAAAGGTCATTTCCCTGCAATTGACGTACTTTCGAGCATTAGCCGTGTAATGAAGGATATCGCACCTGAAGAGCAGATCGCGGCAGCAGAAAATGTAAAACGTCTAATGGCAGTTTATAAGGATTCAGAGGATTTAATTAATATCGGAGCCTATCAGAGAGGTTCTAATGCTCAGATAGATGAGTCAATGCATTACATTGACAGCATTTGGGAATTCACCAAACAGAAGGTAGATGAGAAAGTAACACTGGCTGAAGTTCAACAATCTTTAATTTCTCAATTCTCAAGGAGCTGATCCGGTATTGTGAGATTTCATTATACTTTTCAAAAAGTAGTGGATTTGAAGGGCAATGAGAAGACACAGGCAGAGTGGATTCTTTCAAGCGCGTTAGTTGAATTACAGGCACAGGAAAAAAGTCTGGAAGAGTTAACGGCTCAACGCAATGCTATCATAATCTCTTTGCAAAGTGCTGCTGAACAAAAGACGCCAATGGCAAAGATTATGGAAATGCAGGAGTATGTTAATTATCTGGATACATGCATTGCCCGTAAAAATAAGGACATTAGCCATGCGCATCAGGAAGTCCAGAACAAGCAAGAGACGCTCAGTACAAAGGTGCTGGATGAAAAAGTATGGTTGAAGGCAAAAGATAAGGCTCAAACCTTGTTTCAGCAGAGTATGAATTTACGGGAGCAAAACGAAATGGATGAGATGGCTACCGTCCGGTTCGCGATGAAATCCCTCTAACTGGGAGGTTTCCTCAAGTGGCTAAGAAAGATATAGAGCTTGAAAATGAAGGGTCAGCAGGGAAGCTTGAACGGTTTTTATTTTTAATGATACCGATTATTTTCACGCTTGTACTGCTAGGAGTGCTATTAACACTTTTTAACATGGATATTCGCAATAATGTGCTTCAGATTGCAAATAAGATTCCTGTTGTTCAAAATTGGGTCCCTGATCCAGTAGCAGATCCGCAGCAGCAAACAGTGGATCAAGCAGCAAGCTCGGACACAACGGTCAAGCAGTTAAAGGCTGAACTTGCTAAGCAGGAAACGAATCTGAAAAAGGCTAACGCAGAGAAAACGGCTCAGGATACGCAGGTGAAATCGTTGCAAGCTCAGATTGAAAAAATGAAAACTGAGGCAGCGGCAGCGGCGGTAGCCGTAACGACACAGGCTGTAGATGATCCTTATCAGAAGAATGTAACTGATCTTGCCCTGCTTTACGCAGGAATGAAGCCGGCGAATGCAGCGCTGATTATGGCAAACTTGACTACAGAAGAAATGGTACAAGTCTTCAGTGTAATGAGTACTTCAAGCAAGACAGCTATTCTGGAAAAGATGGATCCTAAAAAAGCCGCAGAAGTTTCAATAAAGCTAAAAGAAACGACAACTTCTACCGATATGGCAATTGCAGCCCTTCAATCACGCTTGAAAAAGGATGCATCCACGACGGCTACAACTGGAACTAGTGCTAATCTGGATAAAGCAAAGCTTGTACAGACCTTCACCACGATGACGGCAGCTAACGCCGCTGTACTTCTTGGATCAATGTACGCTATAAGCCCAGATAAAGTTATCACCATACTGAATTCAGTAAGCGATAGCGTACGCTCCTCTATATTGGGAGAAATGACCAAGAATGACAGTGTGCAGACGGCTAAGGTCGTTAATCGGCTAATGGGTGGGAAATAACTTTTGAAGGGAGGTGAAAATATATGAGTTTAGTTGTTCAATCAAATTCTAGTGGTAATGCCTCGACGGCAAATGGGACGACCTCAGCTTCTGCTTCTACCGGAGCCGCAGTAGTGCTACCATTTGCTCAGACCCTTGTCCAAACTATGGGTGAGAATACGGCGCAGAAACAGGTTGCACCGTTACTTGGAAACATAGCTTCTTTGCTTCAAGGCTTACTAAATGCAGTGCAACCTACTGGTAAGGAGAGTACGGATTCGGTTTCTAAGAGTACTGAGCTCGTTGCTGGTCTGAAAGAAGATATCGATAAGCTGGATGATAGCATCAGTGCTGATCCAACCTTACTTGCTGCCTTGCAAAGCTGGCTTCTCCAGGTATCTGCTTTATTATCAGGAAGTAGTACTCCGAAGACAGTTACACCAACCGGAGCAGAAGTAGGTAGTGAGGTCGGAAGTGAAGTCGCAACTGTAGGCGCAATTGAGACAGCTGGCAGTTTGTCGCCATTAGCACAGAGTTCCGCTACTATACGGTTTGCCGTTCAGGATGATCTCAATAGTCTGGTTAATTTGGTTCAGCAAGCTGCTGTTAGTGGGGATACTGAAACTGCAGCAAAAGGAATTAATTTATTGAATAATTTCAC
>LIDZ01005670.1_pt1 | contig 15450 bp, 14 predicted proteins | sample 644651 | NCBI WGS metagenome assembly LIDZ01 (sample SAMN03856242, study PRJNA289617) | food metagenome | isolation source: wine grapes on drying loft during traditional withering process | host: Vitis vinifera cv. Corvina | place: Italy: Gargagnago di S. Ambrogio di Valpolicella | collected 2014-01 | reverse complement strand
GCCCGGATCCAGATGCATCACCACCGTGGCGGTCAGCACCAGCGCCAGCACCGCCACCACCTCAATCAGGCAGAACACGCCCAGGCGGATGCCTTTGGCATTCAGATTGGCGAAGAATTGCGGGCCACCGCTGTAGCCCAGCGCAAAGATGAACATCATAAAGAAGATGTTTTTGATGCCGGTATCCACCGGGATATTCAGCTGACCAATCAGCAGCGCGGCAATCAGCGTGCCGCAGACGCCACCCAGCTGGATCGGCCCAAGGCGGATCTGCCCGATGGCATAGCCAAATGTCAGGGCCAGAAAGATAGCCAGTCCGGGAACAGACTGTAACGCCTGAGTGATATAGGAAAAAAAAGTACCAGACATTCAACATCCCTGGTCATTTAGTGGATACTGCCGGAGAGAGAAGAACCTCACCCTCTGAGATGCCCGTAAGCCAAATTTGACGACGAGTCCGTTGAAAATATAGCAGGCGTTTGAGCTTTAAACAGAAAGCGGCGGAGACGAGACGGCGGCATAAAAAAGAGATAAAAAATGCCCTTACCCAGCGCAAATTGCAAAGTACCCTTTTAAATGCATGTTTTACAATGATTTACATGACATCCATACCGGCTCTTTTACCCCAGACACACTTTTAAGTGCGTTCATAATTTGAGCGAAAGGCATTCATTTCAAAAAAAATGTGATAGTTATTCTGTTGAATTAATTAGAAAAATTAATAATTTCTCGCTTTTCGCCTGATTTATTTTCATTTCGTTATTTCTAAAGCTGAAAATGACAGAGCGATCACAGATGAACCGCCTGCGGATGAGCAAATCTGACCCGAACGCTTCGATAAGGCCACAATAAAGTTGAGTATAATGAACAAGATGCTCTGCATGGCGGCAATCCCGCCGGACAAATTCCGCTACTCCCCCCTTTGCATGTCGCTCCCCCCGCTGAGCTAACAATACGTTTGGCACTGCTAGCAATGAGAGGGCATTTTCTCCACGATGGTGCGCCGTCCGCACCACCAGTAACGAACCGGACCTCACAAAACCGGTTCAGGCCCTGCCCTGCCTGCCTTTACTGACCTGGCATAACTCCTGCATTGCTTGATAACTAACTTGTATACAAGCCCGCATACCGGGCCACATTGGGAGTCATCAGCCATGAGCAGCAAAGACAAACAGACTATCGATGCAATGCGTCGCCAGATCATGAAATATTCGGCACTGACTTTAGGCGGCGTTGCACTCAGTGGCATGTTGGGGAGCCTGCCTGCGATGGCGGCAGACGAAGAGATCCTGATTGGCTACTGGCCGATTGTCGGCGGTCTGCCTTTATATGTCGGTATTGAGAAAGGCTTCTTTAAAAAGGCAGGCCTGAACGTTCGCGCGGTGAAATTTGCCAGTACGCAACAGGTGGTCGAAGGGATGATCACCGGGCGCATTCATGGCTGTGCCAACGGCACGGCAACCGGTGCGCTGGGACTGGGCGCGCTGACCAGCCCGGACCTGTTCAAAATTATCTGCTCCAACCCGTCCAACGAAAAAATGGTGCTGGATGAATTTCTGGTACCGATGAACAGCACCGCCAAATCCATTGGCGATCTGAAAGGCAAACGCATCGCCTGTGGACCCGGCATCCAGAACGTCACCATGGCGAAAATCATTCTGGAAAAGAATGGCTTCACCGAAACCAACGTGATCGAACTGCCAATTGGCCAACATGTGCCTTCACTGGCGGCGGGCCAGATCGACGGCGTCTATACCCTTGAGCCGACCGGCACCGTCGCGAGGATGAAAGGTCTGGGCAAAGTGCTGGAAACCGGCGTCATTGCCAAATACGTGCTGGGCGATGCCAGTGCGCCGTGGTTTGGTGGCGCGGCGGCGCTGACCAGCAGCTTTATCAATGCCGATAAGGCCCGCTCGAAGCAGTTTGTCGATGCCTATGCGGAAGCGGTGAATTATATCCAGCAAAACCCGGACGACGCGCGTCAGTATGTCGCCGGCTACACCGGTATCGAAGCCGCGCTGGTGAAGGAAGTGCCGCTGCCGGGCTTTGTAATGTATGACCAGCTAACCGGCGAGAATCAGCAATGGTTCCAGAAATTCTATGACGTCTTTACCGAACGGAAAATTTTCAGCAAGCCGCTTCAGGTTGCCCCGCTGATCTACAAAGCATAAGGAGCCGCAAGATGAAGTCATCATGGCGTTATAAGCTTCTGCCGCTGGTTGGGCCGCTACTGCTGTTCCTGCTCTGGCAGACGGCGGTCAGCGCAAAATGGCTGAACCCGGTGTTGCTGCCCTCACCGGGTGAAACCGTCAGCTATCTGTTCAGCAAGCTGGCCGACGGCAGCATGAATCAGGATATCGGTGCCACCCTGTACCGCACGCTGATGGCCTTTTTCGTCTCGGCGGTGATCGGCGTGCCGCTGGGCGTGATGCTCGGCAGTAGCGAACGTCTGTATCGCAGCGTGGAGTTCCTGGTCGATTTCTTCCGCTCCACGCCCTCCTCGGCGCTGATCCCGCTGTTTATGCTGATTTTCGGCATTACCGACACCAATAAAATCGCCATTGCGGCCTTTGCGGCGGTGCTGGTGATCCTGTTTAACAGCGCGTACGGCGTAATGAATGCCAAAAAGACCCGCATCATGGCGGCGCAGGTGATGGGCGTTTCGCGCTGGCATGTGTTCATAGACATCATGCTGATGGAAAGCCTGCCGCAAACCTTTGTCGGCCTGCGCACCGGCGTGTCGATGGCGCTGGTGATCGTGATCGTTGCCGAGATGTTTATCGGCTCGGAAACCGGTCTGGGCCATCGCATTATCGACGCACAGCAGCTGTTCAACATTAAGGACATGTACGCGTCGATCCTGATTACCGGTGCCTTTGGTTATCTGCTGAATCTGGCCTTTTTGCTGATTGAAAAGCGCTGCGTACACTGGAGTGGCAAAGCATGAACCATCCTCCCTACCCTAAACCCAATACCCACGTCACGATCCGCGGGTTGGATAAAACCTTCGCCGGGCAACCGCTGTATCAGGACCTGAATCTCGACTTCCCGCGCGGCAAGATTGTGTCGATATTCGGCCCCAACGGCTGCGGTAAATCGACGCTGATGAATATGATTGCCGGCCTGATCCCGGTCGATCGCGGGCAAATTTTGTTTGATGGCAAAACGCTGGCGGAAACCACCATCGGCTATGTGTTCCAAAACTACCGCGATGCGTTGTTTCCCTGGCTGACCGCATGGAACAATATCGCCTATCCGCTAAAGCGCCGGGGAATGAAGGCCGGTGCGGTGAAAAAGCGGGTGGCCGAGCTCTCGGAAATGTTTGATATCCGCTTCGATCTGCAACGCTATCCCTACGAGCTGTCGGGCGGCCAGCAGCAGACGGTGTGCATCATGCGCGCGCTGGCGACCGAGCCGGAAGTGATGTTTCTCGACGAGCCGTTCTCGGCCCTCGACTTTGAAATGACGCTGTTTATCCGCGATAAGCTGCAGCAGGTGCAACAGGCCACCGGCGTGACGATGCTGATTGTCTCGCACGATCTGGAAGATGCGGTGTTCCTGGCGGATGAGATCTTACTGCTGACCCGGCGTCCGACGCGGGTGGCGGAAATCGTCCCGTTTGAATTACCGCGTCCACGCACCGCCGAAATGATGAGTCATCCGGAATTTATTCGCGTCAAAGCGCATACGCTGGAAGTGTTTAAGCGGGAAATGGCGGGGTAGTCTCATAAAGCAAAAAGCAGCGCCGGAGCGCTGCTTTTTTATTTCACCCAGCCGGCCGATCAGGCTTCCGGCGGGGCTTTCCCTTCTTCAATAAACTCTTCATCAATCTCATCGCTGTTTTCACGGTTATCGCGACCGGAAAGCAGGTTCCAGCAGGCAATAAACATCGCGGCAATCAGCGGACCGATGACAAAGCCGTTAATACCGTAGATTTCCATGCCGCCGAGGGTGGCGATCAGGATCAGGTAATCCGGCATCTTGGTATCTTTGCCAACCAGCAGCGGACGAAGAATGTTATCCACCAGGCCAATGACCACCACAAAGAAGCCGACGATAAACAGCCCTTTCCACAACACGCCCGAGGCGAAGAAGAAGATCGCCGCAGGCACCCAGACAATCGCCGACCCCACCGCCGGGATCAGGGACAGGAAGGCAATCAGCGCGCCCCACAGCAGGATGCCATCAATACCGGTGATCCAGAATGCCAGCGCCCCCAGCGCGCCCTGCACCACCGCCACCACCACCGTGCCTTTGACCGTCGCACGGGAAACCGCCGCGAACTTCATAAACAGGTGATGCTTTACGTAGCTGGACAGCGGCAAGGCTTCGAGGATCAGATTGACCAGGTAAGCACCGTCTTTCAGCAGGAAGAACAGCAGATACAGCATGATGCCGAAACCAACGGTGAAGCCGAAGGTGCTTTTACCGATCAGGAATACGCTGCCCGCCAGATACTGTCCGCCCTGCATCGCCACCTGCGAAAGCTTCTGCTGGATTTGCGCGGCGGTATCTAACTGGTGTTCCGTCAGGAAGCTTCTGGCCCAGCCCGGCAAATGCTGCATCACGTCCGCGATGATGGTCGGCAGCTGCATATTGTTGCCCTGCAGCTTGGTGTAAACCACATTGAACTCAATCGCCATTGACGAAACGAGGATGGCCAACGGGGTGAAGACGATTAAGCAGATCACCACCAGCGTGGCAAAGGTGGCTAATCCATTACGGTCACCCATCATCTGGCGGAGTTTTGTTTTCATTGGGTGGAAGATCACTGCGAGGATCGCAGCCCACAATACCGAAGAATAGTACGGCCCCAGTACATCAAGAAAAGCCACTGTTACGATAAAAAGGATCAGGATGAAAAATCCTTTTGCCAGGCCGTTAAATCTCATGTCAGTCCCTCTAATGCGCAATTTTGCTCCCGAAGCATAGAACGCAATGCCGCATTTGCAACAAAAGACTGACGCTCATCTAACGGCCTGTCAGATCAGGCGAGTTTCACCGGCCACTGATTCAGCACGATGCCACGTTTCTGCGCACCTTCACCGAAGTCTTTCAGCACCGCTTTGACATCCGGATCGATGTATTCGGCGTTGTCGTGATCGACAATCACTACGCTGTTTTCCGGGATTTCCGCCAGCAGGCCTTTCAACCTTGGGTTATGCATAAAGGTCAGGTTCTGCTGGAAGCGCAACACAAAGTGATCGTCATAGCGCGTCAGCAACATCGCCCCGCGATGGCTCTTATAGATGCTGAACAGGATCTGCGTGGCCAGGCCAATACCAATCCCCGCCAGCATACCAAACACCAGGATGCCGCCGATGGTGGCCAGGAACGGCACCGCCTGCTGCGCGCCCTGGCGGAAGTGTTCGACAAACAGCCGCGGCGTCGCCAGCTTATACCCGGTATACAGCAGGACTGCCGCCAGGCTGGCCAGCGGAATGGCATTCAGCAGATTGCTGAAGTAGAGGCCACACACCAACAGCAACACGCCGTGGATCAGAATTGAAATCTTACTCTGCGCACCGGCGCTGACGTTCACCGAGCTGCGGACAATCACTGCGGTAATCGGTAAGCCGCCAAGGAAGCCGCTGATCAGGTTACCAATACCCTGCGCGCGCATCTCTTTATCCGGCGAGGGTGCGGGGTTTTGTGGACGCAGCTTTTTCAGCGCTTCCTGGCTGAGCAGGGTTTCCAGGCTGGCAACGATGGCGAGGGTTGCGGCGATCATATACACCGCCGGGTTCTGCCAGACGCTCCAGTCGGGGCGTTCCAGTTCCCCGGTCAATGCCGCCAGGCTGTCGAACGAGGGCAGGGAAATGCGTGGCAGGTTGCTGACGATGTCCGGGAACATTCTGCCGCCGACCACCGTCACCATACAGCCAAACAGCACGGCGACTAACGGGCCAGGCATCCAGCTCAGCACCTTGATTTTTTTAACGGTGTTGGTCGACCAGAACCACAGAATAAACAGGCCGATACCGGAGACCACAATCGCCGGGATCGACACGCTAAACGCGCCGCCGGTAACCAGCGAGCTGAGTTCACTCTCTTCCGCCGCACCCAGCGCCACCGGGATCTGCTGCATGATCAGCAAAATACCGATCGCTGCCAGCATGCCTTTGATCACCGTGCCAGGCACCAGGGTGATAAAGCGTCCGGCGCGCATCACGCCGAGCATAAATTGCAGCACGCCGGCGATGATCAACGCGAACAACAGGGCGGAAAACGATCCGAGGGTTTCAATCGCGCCGGTCACAATGGTCACCAGACCAGCGGCCGGGCCGCTGACGGCGAATTTTGACGGACTGAAGGTGGTGACCACCAGCCCGCCGATTACCCCGGTAAGCAGGCCAACGAAGGGCGGAAGGCCGCTGGCCTGCGCAATGCCCAGGCAAAGCGGCAGCGCCACCAGAAACACGACCAGACCAGCCGGGATATCCCGACGAAGATGACTTAAGTTCATGGCGATTTACCCTCTGCACTTTGCTGGATTAACTCTTTCAGATGCCCGGACTGCAGGTCATACACGCAGCCAAACACATCCAGGTCCACGCCAGATCGCCAGATATTCAGTACCGGCTCTGCGGCGATCAGGTGAGAAAATTGGGCGAGGACGTTGGCCTCCACCAGCTGGTTGAGCTTTTCGCTTTCATCCTCAATACCCTCGGCATTGGCCAGTCCGGGTGCCAGCGCGGTACGCAACTGGGTGATGCGTCGGGCAAGTGGAGAGTTTTCATCAGATAACGGAATATTCGGTAAGGCTATCGCCGCCTGCACACCTCCGCAGCCGTAATGGCCGCAGAGCACAATGCGCGAGACTTTCAGGTACTCCAGCGCGTATTGCAGCACGCTCATAAAATTATCATCACCCTCAACCACCATATTGGCGATATTACGGTGAACGAACAGTTCGCCGGGATGCGCGCCGGTCAGGACTTCGGCGGGTACGCGGCTATCGGAGCAACCAATCCACAGCGAGTGCGGCTGCTGGGAGTGCTCGTTTTGGCGAAAGTATTGAGGATTGCGTTGGCGGCGCTGTAAGGCCCAACTGCGGTTTTTCGCTAACAGGGGTTTTAGTGTCGTCAAAATACATTCTCTCTTTTAAGTACGACAGGAATAAACCTGCGCGCCAAATAAATGGAAATAAGTGTTAACAGAGGAACTGCCTCCGTTTAAGTATGTACACATCTGCTGTAATAAGTTCTGCTATTTTAGACTGGCATTAATTATTAAGATTATTCTTAATCAAGATGAAATAAGCGAATGTAATATTTATTAAATTAACCTGTTTGCCGTTGATTTCTCAACACCCGCATTTTCAGACAATTAAATAAACTAAAGTAATCAGTAAAAATCATTAATAATCAAAAACATGATTATTAATGCATTCCTGATGCAGTAATTAAGCATAAGCTTTTCCTATGACCTCAATTAGCCCTAAAAGGGATGGCCGTCTCTTTAATACACCGGTTTATCATTATCTTTTATGGGGTAAATAAATAGATCCACTGGCTAAATCCCTGAAAGGTTTTATTTCTCTAAGAATAAATATGCAGACGAGTAATAACGCGATTTATCAATAAACGTCAGAAACACCCTGAAATATTTGAACATCTTTACATTGTCGATCTGCCGCCCTGGCCCGGTTTCATCTTACGGCACACCTCACAGAATAAATAAAACTCATGCCTCTATAACCATTTTATGGCAGACAAAGCCGCCGCCCCTGCTTAAGTTGGTATTGGCACAACAAAACAACAACAATATAACTGGCTGTTTTATAATAAAAAAACAGAACAGACTTACCTCAAAAACAGATAAAAACACCACCCGTCAATCCCAGGTGAGTGGATTTTTTTTTAACCCGGTCACGGATTAATAAAAAAAACAGAGAGCGTACCCTATGAGCAACCACGACATTGTCGACGTAAAGGGATGGATTGATTCCCGCGCCATCTCGGGGAAGCAATGGCTGATCCTGGCCCTGTGCTTCTTAATTATCCTGTTCGACGGTTATGACGCCGCCGTGATGGGCTTTATTGCCCCTGCCCTGATTGAAGACTGGGGCATTTCTCATGCTGAGATGGGCCCGATCCTCGGCGCCGCAATGTTCGGCGTGGCGATTGGCGCGCTGGTGGCCGGGCCCTGGTCGGATAAATTTGGCCGCAAGAAGATCCTGCTGATTTCGATTGCCTGCTTTGCCTGCTTCAGTCTGGGCAGCGCCTTTGCCCGTTCGCCGATGGAGATGGCGCTGCTGCGCTTTCTGACCGGGCTGGGCCTCGGCGCGGTGATGCCCAACTGCGTGACGCTGGTGTCGGAATATATGCCAGAACGCCGCCGCAGTCTGATGATCACCCTGATGTACAGCGGCTTTAATATCGGTTCCGGGATGGGCGGCTTTATCGCCGCCGGCATGTTGCCGCACTTTGGCTGGAAATCGGTGCTGCTGTTCGGTGGCGCGATGCCGCTGCTGATGCTGCCGGTGCTGATTTGGGTATTACCGGAATCGGCAATGTTTATGGTGGTGCGCAACGTTAGCCGCGAAAAAATTGCCGCGGTGCTGAACCGTATGGGCGGCACCTTTACTGCCACCACCGCCTTTGTGCTGTCGACGCCGATTGTGCCGAAAAAAGCGCAGGTGCTGCAGCTGTTCAGCAAGGGCTATGCCGGCGGCACCATCGTGCTGTGGCTGACCTACTTTATGGGCCTGTTTGTCATCTACCTGCTTAACGGCTGGCTGCCGACCATTATGCGTTCGGGCGGCGTCACGCTGGAGCGCGCGGCCATCGTCGCCGGGCTGTTCCAACTGGGTGGCACCGTCGGCGGCCTGCTGGTCGGAAGCCTGATGGATCGCCTGAAAGCGAAATATGTCATCGCGGCCTTTTATCTGCTGGGCTGTTTCTGCCTGGTCTCCCAGGGCGTCTGGGGCTTTGGCCCGGACATGCTGGCACTGCTGGTGTTTGTCAGCGGGCTCTGTATTAACGGCGCGCAAACCGGCCTGCAGGCCTTCTCACCGGCCTTTTATCCCACGGAAATGCGCGCCACCGGCGTGTGCTGGATGCACGGCATTGGCCGCAGCGGCGCGATTATCAGCTCCTCGCTGGGCGGCGTGCTGCTCGGCGTGTTCCCGGGGCAAACCAGCATCTTTATTGTGTTAGCGATCCCGGCTCTGCTGGCGGCGCTCTCGATTACGCAACATAAGCCTGCGCAGGTGGCAAGACAGCTGAAAGGGGTCGATCTCAACGACCTGCCGTCGCTCTCGCGCAGTATGAATAACCGATAAGTGAAGGAAGAGAACTATGGCTACTATCATCGGCGGTCTGGCCGTCTCACACACGCCAACCATTGGCTTTGCAGTCGACCATAACAAGCAACAGGAAGGGGCCTGGGCGCCTATTTTCGACGGCTTTGCGCCTATGCAACGCTGGCTGGAAGAGAAGAAACCGGACGTGCTGCTGTACGTGTTTAACGATCACGTCACCTCGTTTTTCTTCGATCACTATTCGGCCTTTACGCTGGGGATTGATGAGCAGTATGCGGTGGCGGATGAAGGCGGCGGCCCGCGCGATTTGCCGCCGGTTCAGGGACATGCGGCCCTGTCGCAGCATATTGGTGCCAGCCTGATGGCCGATGAATTCGATATGTCGTTCTTCCAGGACAAGCCGCTGGATCATGGCCTGTTCTCACCGCTGTCCGCGCTGGCACCCTGCGATAACGGCTGGCCGATGCAGGTGGTTCCGCTGGCGATTGGCGTGCTGCAATTCCCCATCCCGTCTGCCCGCCGCTGCTTCAAACTCGGCCAGGCGCTGCGCCGCGCGGTGGAAAGCTTCCCGGAAGATCTGAAGGTGGCGGTGGTCGCCACCGGCGGCGTTTCTCACCAGGTGCACGGCGAACGCTGCGGCTTTAATAACCCGGAATGGGATGCGCAGTTTGTCGATATGATCGTCAACGATCCGCAGCGTCTGACCGAAATCACCCTCGCCGAATACGCCACGCTGGGCGGGCTGGAAGGGTCGGAAGTGATTATGTGGCTGGTGATGCGCGGCGCGCTGTCTGCCAACGTGGAAAAGCTGCATCAGGCCTATTATCTGCCGTCGATGACCGGTATCGCCACGCTGATCCTGGAAAACCAGGCCAGGGAAGCGCCGGTGGATGTGCATCAGCGCCAGCGCGATAAGATCAACCTGCAACTCAGCGGCGTGGAGAAGCTGCCTGGCACCTACCCGTTCACCCAGGCCCGCAGCCTGAAGGCGATTCGCATCAACAAATTCCTGCACAAGATGATCCAGCCCGCCTGGCGTGAGCGCTTCCGCAACGAACCCGAGGCGTTGTATGACGAATCCAAACTGACCGAAGAAGAGCGCACGCTGATTACCTCGCTGGACTGGCGCGGGATGATCCATTACGGCGTCAGCTTCTTCCTGCTGGAGAAACTGGGTGCGGTGGTCGGCGTCTCCAACCTGCATATCTACTCCGCGATGCGCGGCGTGTCGCTGGAAGAGTTCCAGCAAACTCGTAATCAGCAGGTGCTCTATTCTGTTGCGGGGAAAGCGTCCTGATGACCTCTTTGCCCATTATTGACTGCCACCATCACGTATTCGATCCGGCGCAGTTTCCCTATGATGCCAATAGCGGCTACCACCCGGACGGCCACGAGCTGGCCACCCCGGCTTACTATCAGGCGGTGATGGAAGCCTACAACATCCGCCATTCGCTGATGGTCGGCCCGACGTCGGCCTATAACCTTGATAACCGCTGCATGCTGGAGGCGATCCGCCAGTCCGCTGGCCGGTCAAAAGGCATTGCGGTGACGCAGCGTGACGTCGACAGCAACACGCTGGCGGCCCTGAAGGATCGCGGCGTGGTCGGCATTGCCTTTAATGTCGCGATGCTCGGCACCGACCCTTTTTTACAGCTCGACGATCTGATGGCGAGGCTGGCGGAGCTGGAGATGTTTGCGCAGATCCAGGTGCAGGATGATCAGCTGCTGGCGCTGATGCCGCTGCTGAACCGCACCCGCACCAAACTGATCTTCGACCATTCCGGGCGACCGGACGTTAACGCCGGGCTGTCGCAGCCGGCGTTCCAGGCGCTGCTGGCGCTGGCGGGTCAGGATCGGACATGGGTCAAACTGTCGGGCATGGCCAAGTTCTCGCAGCAGCGCTACCCGTGGCACGATGCACAGCCGTATTTACTGGCACTGCTTGACGCCTTTGGCGCGGATGCCTGCCTGTGGGGTTCCGACTGGCCGTTCCTGCGTGCCACCGAACGGATGGACATGGGCACTCAGCTACTGCTGCTGGAGAAAATGATCCCCGACGAAAACACCCGCCGCAAAATCCTGTGGGACACCCCAAAGCGCCTGTTTGGCTTCCACGACTGAGGAAAAAGCATGAAAACCCTTTATGTTCTGAATGGCCCGAACCTGAATTTGCTGGGCACCCGCGAGCCGGAAACCTATGGCTCCGACACGCTGGAAACGGTGGAAAAGCTCTGCCGCGATACCGCTGCCGAACTGGATATTGCTATCGAGTTTCGTCAGACCAACCATGAAGGGGAAATGATCGACTGGATCCAGCAGGCGCGTTTGCAGGCTGATGCGCTGGTGATCAACCCGGCCGCCTGGACGCACACCTCGGTGGCGATCCGCGATGCGGTGACCGGCGTGGCCCTGCCGCTGTGGGAAGTGCATATCACCAACGTGCACAAGCGTGAAGCCTTCCGGCATCACTCGTTCCTGTCGGATGTCGCACAGGGCGTGATTTGTGGTTACGGCATTCGCGGCTACCGCTATGCGTTGATCGAAGCGGCCCGCTCTTTATAAGCGCGGCTCGCTGCCGTGGCACACCTCGCGCAGAAAGCCGATCAGCGCGTCGGCCGCCGGTGATGGCAGGCTGCCGGTGCGGTAGCTCAGGCCGATTGCCCGTCGGGTATCCGGCAGGGCGATCGGCAGCACCACCAGCTCTTCGGACGCCAGCTCGAACTCCAGCTGGTGCGCGGAGACGGCGGCCAGCATATCGGAATCACGCAGCAGGCCACGCACCAGCGCCAGATCGCCGCTCTCGACCACCGGATCCGGTGTCGGAATGCCCATCGCCAGGAAGCAGTTATCCAGCAGATTGCGGGCGGGCGTATGGGAACGCGGCAGCACCCAACGTGCCTCGCGCAGCGCCTGGGTGCTGACCGGCGCTTGCGCCAGCGGATGATTGCGTCGGGCCACCAGCACCATCTCTTCCGCAAACAGCGGTTCGTTGCTGATATCGTTGATCTCTTCGGTGTTACGCAGCGCGCCAAAGATAAAGTCGATCTCGCCGGATCGCATTTCAGACGTCAGCATGCCCCAGGCACTTTCGCTGGTGACCACCTTGATGCCCGGATACCGCGCGGTCAGCCGCACGATCGCCTGCGGCAGTATTCGCGTGCGGCCAAGCGGCAAGGCCCCCACGCGTACCGTCCCTTCCAGCACCCCTTTGCGGGCGGCAATATCCGCCGGAATATGCCGCAGCTCATTGAGGGCGCGGCGAATATTCGGCTCAATTTCCCGTCCTGCCAGCGACGGGATCATGCCGTGCGGCGTGCGTTCCAGCAGCGCGATGCCCGCGCCGTTTTCCAGCACCTTGAGTGCGGCGCTGACCGCCGGCTGGCTGAGCCCCAGCTGCTGAGCAACCGACTGCATATGCCGGGTCTGGCACAGCCTGACGAAGATTTGCAGGCGACGGACGTTGAACAGCCACAGCGGTTCTGACTCCGCCCTGCCGCCTTTACCCTGCAGTTTGCTCAGCAACAGCGGGATAGCATGCAGCTCATCTATCGCCCGTTCAGCGCGCGGCAGAATGCAATTCCCCAGGTCGGTTAAGCGCATACCGCCCGCATGACGTTCAAATAACGGCACGCCTAAAGTGAGTTCCAGATCACGAATAGCGCGGGTGATCGCCGACTGGGTGCGAAATAATTCATCGGCTGCCTTTGAGACACTCCCCTGAACGACAACCTGACTAAAAGCCCTGATTTGCATCAGGTTCGTCAGTTCCTGCCGGGTAATTTCCTGTGCCATTTCCGCTCCTTCTCAACCTGTGATCTGAGCCAAACTATAAATAAAACGCATACCCACTGCAATCAAATGAATTATCCGGGGATACGCCTGCGTGACAGCATGAAAAAAAACGCAAAGGAACCCGAATATGACTGAGTTAACTTCTCCGAAAACCGCTCTGGTGGTCAGCGCTCACTCTGCCGATTTCGTCTGGCGTGCTGGCGGCGCTATCGCGCTGCATCATCAACAGGGCTATCAGGTGCATATCGTCTGCCTGTCGTTTGGCGAGCGTGGTGAATCCGCCAAACTCTGGCGCAAAGGCCCGTCAATGACCGAAGCGCAGGTTAAGGCGTCCCGCCGCACGGAGGCGCAGGCCGCCGCCGAGATCCTCGGTGCCAGCATCGAATTTTTCGATCTCGGTGACTACCCGCTGCGTGCGGACAAAGAGACGCTGTTCCGTCTGGCGGACGTCTATCGCCGTGTGCAGCCTCACTTTGTGCTGACCCATTCCCTGCAGGATCCCTACAACTACGACCATCCGATGGCGACCAATCTGGCGCAGGAAGCGCGGATTATCGCCCAGGCCGAAGGCTACCGTCCGGGCGAGAAGATCGTTGCCGCGCCGCCGGTGTACTGCTTTGAGCCGCACCAACCCGAGCAGTGCAACTGGAAGCCGGACGTGCTGCTGGATATCACCCGCGTCTGGGACAAAAAGTACGCGGCGATCCAGTGTATGGCCGGGCAGGAACACCTGTGGGAGTACTACACCCGCGTGGCCCAGCAGCGTGGCGTGCAGGCTAAACGCAATGTCGGTATCACCGCCGCCCGCGACATCATTTACGGCGAGGGCTATCAGAGCATCTTCCCCCGCGTGACGGAGGATCTGGCATGAGTGCGATCGGTCAAAAAGGCGTTGTCGTGCGTAATATCCCGCGCGCGGATAACAAGGATATCGCTTCGCTGGCGACATCCGGCGTGGCAACGGTGCATGAAGCGCAGGGCCGCAAAGGGCTGCTGGATCACACCATCCGTCCCCTTCAGCAGAATAAATCGGTGGCGGGCAGCGCCGTCACCGTGCTGCTGGCACCGGGCGATAACTGGATGTTTCACGTCGCGGTTGAGCAGTGTCAACCCGGTGACATTCTGGTGGCGGTGCCGACTTCCCCGTGCGTGGATGGCTTCTTCGGCGACCTGCTGGCCACCTCGCTGAAGGCGCGCGGCGTGATTGGCCTGATTGCCGATCACGGCGTTCGCGACTCGCGCACGCTGCGTGAGATGGGCTTTGCGGTCTGGTCCCGCGCGGTGTTTGCGCAAGGCACGGTGAAAGAAACGCTCGGCTCGGTCAACGTGCCGGTGATCTGCGCCGGGCAGCTGGTCAATCCCGGCGATGTGATTGTCGCCGATGACGATGGCGTGGTGGTAGTGGCGTGCGGCGAAGCGGCGCAGGTGGCGGAAAGCGCCCGCAAGCGCGAAGCGCTGGAAGAGAGTAAACGCGTGCGCATGGCGGCGGGCGAACTGGGTCTGGACATCTACCAGATGCGCCCACGGCTGGCCGAGAAAGGCCTGCGCTATCTGGACACCCTTGACGATCTGGAGACCTAATATGCGCCAGCGCCGCCTGCCCTGCCTGCTGATGCGCGGGGGAACCTCAAAAGCTGCCTGCCTGCTGGCCAGCGATCTGCCTTCAGACGCGGATCGTCGCGATCGCGTATTGCTGGCGCTGATGGGATCGCCGGACAGCCGTCAGATCGACGGGCTGGGCGGTGCCGATCCGCTGACCAGCAAAGTGGCGATCGTACGGCGATCCGAACGCGCCGATGCCGATGTCGATTACCTGTTTGCCCAGGTCAACGTCGACAAGGCCATCGTCGATTACGGCCAGAACTGCGGCAACGTGCTGGCCGCCGTCGGTCCGTTTGCCATTGAGCGCGGGCTGGTGAAGGCCGGCGATCCGCTCACCGAAGTGCGGATCTTTATGCAGAACACCGGGCAGATTGCGGTCGCACAGATCGCCACGCCAGACGGCGAAGTCTGCTACGACGGCGATCTGAAGATCGACGGCGTGCCGGGCACGGCGGCGGAGGTACTGCTGAATTTCAGCGATATCGCCGGATCCAGCTGTGGATCGCTGCTGCCTACCGGCCAGCCGCGCAATGTCTTCGACGGCATCGAAGTAACCTGCATCGATAACGGCATGCCGGTGGTGCTGTTGCGGGCCGCCGATCTGGGCCGTACCGGCTACGAGAGCCGCGAGCAGCTGGACAACGATCCTGAGCTGAAGCAGCGGCTGGAATCCATCCGTTTGCAGGCCGGTCCGTTAATGAATCTGGGCGACGTCAGCCAGCGCACCGTACCGAAGATGACGCTGCTGTCCGAGCCACGACAGGGCGGCACCATCAACAGCCGTACCTTTA
>LIDZ01002606.1_pt1 | contig 15455 bp, 13 predicted proteins | sample 644651 | NCBI WGS metagenome assembly LIDZ01 (sample SAMN03856242, study PRJNA289617) | food metagenome | isolation source: wine grapes on drying loft during traditional withering process | host: Vitis vinifera cv. Corvina | place: Italy: Gargagnago di S. Ambrogio di Valpolicella | collected 2014-01 | reverse complement strand
AACCCTCCGCTGTAGCAATCATTGGAATTATTTTGACAACTCCAGCTTGACACCCTCATTTAATCATTTAACAGAATTGAAAAGGGATAAAGAAGTAGTCTGCCCGTTTTCAATCTACTAAAGGTTAGTCAAGAGGTTAGTCAAACATTTTCTTGCCAGCTTTTAGCAAGGTTGGAATATCTTTGTCGTAACGTGGAGTTTTTACCAGTTTAGACATTGGTACTCCTGCAAAATGGAAGGCTGCGATTTCACCAGATCGAACGGCGCTTTGTTCAGTAAAGATCATTTGGAACGGTTGCTCAACAAACTCCCCTGTGAAGGCTAGGTTAGTTGAGTGTTCTGGAATGACTTTTGGACGATCGATTTTTGCACGGTTGTTGAATAGTGCAGATGCATATGGCATATAGACTGGAATACAGTTAACGGTACTTTCTAAAATTTCTTCTTCTTTTTCTGAAATATTGATTGGGCCAGGATCGACTTTACTTAATTGTCCAATCAACTCTCGAGCCATTTCTTTACCAGTCATGTCGATATACTGTTTATTAACAAACTCCCCTTCACGACGTGGGTACAGGAAGTATCCCCAAATAACTGTTTCGTTTGATTTTTGTGAAGTAAAATGTGGTTGGTGGTGAACCACAATCGACATTCTTACATCTTTGTAGCCTAATGGCGTGATCGCTTCAGTAGAGATAAATGAGTTCAACGCATTACCTGGCTGTTGAGTAGTGATACGCACAATTTCATCTAACAGCACATGATCTTTACTTGTTAAGGTAAAGCTGACCCATTCACTTGCATCACGATCGGCAAAGAATTTATCTGGATTTCCTAAATTGTAGAATTTTTCAGAAATATTTTTCCATAGACTAGAAGCTGCACCGTAATCCATGTTTTCTGGAGCCGGTGTATTGAAATCCCCTAGCGTCGCTGAATCGGTAATTGAACCATTTGTAAAGATTACCGCAGTATCATCATCAACAGCGATATACTCTTCTTCATCCGTCAAGGTATTGGTCATAGTGATGCCTGTTACAGTGATTTCATCTTGCAATTCGCTATCTTTGAAATCAAAGTCAGTAACTAAACGATTTAGAACAATTTGGCAGCCTTGATCTTCTAAATAATTGATCAATGGCAGCATGATACTTTCAAATTGGTTGTAGCGAGTACGGTTGACTCCGATTAAATGTTCAATTTGAGTAAATTCATAAATCATTTGGTGCATGTAACGACGAAGTTCTTGCGCAGAGCTTTTAGTTCGGAACGCAAAGGTAGTTTCCCACATATACCAGAAATTCGTTTGGAAAATGTGGGAGTCTTCTTGGAAATATTCTTCAATTGTTACGTTGTCCAATGTTTCTTCTTCTTTATCAGGCATTGCGATCAACGCAGTTAACAGTTTTCTGTCAGTATTGTTAAAGCCTAATTTTCCAGCATCAATGATCCCAATTCCGCCTTCTAATAAGCGTGCCTTGTCAAAGGTACGGTGTTCAGAGTCAAATTGGCGAGTATCTTCTTCAGCGGTCATATTTGGTTCTGTCGCTGAAGGAATACGGCTTAATAGATCCATTAAATCCACGTAGGTACGATAGTTTAACATTCGTCCGCCACGGGCAATGAATCCTTTATTGTTTTCCATTGGATGATTTTTGTTCCAATATTCATCGGTTACTGTGTCTGTAGGTGCGCCATCATTTGATCCGTGGTTATCTAATGAATAAAAAGTGATATCTTTTCCTTGCCATTTTCCTTCTTGAATTAGGTAAACAGCAGCCGCCATATTTGCGATTCCTGCACCAACCATAATTGCTTTACTTTTTTTCATTTCTATTCTTCCCTTCAACTTCTAGTTTTTTCGTTACTTGTATCGTATTCATCGTACAAATAGTCGTCGCTATCAAGAATTCCTGTTTTCTTTCCTGCATAAACGATTCCTAATGCTAGTAGTCCTAAAGTAAATCCTGCTTTTAAAATGCTTTTTTTCATTTTGTCTGCCTCTTTTCTTTTTTTAAATGTCTAATGACTCAACGTACTCTTCAAACTCGTTCATTTCTTTTGCATCATATTTTTCATACAGATCTGCTTGGTGCAGCACGCGTTTAATTTCATGAAGCGCTCGCTTTTCTAAAAACCATTTCTTAATAGAATGTTTTTTAGAGTCTTGTTCAATGGCATCTAATTTTTCTACATCTTTGTCCAGTTTTTCTAGTGCTTTTGTGATACTGTCAATTACTTTTGTTTCTTTTTTGTCATAGTTTGTCATAGTCGACACTCCTTCATATACTTGTTTGATTGGTTCGTATCCCTTAAAAATTCTTTATAGTCACAGATTTGCTTGGTTGACACTAAAACACCCTCAAGACACCAAAAACTCAATCTGCTGAGAGATTTGGATCAGCAAAATTCCCACGGCTTGTTACAATTAGATGGGCATTCTCTGATTCAAGATGCAGTCTCTCTTGCCGTAGTCTTCGCCTTACTTAGACCTCCTTTAAAGTTCCCTTAAGTACTCCAAAACAATCAACTTCTTTCCGATTCTTTTTTCTGTTCACAGCGAATCGATTGTAAATAGCTCAAGCATTATAATCTCCACCCCCTCACTTACTGATGGAATAAAATCATAAATGATAAAGACTGATCTTGCTTATATCCTGCAAAAATCGTTCTCACTCAACTTGTACCCCAATGATAAGGCAATGCCCTTGGTGAAAAAAAACTACTTTTGTCCTGTAAAACGTCACAATTTTTTGCGTGCATTTTTAAATGCTGTGATATTATTTAAATCCTGGTACAACGAATACTTACATGTGTTTCCTTCAGAAGGGAAATAAATAGTATTTAGTTAAGACGAAAAAATTCTTAAAAATCTATGTACCGAAGATTTTTGAGTGGCAGATAGCTGAAGTAAATCAAGTGTGTATTCTTGTCTATTTGAAAATAAAACCTCGTTTTACCAGCCGTGATTTCCACTGCGAGGATATCACTTTCATAGCATCGATTTTCTCAAATGGGGACAACATAGTTCATTTTCGATTTCCCTTTCTCCCCTACTAATGAGATTTAATCGATTCACACTATGGATTCTATCGCACGGAAAAATACGTTTTTTAAAATAAAAAAAGTAAAAAAGATAGAAATCATATTGTCTCAAGGAGTAGTTAGTTCACAAAAAGCAACACAATAGGTCTAGAATGAATTCTTGAAATATCTGAGTGTCAGAAATTTTTTAATAGCGGATGACTGAATTAAACTAAGGTAAAGATCTAATCTATAATATAACAAAAAAATTATATTGTTTTATTCGAAAGCCAAATCTGTTTTTTAGGAAAGTATTATCTACCTAAATAGTTAAAATTCCTTAAAAACAATTTAGAGCTACCCTTTTCTTTAGTTTAGGTACAGAAGTGTATGATAGAGTTTCCAAGTATGAGTTTTATCCTTTATCAAAAATAACGTATAGATTTTTGACGAAGAATAGATCTCTTTACTAAATCATATGTAGAATTTGATATTCACTATCGACTCATCGTTCAATACACTATCTAGCTTTCTATGGACAAGTAACGTTAGCTTCCAGATGTGTAATTCGTTAACCTAGGTATACAGCCACTATCCATTCATTAGCTTAGTGACAGTCTTGATTGATGAGAATCAGATAGAGGTGTCAAAGTAAGGAGGTTTCTTAACTTGCAAGTAGAGCTATTAAAATTACTAGAAAAACGAAACAAATTTTGTTACAAGCTAATTGAGCTATTTCAACTTGAGGAGGATTGGTTAGAAGTAAAAACGGTGAGTACGGATTTAGAAATCAGTGAACGCAGCGTCCAACGTTATATTCATTACCTTGATGAAATGATCGAGGAGTATAATCAAGTGAATAACAAACACGTCAAACTCTTTTATGGAAAATTCAAAGGGATCAAACTAGAATTTTCTGACTCTTCAATTGAACAACTGAAAGTTTATATAGTGTGTAATGATGAAAACCTACAACTATTACTCGAATTATGCTTTTTAAAAACCGAATCTATCGCGAAATACTCTGAAAAAAAGTTCATCAGTGTTTATTCCATTAAGCATTCGGTGGACCAAATCAACCAACTATTATCTTCATTTAACCTGACTGTAGATGCCAACAAACTGACATTTATAGGTGAAGAGAAAACGATCCGTTTCTTCTGTTACATTTTCTTATGGACAATCTATAAAAATAGTCCTTGGCCCTTTGATTACCTGGATGAAGAGCGTTTGTATCGAACGGTTGATCATGCAGAAGAAACTTTCGGATGCGCTTATAACGACGTCCACAAAAAACAAATTGCCTATTTTATGGCCGTTTGTTTGATTCGAAATAAGAAAAAGTTCTTTATTGATGATACAGAGAACTGGAATGAGTATGTTGACCACCGCGCCCTTCAAAAAGCGAAATTAGTTAAGAATACCAAACGAGACCATCAAGTGTTTGAAGACAATGAGTTTATGTACATTTTCGTCGTTATGGAGATGACACATTGGATGTACCGATCTGATAAAGTAAAGGATCGCATCCTAGAACACCACCAAATAAGAAACACAGATGTGTATGTAGCAACAAATCTAGTATTTAAAAAATTTCAGGAAGACTTTTTTGAGATTCCTAGTGAGGTGCAGGAAGTTTTCTATACCTTCTTCTTTTGTACGCATTTGCAAAGCAGGATCTTTCCTGGTGTCTATTTTGATTTGGACGACTTTACCTCATTAGGCGAGTCTGGCTTTCCTAAAAATTTGACGATAAAGTTGACAGAATTCATTCGAGAAATGAAAGGCCAGTCAAATCTCGAGATTTTTGACGAAGAAGAATTATTACTAAAGCGGTATTTGCTGCTGTTTTCATATTTTGAATACTGGTCAAGCTTTGAACCCAAAGTCAAGATTGCTATTGATGCAGATCTTTCTTTTCTAGTAAGAGAACGCATGAGAAAAATGATTCAAAACCATTTTGATAGAAGATATAATTTAGACGTAGTCATTTCAAAGCCCACTTCTGAAAAGAACTGTCTGATTGTGACTAACATGCCATCCATTAACCACAATGGTGCGAGTAATATTTGCGTGGTGGACCCACCCTTGCGTCAAAAAGATTTTTCAGTCATTGAAAAAAGAGTAGACGAACTTTTAGGCGAATTGTATTAGGGGTATGGTCTGTCTTTAACTCCTTTCCGCACTATTAGTGGTGCCATTTATTGGAAAGACAACCAGATAATTTTGTTATCCGGTTGTCATTTCTTACTTTCTAAAAAAATTTGATGGTTTATTGTTTTTCATTACTTGATCGAATCCTTTAGCAGAACATAAAAAAAAGACTAGCCCTAACACAGAGCTAACCTTTCCTTTATCTACATCATGCTTTGGCACAACTCAATAATTCCTCCAACGACCGCAGATAAGCAGCAATTCAGTTGTTTCTTTGCTGGTATTTGTTAGAGGGATTTTGATTTTCTGATAAAATCCTTTTTTATCAGAGTTTGAATAATCAATATAATCCACTGAAAAGACGATCAATAAGTACACACTCCTCGTTTTTATCCAAAAATGATATAAACGGATCCCTACTTAGTGGGCTAATAGTAATACTGTACTTTTTTATGCATTAAAACGATATCCACTACCCCATAGTGTTTCGATAGGCAATTCAGGCAATTTAGTTTTTCTCAATTTTTCTCGAATCCTCTTGATATGAACGGTCACCGTAGATACTTCTGTGTTTAGAACATCGAAATCCCAAATGCGTTCGAATAATTCTTCTTTACTCCATACTCGATTCGGATGTTCCATCAAAAACAACAGTAATTGAAATTCCTTGTTAGTAAAAATTATTTCTTCCTCTAACACATAAACTTTATGGGCATCGACGTTGATTGAAATATCTACTAGGTTGATTGTTTTTGGCTGGTGATTATTTCCGCTCAATAATTGATAGCGCTTCATATGAGCTTTTGCTCTAGCAACCAGTTCATTAGGACTAAATGGCTTGATAATGTAATCATCTGCCCCTAATCCAAGTCCGCGGATTTTATCAATGTCTTCAATTTTTGCTGAAACAATGATCAAAGGTGTTTGTTTCTTTTCACGAATCGCTTTACAAATTTCAAAGCCATTCATGCTGGGCAACATAATATCTAAAATAATCAAATCAAAACTTTTTTCTAAAGAAAGTTCTAACCCCCTTTTCCCATCGTGTTCAATTGTGACGTTCATATTATTGATCTCTAAATAATCTTTTTGAAGTTCAGCGATATTAGGATCGTCTTCTATGATCAAAATGTGTGGCAAAATTAGTGGACCTCCTTTATTAAAGGTAACTGGATTTTTACGCTTGTACCTGTTTTTTGCTTACTATCTATGGAGATACTTCCTTGATGGTGTTCAATAATTTGTTTAGCTATACTTAATCCCAAACCACTACCTTTAATCGTTGGCGTCCGGGACTTATCTGTTCGATAAAAACGATCGAACAGATAAGGGAGTTCTTCTTCAGCAACCCCGATTCCATTATCGGTGATCGTAAGAGTCAATTCAGTAGATGAGTAGGTGATACTAAGCAAAATATTTAATAAATCTTTTTCTGAATTAGCAAACTTTATACTATTTTGGATTAAATTAGTAATTACACGTCTCATTTGGATTTCATCCATATTAACCAGTAATTTTTTATCTGGAATGTCCGTTGTTAACTCAATATCTTTCTCCCATAAATATTCTTCTAAAATTGGTTGAATGAATGAAACGAAATTTATCGGTCGCAAATCATAAAGGGATTGATCTAAATCCAGTTTTGAATAGAAGAAAAGTTCTTCGATCAATTCATTTAAAGCGATACTTTTTTCATGAATCACTTGTAAATAGTGACCTCTTTTTTCATTTGTACTAGCAACACCATCCAAAAGACCTTCAACATACCCCAAAATAGAAGTAACTGGCGTTTTTAAATCATGAGATATATTAGCGATCAATTCTTTGCGGCTATCTTCATCTAATTCTTTTTGTTGATTAGCTTCTTGTAAATCTTGCCACATTTGTTCAAAACTTATTTGTAGCTGTTTTACTTCAGATGATAATGCTTGTTTATCTTTTGTAGTAAAAGGATTATTCGTTTGGGTAGGATCACTGATTTTCTTGGAAGCTCTTTCTAATTCTTCTAGCGGTTCGATGGTTGTTTTTGTTAATCTTTTATTTATATACCAAGCGGCTAAGAAGGCTATGACGATAATTAAAATAATTACCCAAATGATCCAACGAGTGATGAATTCGAAGAGGTTGCTTTCTCTTTTTAAAATAATGAAGCTCCCCTTACTTCCATCTAAATATTGAAAATCAGATTTAACGTAATGATACAGTCGGCCTGCATTGTCTAAAGTTCCAGTCGGCATAAAATTATTCATTTCATAATCAGGGCTATGAACAATCAAAGATTTTTCAACCAGATCTTTTGAATAATAAGGAAAGGAAGCATTTTTACGAATGACGACTTCTAACCCTTTGTTTTCAATTGAATGAATTACTTCTGATAATTCGCTATTCATAGGAAGCGTAAGCAACTCAGGAGAGCGTTTGACTAATTTATCTAATGTGATATAACTATCTTCTTCCGTTTGAGTCAAAGGCCGCTGTTTCGCCATCATTTTATATGCTTGCGGAATGCTGGGAACGGTGCCTGAAGTAACGTAAAAAGCCAAAGACAGCACGATCAGTACAGCACTTAATGTAATAATAATGGCACTTATATAAGAAATAAAAAAACGTCGTTTGATCGTCATAGCTTTTCCTCCCCTACTATCGATTTCTAATTTAGTGTATCGAAAGGAGTAGAGAAAGGCGAGTGATTTACTTTAAGCTACTAAAGAGTTTATTTTTTGTTCATATTTAAGACAGAAGCAGTTTAGGAAAGGATGTTATTCTAAGGTCATCCAATAGAAAAGAGGAAACAATTATGAAAAAGAAATTGATTTTAATGTTGACGTTAGCAGCAGTTGGCGGCGTTACATTAGCAGGATGCAGTGACTCAGCTTCTACTAAAAGAGGCACTGAAAGTACAGCAACTACATCTGTAAAAAATGAAAATTCGACTAAAGGGGATGACCTAACGACTATCTTAGCAAAAACAGATTGGCAAGGAACACGTGTATATGACAAAGACAATAATGATTTAACAGCGGAGAATGCTAATTTTATTGGACTGGCGAAGTATGATGGGACAACAGGTCATTATGAGTTTTTTGATAAAGAAACTGGGGAAAGCCGTGGAGATGAAGGAACATTCTTTATAACAGCAGATGGTGCAAAGCGCATTCTGATTTCAACCTCGCAAAACTATCAAGCAGTTGTTGATTTGACGGATGTAACTAATGAAAAGTTTACTTATAAAAGAATGGGAAAAGATCCAAATGGCAAAGAAGTCGAAGTCTTTGTTGAACATGTGCCCTACGAAAAAGAAGAATTAACCTTCACAAATGAGCCTCAAAAACTTACCACAAGCACGGGGAAAATTGTTACAAATGAAGATGGTAACCAACTATTAGGTGAAACATTATGGAATGGCACAAAAGTAGTAGATGAAGATGGTAATGATGTCACTGCTGAAAACCAAATGTTCATTAGTTTAGCTAAGTTCGACGCTACTACTAATAAATATGAGTTCTTTGATAAAACTTCAGGAGAAAGCCGCGGAGATTTCGGATATTTTAAAGTGTTAGATCATAATAAAGTTCGTGCCCATGTTTCGCTAGGTGAAAATAAATATGGTGCTGTTCTGGAATTAACTGAACTAAACGATGAACAATTTACCTATACTCGAATGGGAAAAGATGAAGCTGGAGAAGATATCAAAGTCTTTGTTGAACACGGGCCATATACCGGAGAATTGTCGCCTGACTTTACTTTTTAAGGTTGAGAGGAGAAAAAAGTATGCGACTAAACAAGTCAATTTCAATTTTGTTAGTTGCAGGTGCCGCTCTACTTTTTAGCGCTTGTCAAACAAACCAAAACCGAGATACTCAAAAAAAGGGTGAAATAGCGTCAACAGCCAGCAGTGATAAAAATCTAAAGGAAGAGATAACTCTTAGTGAGACACAAATAACAGAAAGTGAGGAGATATTAGTGGAAAATTATCCTTCAGGAACATTATTAGTGGCAGTCAGCCAAAAAGATAGAGCTTTGATTGAGAATGTAGTTAAGACTACTAGTTATGACCTCGATGAAAAAGATGCGGAAGGGAATACACCTTTAAATCTAGCAGTACATGCAAATGAGGTAGAAATTGCTAAACTACTAATTGACCACCAAGCAAATATTAATTTACAAAATGCAATGGAGGATAGTCCATATCTGTACGCTGCAGCACAAGGGAAAACCGAAATTTTAGCATATATGTTAGATCATGCGAAACCTGATTTAACAGTTCATAATCGTTTTGGTGGAAACGCCCTAATTCCAGCAGCAGAAAAGGGCCATATCGAAAATGTAAGATTACTATTATCTGCCAACCAAGAACCAATCGATTTTCAAAATAACTCTGGTTATACAGCATTGATTGAAGCGGTCGCCTTACGAGACGGGTCAAAATTGTACCAAGATATTATAAAGCTCCTTCTAGCTAACGGCGCGAATCAATCTATCCGAGACAATTCAGGACGTACCGCATTGGATTATGCAAATCAGTATGGATATGAAGAAATAAAAGAGATTTTAATGGCGAATACCTACTAACACTCCCGTGTCTAAAGCCCCACCTCATTTCGCAGAAAATAAGGTGGGGCTTTTTGCTGTTAGCTCGTTCAATGATTTCTCCATTCAGTGTATCTTTAATTACATATGTAGTTGGTTCGGTGTTGCTTTTATTGCTTATTATTGTATTTGGCTTAGATAACAAATGACTAGACAGAAAAGCTGCCTAGCCTCTTGTATTATTCTACTGATTTCACGCTACTAACACTAGTTGATAAAGAGCTAATAAACATCCAAGAATGACAAACTTATCTTTTGCGTATTAAACTTTTAGACTATTTTTTTCAATGTGCAGCCTTTTTGTATCCTAGATTTGTCCTCGTTGAATAGGAACAGTAAATGAAAAGACTGTAGACTTCATCCGATTTGGGACGTTGTCTACAGTCTTGTCGTTGTCAGGTTGATAAAAATTTATATAAAGCTTAGCTTTGTGGGTTCAATGGCATATGTTGATTTGTTTTTACCTCAAGATTTTTTCCTAAAGCATAGATTACTACCAACACAATAATTGGTAAGAATAGAACCTTCGCACCAAAAGAACTTGTTAATAAGGTGCCCATAAATCCACCGAAACCAAAGCCAACTAAAATGCTGAAATATAAGAAAGCTTTATGTCCAGCGCCAGCTTGTTTGAAGAATGCTTTCATTAAGAAGCTGAAGGCATTTTGTACAACTAGCGTTACGGCTACATTACCATAGACTAAATCATTACCGAATTTGTGGAAGGCATTACCTTGCATTCCTGCGACTAATGAGATAATCATACAGATATGAACGGGTTCTAAATGTGAGTTAATAACATTTAGTGTTAGTAAAAACAAAATTATTACCTCAATGACAATCACATTGAAGGACCAGTTTTTAGGATCATCTTTTTGAACTACGGCTGTGATTGCCGCTCCAATCCCAAATGCTAATATGGTTAAAGCTACTGTGAAAAAATGTGACCAATCTTTTGTTGCTAGAGACTGCCCTAACAAGATAATATTCCCAGATTGAACGGTACTAAACGCTTTCCCTATAAAATAAGTATATCCGCTCATGCTGCCTGCAGCTACAGCTAGAAAAAAGGCAATCATAGGGAAAGTCATATATGGTTCGCCGCTATTAATTTCTTTATTCATCATTGTTTTCCATCTCTTTTCATGGTTATTGTATTAAACTCCTTTATTCGCTACTACGAATAAAGGAGTTCATTAGTTTAAAATACATCTGTAGCATTTAAGCCTGGTTCATTATCGTCAGGTGTTTTCTGATTTGGACGAGGATTTTTCAATGCTTCGTCAATTTTAGCTTGATCAAACCAAATAACCGGAGTTGGTTCTTCTTCTTTCGGTAGACTCTCTACAAATTCTTTTGTAACGTTTAAGTGATCAGCGACAATTTGTGAAGGAATAGTTGCAATCCATTTATTCAATGAAATATCTGAGTAGTCAGGGTTTTTGAACACTTCAATAAAGATCAATTTTTCTGTTCCAACATTTTGAACGTAATGACCTGCTACCATTGGCACATAACCTGCATCTCCTGCATGGTAATCAAATGTCCGGGCCAATGAGTTTGAATTAAACACTGTCATGCGGGCATCACCTTGGATATAGTATTGCCATTCAGCAGCTTTAGGATGCCAATGCAATTCACGCATCCCACCAGGTTCCACCTCAACGATAGCCGCTGAAATAGTAGGAGATCCCGGGAATACTTTTGAATCGATAATCCATACTCGACCTGCTTCAGATTCAATCGGTTGCAATGAATCAAGATGGAAGGTCAGCGGATTTGGTACTTCACCATTTTTGTTTGGACGTGTTACCTCCTCAATTGATTCAGGTAAGTTTGCTCTGAAAATGTATTTTTGTTTATCGGGTAAGCTTTCAATTTCTGATTGTTTCTTTTTAAAGTTAGCTGCTACAACTTCTGGTGGTGTATGTGCCAACCAGTCAGTAATTAGCAAGGTGTTGTTTTCAGAGAAATCTGGTTCGCTAAAGACCAATAGGAATTCACAGCCTTGATCTAACCCTTGGATTGAATGAGCAACACCAGCTTCAAAGTTCCAAACATCGCCGGCTTTTACATCATCAATAAAGGTTTTCCCTGATTCATCGATCGCTGTTACGCGGGCATTCCCGTATAGCATTAAGCCCCATTCAGCTTCTTTATGCCAATGCATTTCACGGTATGCTCCAGGTGCAAGACTCATGTTTACGCCAGCAACTTTATCTGATACAGGCATTTCACGATTTGTTACCTCACGCGCCCAGCCACCATCTTCTAAACGATTGCGCACGTCGTCATAGCTAAAACGCATGTTAGGCAATGTGCCGTGGTCAGTTGCTGGTGGGACTAGAAAGTCTGGTCCCTCAATATCCCGTTGTACATTGCGAGGCCCGAAGTCAAGCCAGCCTTTGCCATCTGATTGGCGAATTGGTTGTGGTGCTTTGTTTTGTTCTTCCATGATAAAAAACTTCCTTTTTTTTGGATTTATATTAATTTAGAAAGATCACTAGCGATTGTTGGATAAGCGAATAGGATGTCCTGCATGTCGTTTTTGGTGACTTTCGTCCTTAATAGCAGTGTAAAATAGTTGATTAAAATATCTGCATCGTTACTGATACTGGATGCACCGACAACAAGGTTATCGGCTTTTCGAATAACGAGTTTAGTACTCGCAATCGGCTCATTGAACCGATGGTAGTTTAGCCAGGATGACATATCGATTTCTTCGATGTCGTATAATTCAGGCTCCTTGATTGCATCATTGATTAGGTAACCTGTTTGAGCAATTTTAGGATTGCTGTATACAGACATTGATGGAATTGGATAAGAAATCGGCTTTAATGTATTTTTCAACAACAAATCAGCTACATAGTTGCCTTGATATACGGCGTAACTAGAAAGTTTTGGAACTTCTGCATTATTGCAATCGCCGATGGCATAGATATTTTCCTGATTTGTTTGTAAATAACCGTTTACGTCGATACCTTGTTTACCAAATTGAACGTCCGCACTATTTAATGCTAAATCTTCAGTATTGGGTATTCGACCTGCCACAGAATAGACGGCATCGGTTGTGATTACCTTGCCTTTATCCGTTGTGACAATAAATTTGTCGCCGCTCTTTTCAATTGATTGAACCGTGTTGTCAAAGTGGAAGGACACGTGGTCTTGTTCCATGTAGTCAATCAATTTTGATACGAAGTCTTGATCAAATACTCTTAATGCGTCGTTATTATGTTGGATTACTTGAACGTTTGAGCCTGCCGCACTTGCAATACTCATGAAGGCAAAAGATATAATTCCAGCCCCTATCAAAACGATGTCTTTTGGCATGGTTTCTGCATTTAAAAACTGGGAGCTGTATTTAATATGCTCTTTTCCCTCAATATCTAGTATTCGAGGTCGTGCACCTGAAGCGATAACAATCGTTTCGGCTGTATAGTTTGTTCCATTAACGGTAACGGTATGTGCGTCTTTAAATTCGGCACCACCATTGATCAACTGGATGTCATTTTCTTCCAAGCTGGTATAGATTGCCTCTGACGCATTCTTTAATTGCGCATTTTTGTACGCCATTAATTTTTGCCAATTAATATCCACGGGATGATCAAAGGCCGTTGCCTGCTGACTTTTTACAAATTGTTGGGTCTCAGCAGCTGCTAATAAATACTTTTTATGGGTACTCCCATGATTGGGGGTTGCGCCGCCCCATTCATAGGTCTCGACCAAAGCGACGCTGAACCCTTCTTTGACTAATTTATTGGCAGCAGTTATTCCCGCAACCCCACTACCAATAATAATTGTGTCGTATTGATATTTTTTCATAGGCCTAGCCTTCGGCGTTGATAGGCATTTCGATGTCGTAAGTGTGTGTTACATCCTTATCATCATCATTTTTAGCTTTGAATGTAACGTCAATGGCTTTGATTTCTTCTAGTTTCTTTTCGTCTTTCACTTTGAAATGAATGTAGCCATCCTTGTGTGCATCAGAAGTTAATACTTCATCATCCCAAACGTCCATAAAGGTTTCTGCTTTTACGCGTTCGCCGTCTTTCATGACTAATTCAGCACCGTCTGGTGAGATATCTTTATCTGTAGAATCTTCATTTTCAAGTTTGTAATGTAGAGAAACCAATGTTTTATATGGTGTACCATCTTTATCTTTGTAATGATCTACAGTCACAAATTTCGCATGATCCACTTTGAAATCTACGTGATCCCAATCTTTGTTTTCATAATCAGTGTCATATGAAATCTTGTCTTTAACACGTGGATCAATATCTTTAGTTACGATGTCTTTAAAGTAGCCATCATCTTTTAATGTATCTTCGCCAACTACTACGTCGTCGCCTGAATCATCTGTGTAAACTGTTGCTGATCCGGATTCTCCTACAACTTCACCTGATTTTTCATCCGTTTTGCCACATGCTCCTAATAAAATGACCATACTCAAAGTTGCTACCGATAAACCTAATTTTTTGCTTACTTTCATCTCAATTCTCCTCTAATGTTTTTATTTGAGTTTCAACCTTTGATTTGACTCTTTGCCAATCAAACTGTTGAACGTTCTCCAGCTAGTTGCTAATAATAATATCTTCATTACCTAAAGCTTCATCATAGATTCATTGCTTTGCTGTTAGCTTAGGTAAGCACTTACTCCAAACAACTCCGTATTGCTAATCTGTTAATTATTCTGAATAGCTGCCAAAGCGGCCTGCATTTTCGAGATAAAAAAGAGTCTGTTTGGTTTAATAAACGTAATGGTTCGTCCCCTTAAGGAAGTCCATCATTCGTAAGGAAATATAATAAATCATCAATATTTCCGACATTATTGAAAAACATATCTCCAGGTCTCCTTTCGTTGTTTTTATTTTCTAAACATAGTTTATTCCTAAATTAATTTAGTGGATGAATAAATATTGTCGTTTAATTTGACAAATTTTAGATAGTTGATGAGACGAAGCTATCTACGCAGGACTAGCGACCCTTCCAAAAAATAACCTAATATCAGCTAAAGATAAAACCTTGATTCATGATGAAGGCCGCTATAAAAGGAGTATTGTAAACTAAGTCATTCTATTCTCATCGATAGAATGACAAAATATTGGCGATAATAATTAGAAGTTTGGCAACATAAGAGTTCGAAGATAGATAGAAGTTTTGAGAGGCAAAGTTCTAAAAAAGAGGGGAAGTTATATAAAACAGAAAAAAGATTACACTCCTATCAATTAGAAATGTAATCTTTTTGTGTAATTTATCAGTTGGAGGTTTCAAAAATCATCCTTTAAAAGCGGCCATGGCGATTCAGGTAGATCTAGTTTGTGCCAAGTGGATTTTGTTACAGCGGTTACCATGTAATTTGCTTGAAAGTACGTTTAGCAAGTATAGCCCGTCAAAAAATAGCTTCATTTATGATATGGAGCCGCGTATCATAAGTAAATGCTATTGGTACAACTCCTTGACCTGACTGAGTTTCTTGCCATTTCTGTCAAAAAAGAATAATATCATCACTTGTGATATGGAGATCCATAACAACCACCCTAGATATTACAGATATCTAGGGCAACGTTACGGTCCAGGTACCAATTGATGCTAGTCTAAATGACTGAATAAAATGGTGTTTGTAAAACAAAAGAAGCCGCATCTGAATCATCAGATACGACTTCATTGTAAATATCGTTTAGCTGCTT
>LIDZ01006441.1_pt3 | contig 15465 bp, 17 predicted proteins | sample 644651 | NCBI WGS metagenome assembly LIDZ01 (sample SAMN03856242, study PRJNA289617) | food metagenome | isolation source: wine grapes on drying loft during traditional withering process | host: Vitis vinifera cv. Corvina | place: Italy: Gargagnago di S. Ambrogio di Valpolicella | collected 2014-01 | reverse complement strand
GTTAAAACTGCAATATCTTCCAACATTGCTTTACGACGATCGCCAAAGCCAGGAGCCTTAACAGCAACCACGTTGAATGTTCCACGAATTTTGTTCAATACCAATGTTGGCAATGCTTCACCGTCTACATCATCAGCGATGATTAACAATGAACGAGATTGTTGCAATACTTGTTCCAACAATGGCAAGATGTCTTGGATGTTAGAGATTTTCTTATCAGTAATTAAGATGTAAGGATTTTCTAAAGCTGCTTCCATTTTATCGTTGTCGGTTACCATGTATTGTGATAAGTAACCACGATCAAATTGCATACCTTCTACTACATCTAATTCAGTATCGATCCCTTTAGATTCTTCAATCGTAATAACGCCATCGTTGCCAACTTTTTCCATAGCTTCGGCGATTAATTTACCAACTTCTTCGCTGCCGGAAGAAACTGCGGCAACTTGTGCGATTGCATCTTTAGAATCTACTTCTTTAGAAATGCTGTGTAATTCTTCAACCGCTGTTTTGGTTGCTAATTCAATACCGCGACGGATAACCATTGGGTTTGCACCAGCCGTTACGTTTTTCAAGCCTTCACGAACAATTGCTTGCGTTAAAACAGTGGCAGTAGTTGTACCGTCACCAGCAATATCGTTTGTTTTAGAAGCAACTTCAGAAACAAGTTTTGCTCCCATGTTTTCAAAATGATCTTCTAATTCGATATCTTTAGCGATAGTCACACCGTCATTGGTAATCAATGGTGAACCGTAAGATTTTTCTAAAACAACGTTACGACCTTTTGGCCCTAAGGTTACTTTTACTGTATCAGCTAATTTATCAACTCCACGAAGCATTGCTGCTCGTGCGTCTTCTGAAAATTTAATTTCTTTTGTCATAATTTCTCCACCTCAATCTGTTTTATTCTACAATAGCCATAATATCTTTGGCAGAAAGAATCAAGTATTCTGTTCCGTCATATTTCACTTCTGTACCAGCATATTTTTCAAACATTACTGTGTCGCCAACCGCTACGGGCATTGGACTTTTTTCACCGTTATCTAACACGTTGCCTTCACCCACAGCTACAACCTTCGCTGTTTGTGGCTTTTCTTTGGCAGCAGAGGCTAAAACAATGCCGCCTACTGTTTTTTCTTCTTCTTGAGCGACTTCAAGAATGACGCGATCACCTAATGGTTTTAACACGATAAATCCCTCCAAATAGTAATGATTATAAAGTCGTTAGCACTCGCAACTTTAGAGTGCTAACTCACAATTCTTATCATACCATTTTTTATGTCTTTTGCAAGTCATACATTCCCTTTTTTTAAATTTTCTAAAACTAAGATTTGTGAAGATTTATGCTATAATGGCTTACAAATCCGATACATGGAAAGGAATGGCTATGAGACTAACAAAATACCTTTTTCTAACGATTTTCACTTATGGGATCGTTTTGTTTTCCCCGATAATTTTTGCACCTTTTATCGGTTCAGATGTTCAACAGCTGATTCAGGTTACGACCTATACTTATATTGCTGGTGCTTTCTTGCTGCTCTTTTATTGGAGAAAAAGCCAGCCGCTGACCCTTGAACAAAACAGCCGCAGCTTTTCATCGACGATTTTATTAGGTGTTGCCGGCATTTTCTTATCCATGATTCTGCAAATGATTTTAATGCAAATTGAAATCCGTTTAACCAACCAGCCGCTAGCTTCACAAAACACCCAAGATATTGTTCAGCTAGTTCGGGAAAATTCCGTTTTTATCATTGCTACTACAGTTGCTGGACCAATTATGGAAGAAATGGTTTTTCGGCGAGCGATCTTCGGCGGATTAAGCCAAAGATTTGGTTTCCTGCTTCCAGCAATTATCAGCTCGTTACTGTTTGCCTTTGCTCATCAAGACGGGCACTACTTGCTGTATAGTGGATTAGGACTTTTCTTCTGCTGGTTATTTGCTCATACTGGAAAAATCTGGACCTCCATAATTACCCATGTCGGTATGAATTTAGTGGTCATTTTAGCTCAGTTAATGCTTCAATAAATTAACTAAAGACCTAATCTTTGCCTTTTCACAAAATTCCTCCTAAACTAAACATAATTAGTTAGGAGGAATTTTTTATGAAATTAGCGATTATTGGTGCGACTGGTCAAGCCGGTTCATTGATTTTGAATGAAGCTTTGGAACGTCAGGTGGATGTAACTGCCATTGTCCGCAGTCCGGAAAAATTAGTGGTGGACGTTCCTTATATCAAGAAGGACCTGTATGAGTTAACTAAGGAGGATCTTACGCCATTTGATGTTGTCGTTGATGCTTTTCGTCCACCATTAGGAAAAGAACAGCTTCACCAAACCTCATTACAGCACTTGATTGATATACTGTCAGGGACTGACACACGCTTGCTGGTAGTAGGCGGCGCTTCTTCCCTATATTTAGACGATCAAAAAACACAGCGTATGATTGATGTTTCTGATCCAAAAGCGCCTTATTATCCAACGGCTTATAATATGTACCAAGCCTTCTTGGAACTGCCAAAGACTAAAAACCTGTATTGGGGCTATTTAAGCCCGGCAGCAAACTTTGTTCCAAACGGCCGCCGAACAGGAGAGTATCAGCTTAGTGATGATCGCCTAAAAGCCAACAGCCAAGGAAACAGCGAAATCAGCATGGCTGACTACGCCATTGCTATGGTGGATGAAGCTTTGAAAAATCAACATGCTAATCAACACTTTAGTGTCGTAAGTCTATAAAAACAAACAAATGACCAAGCGCCCACTGTACTGACCTCAAATGTTAGTTTTTAGTCTAACATTTGAGCGTCAATACATCACTCGGTCATTTGCTTATTTAATCTTTAATTCTTCCAATTGTGCTTTGATCTCGTCTTCACTAGCACCAGCTGACAATAAAGCACTCGCTGTGTAAGCACCTTCGATCATTGCCACATCGAAAAGCTCCACACTCTTATCAGTAAACTCAATTGCCATTTCCAAATTCATCTTTGCACTACCTAGATCATAAAAGGCCAGCAGCTCATCACTGTCATTCTCTTCAATGGCAGTTAAAATTCGTTCCATCGAAGTGCCCACTGCACCATCTTCTAATCCACCTGCAGTCGTGATGGAGAGATTAGGTGCCACTTCACAGATCAGCCGTTTTAACCCTTCAGGTATTTCTGACGTATGGGAAACTAAGAGAACCCCTTTAGTCATCAAATACACCTGCTTCTAAAAACGACTCAAAAAGATAAGCCGAAGACATTGCTCCTGGATCGATATGACCAATGGAACGATCACCTACATAAGAAGCACGACCCTTTGTTGCTTTCAAATCCTTAGTTTTTTCTGCTAATTCTTGAAGCGCGTCCTTGGTCAATGCACCTTCTTTTAATTGTTTGATGGCGGGGAACCATAAGTCCAGCATCGTTTTTTGACCTTCTGTTGAATCGCCGCGTTTAGCAATACCGGCCGCCGCAGTCTCTAACAATACTGCCGGTTCAGCTGAAGTTTTACTAGCTTTCATCATTTCCATCATAGCTGTTCCGTAAAGCGGGCCCGAAGCTCCCCCCACTTTACTAATCAAAGTCATTGCTGCCGCTTTGAATATAGCTGACAAATCTCCATCTAAATTCGCTGCCATTACAGCATCCATGCCTCGTCCCATATTATTTCCATGGTCACCATCACCAATTGGCGTATCTAGTTCACTCAAATAATCTTTCTTCGCTTGAATTTTTCCGTTAAACAATTGCAGTGATTCTCTCAAATTTTCAGGTGTAAACATCGTCATCCTCCTATTGCGCGTTGGTTCTGATCAAACAGCTTACCAAGCGATGGTATGAACTGGTTCGTTTAATAAGCGCAAACGTTCTTCATCCAGTTTAATTAATGTTACTGATGCACCTGCCATGTCTAGTGAAGTCATGTAGTTGCCCACTTTAGAAAATCCCACTTCGATACCGTCAGCAGCCAACAACGCCTTAACATCATTAAAGTAGATGAACAGCTCCATTAATGGTGTTGCACCCATACCATTAACAAACAAACCATAGCTTTCGCCTTCCTGCCAATTGTATTCGGCTTTCAGCTTGCTAACTACCTCTTCAGCCATTTCACGAGAAGTTTTGATTTTCTCACGACGATAGCCTGGCTCACCATGGATACCGACACCAAATTCCATTTCGTCATCGTCTAAAACAAATCCAGGTTTGCCTACTTCTGGTACAGTTGCTCCAGATAACGCGACACCAATTGTTTTAATGTCCGCTACTAGTGATTTGCCGTAGTCAGCAAGTTCACTCACACTTTTTCCTTCTCTTGCCATTGCACCTAAGATTTTATGAACAAGGACTGTTCCGGCAACTCCTCGGCGACCTTGCGTGTAAGTACTGTCTTCTACCGCAATATCGTCATCAACTAAAACAGAAGCAACTTCGATGTCTTCCATCTCAGCTAAATCTTTCGCCATGTCGAAATTCATCACATCGCCTGAATAATTCTTAACAATCATCAAGGCACCTTTGCCTTTATCAGAGGCTTTAATTGCTTCAAAAATTTGATCCGGTGTAGGTGAAGTGAAAACTTGCCCACATACAGCAGAACTCAACATTCCATCACCGACAAATCCAGCATGGGAAGGTTCATGTCCGCTGCCTCCTCCGCTGACTAAAGCAACTTGGTCGAAATCATCGGCACGAGCGACTACCAATGTTTCAGGGACTTGTACTAAATAATCAGGATAAGCGCTTACTAAACCGGCTACCATTTCATCTACAACATCTTGGGGCTGATTAATAATCTTTTTCAATTTGACTCCTCCTTTATTTATCTTGCTTCTTTCATTCTATCACTAAGCTGATTAAACGAGAAGTTGCAAGAAACCATTGAACAATATTGTGCAACTGAACAAAATAAGCCTATAAAATGATTTCACTCATTCCATAGGCTTTATCTCTAAATTGCAAATAATTCAGTTGAACATTCAGGATCCGTATCGTAAACGTTGAATTGGTAATTAACGCCTAAATCATAGCGAGTCAAGGTTTCTTCCATCGTCATATGGGCTAGTTCCTTCATATTGTTTTCTTTACTCAAATGCCCCAAATAAATTCGTTTGGTGTTATCACCGATAATATCAGTCATTACCAGCGCGCCGTCCTCATTAGACAAATGACCACGATCACCTAAAATACGCTGCTTCAAGCTCCAAGGGTAAGGACCCATGCGCAGCATTTCCAAATCATGATTGCTTTCAACTAAATAAGCATCGGCATTTCGGATCGTTCCTCTTAAATGATCACTAGCGTAACCAGTATCCGTCAACATGACAAAGGAACGGCCATCTTTGTAAAAACGATAAAATTGAGGTTCTGCCGCATCGTGGGATACGCCGAAGCTTTCAATATCCATATCGCCAAAGGTTAATACTTTGCCCATTTCGAAAACCTGTCTTTGTTCAAGAGGTACATTTCCAATTAACGTTGACATTGCCTCCCAGGTTTTCTCATTAGCATAAACTGGTAATTTATATTTTCGTGCTAGAACACCCACACCATGAATATGATCACGGTGCTCATGGGTTACTAGGATAGCATCTAAATCTTCCGGTTTGCGATTCACTTCCGCCAGCAATGAGGTTATTTTCTTTCCACTCAATCCAGCATCCACTAGAACCTTCTTTTCAGCACTCTCCAGATACAGTGAGTTCCCTGTACTGCCGCTGGCTAAAACACTGATTTGAAAGGCGTGATTCATTTCCAACATAAGTGATTGTCCTCTCCTTGTAAAACTGCTCTTAGTATACAACCCTTTTTATGGATTTTCCACCTTCGGCACTAAATTATTAGAAATAACCTGGTTGCTTATGGCATTAACTTTTTCCACTTGAACAACTTTGTCAGGGTATTCAATTCGCACAAACCAAACTGGTACATAGACATTCTTTTCACCAACTTCAAGTGTGCGGAAATAGCCCAAATAAATTTCCTGAATGGTCGAACCATTAGGAATATTATTGTTAATATACAAAGTATTCAAAATTTCTTTTTCCGAATACAGGTTCATTTTCTCCCGCAACGGCTCGATGTCCTTCAACATGGTTTGAGTATATTCCGTGACTTTGCTCTCGGTACTGTCGACAACTAAGGTAACCCGAGATGTTTCATCAATAAAGGGAATATTTTCATAAGATTGAGCGCCGACAATTTTTATTCCCTCATCTTCTTTTCGTGAAATACTGGGAATATACGTATATTGGTCCCCTGAAATAATAAACTGCGGGTCTTTCATCAACTTGTTAAAGCTTTGTTTCCTGTCATCTAAATCAAACTCATTGTTTTTAAAAGGATTACTCTTCAAAACTTTGTTCTCTATAAAAGATGATCCATAGATATCCGGATAAGCAGCTTCCAACAGCTGTTCAAAACCAGATTGTTCAGCACTTAAATAATAGCCCTCCAAGTGCTGTTCAGAGATTTTCCCTTTGTAATGGATATCATCATTTTGCAAACGCTGCGTAATGTCTTCCCTTTGATTCGAGTTAGTAACTAAACTTTGTTCATGCTGACTGCTCCAGTAGATACTGAATAAGAATATGTTGATTCCTAAAAAGGCGATAAAGAAAATCCATTCGATTTTGCGAAAATCCACTTAGCTCGCCTCCGTTTCTACGAAGTTTACATCTAGTAAATCATGGAATGTATGCCATTGATCTTTGTATTTTACGTACCATTCCGGGTTCAAGGCCACTACTCGATACGCGCTGTTTCCGCTGTCTACATCCTCCCAGGTATAACCGATGATATAGCTTTGAATTTGGCTGATATCTCTACCCGCATTAATCAGCTGTTCTTCCATCCCGATAGAACTAGGGAGCACAGCTTCTTCTTCAGCTGGAATCGGAACTTGTACTGTATCCATACTAGTTTCGATCCCGACATGACTCGCTTGATTATTCTGAGAAGGATTGATGGATACAGTCATTTTCCCTTTAGAAGACTGACTAAAAATCGGATAACCTTCCACAAAGATTCGATAGGTCATCTGATTGTCTTGCTGATCAAAGTAGCGCAAATTGCCGACAGCAGTTCCTAAACGACTAACATAGCTGAAGCTTTGAGTATACAGACTTTGATCTTTCAAATCAGTCGGTAATTCTCCAGAAAATCTCACTAAACGATTTTGTTCATCCATCGTCAATTCCTCACGACCACTAACAAAGGAGCGTGAATTTTCATCATCTTGTTCCCCTCTAGCTTGTTCCGGGTCTTGGAAAAAGGCATTACGGAATAAAGAATAAGACTGAGTAGTCAGAATGTAGCTGTATTTCTTTAAACGAACATCATCCTGCGTCTGCATCAAACGCGGCACCAATTGATTTTCCAAAGTCATAGTCAAAAAGCGATCCATATTTTGATGATAAATAGCTTCAATATTTTGAAAATCAGTAGAAATAGCTGCCTCATAGACTAAATGCTTCTGATAATCCAAGAAACGAATCTTTTGGTTGCTAAAATCCAGTTGTATTTTCCCGAAAGAAATTGTCGCTTCATCATCCATCCCGCTTAAATCCAACGGAATATCAAATACTTTGACATATTCGGCTAGGGAAAAAGGTCCTTCATAATTTAATTCCACACCATTTGCCAGTTGGTAATACTCCGCCGACTCTTCTTCTGTGTTAGCCACTATTTCCAATTGGCCATAGGTGCTTTCAGTCAAACGAGCTTGCACAGTAGCCAGCAAGTTTTCACTGTTGGTTTGAAAATGACCGTCTGCTAAATCCCAAATGCCTCTTAACGGTAAAAAGGCATCGGTTGCTTTCGTGTAGTTTTGCTCATTGTTTTGCACTTGTGTACTAGAGTCCAAATTAGGCGTCCGCCCTGCTGGACTTACCCAAATAGAATAGGTAAAAAACAAGCTTAATAAAACTAAAGCAGCTAGAAGAGGGCGCATTATTTTTCCTGATACTCTCATTCCCACCAATCCTCCTCATAAGGTTCATAAGGTAAGGAGAAGGAGAAGGTTGATCCTTTGCCCTCAATACTTTCAACCCAAATGGAGCCTTTGTGGGCCTTAATTACTTCTTTGGATATAGCTAACCCCAGACCGGTTCCACCTTGCTTACGCGCCCGTGCTTTATCCACGCGATAAAATCGTTCAAAGACTTTTTCCAAATCCTTTTTGGGAATTCCCAAGCCTTCATCCGTGACGCTCAATACGATATTGTTATGGGTCTCTAACAGATGAACCGTAATTTTCCCACCATCTGGCGAATACTTGATGGCATTGTTCATAATGTTGTCAATCACCTGCATAATTTTATCGGTATCAATCTCTACCCATAGATCTCGTTCAGTGAAATCGCGAATAATTGTATACTTCTTGTTTTGATTGGTTATCATCATATCAAAGCGATCCAAGACGTAATCAACCAGCTCATTGAAATTCACAAATTCTAAATCCAGCTGCTGGTTGCCAGAGTCCATGCGCGAAAGGTTCAGCAGATCGTTGATCATACGAATCATCCGGTCAGTTTCCCCTAAGGTAACTTGAATAAATTCAGGAGCAACCTCCTCGTCTTGCCAAGCCCCTTCATCTAAAGCCTCCAAATAACTGCGGACACTCGTTAACGGAGTGCGCAATTCATGAGAAACATTCGAAACGAATTGACGGCGTTCTTCAGCGGTCTTCTCTTGTTCGGTAACATCATGCAAAACAACAACTAAACCGCTGATAAAACCAGACTCTCGGCGGATCATAGCGAAATCGGCTCGCAAAATCATCCGATCCTCTTCAAGATCAGATTTCGAGCGATCCAGCAATAATTCTTCCTGAGCCTCTAATAATTTCCGCAGCGTGTATTCTTCTTCTAAATCTAACAGTGTTAAAATCGACTCGCCAATCGCATCTTCATTTTTTACGCCTAATAAAGATAAGGCCATTTCGTTAATTGTTATGACTTTCCCACGACGATCTGTGGCAATTACCCCATCTGTCATGTGGGTTAACACACTATCCAGCCGATTACGTTCGGCCTCCATAGTATCTTGCGCATCCTCAATCCGATCAGATAGCTTGTTAAAGGTCTCAGCCAGCTGACTCAGCTCGTCATGTCCATGAACCTCAACCTTGTCAGAATAATCCCCTTGGGCAATCTTAATAGCCTGTTGGCGCATTTCCTCAATTGGTTTAGTAATTGAGCGCGCTACTAATAAAGCTACGATCATGGAAATAACGCCGGCAATTAAAGACGCCGTAAAGAAAATGATCGCGGTATCGCTTATTTCGGTATATTTTTGTTCAATATCACTTTTAACATAAAGAGCCCCGAGCACGGCTGAATCGCCTGTCGGGGACTGTATAGGTTGGACATTGATATATACCCGTTTATTACTATCATCATCGAGCGCAACATATTGTTTCATAGAGAAATCATCAATATCGCTGTATTCGTTCTTCTTACCAACGATGGAATCCTTGCGACCTACATCATTGGTCGCCATTACGATACCTTTATCATCAACAACCCACATCTCTTCAATATCTGAAGCACTGTTGTTCTCCAGCAGCTGCTGGATACTTTCCGAGCCGTTATCCGTACCTTGGCTTTGCGACATGGCGGTACCTAATGAGTTCGATAAAATGGATACTCGCTGGTTCATGTCATTGGTAAAGTTGTTGATGGTTTCTTTCTCTAATCCGCGAATGAAGTACGCGCCGATAATTTCAATCGAGATCAATAGAATCAAGATAAATGAAAAGGCAATCTTGAAGTTCACTGATTGAAAAAAACGGACTTTATTTTTCATTTAGTTCATTACTCCTGTTCAGGGTTGCGCAGGTAGTAGCCCACACCTCTTCTTGTTACTAGGTAAGTCGGGTGGCTTGGACTGTCTTCAATTTTTTCACGCAAACGGCGAACGGTTACGTCTACTGTCCGTACATCACCAAAATAATCATAGCCCCAAACTGTTTGCAGCAGGTGTTCACGAGTCATCACTTGTCCGATGTGTTTCGCTAAGTAATGTAGCAATTCAAATTCACGATGGGTTAACTCAATCGTGCCACCACGTTTAGTAACCATATAGGCATCAGGATGAATGGTTAAATCTCCAATCGTCAGATCCCCTTGGTTCGTGTCGTCTTCTTCTTTTGGTGCTTGGCCGCCGCGGCGCAAATTCGCTTTTACCCGAGCAACTAATTCGCGGTTAGAAAAAGGTTTTGTTACGTAATCATCCGCTCCTAATTCCAAGCCTAGTACTTTATCAATCTCTGAATCTTTGGCAGTTACCATAATAATTGGCATATCGTGGGTTTTACGAACTTCCCGTGCCACTTCTAATCCGTCTTTTTTCGGCAGCATTAAATCCAGCAAAATCAGATCCGGTTGGACTTCTTCGACTTTTTCCAATGCTTCTTCACCGTCATAAGCGGTAAACACCTCATAACCTTCCTTCGTTAAATTAAATTTAACGATATCTGAAATCGGCTTTTCATCATCTACAACTAAAATTTTCTTCACTAAGAGTCACCTCAAACTTTTTCGTCTAAATTTCTATGCTTCCTTATTATACCTTATTTCGAGATGTGTTTCATCCTCTCGAGGTTTTCTGTCCTTTTCTAGGCATCCATTTACGGAAAAATGAAAAAAACACAAAAAAAGAGAATGCGTATTCCATCTTCTAAACGTCCGAAGACGCCGACAGAATACCATTCTCGTGGGTTTGGCACCCAATGGGCCGTGAGGGGCTCGAACCCGCGACCCGCTGATTAAGAGTCAGCTGCTCTACCAACTGAGCTAACGGCCCAAATAAGCTACTTCAATATGTTAGCACTGGCGATTTAAAAATGCAAGAAGAAAGATGAAAAAAATTGTTAGATAATCATGAGAATAAATCATCTAGTTTTGATAACTACATTGTATAATCACGTTGATTTTGTTAAAATGAATGAGAAGGGAGCTAGACATAGATGGAAGAAAATGCAGAACTGAAGCAATGGGCTCAGTCTTTAAAGGAAGTTCGCTTACCTCGCTGGGAAGAACTTCCGGAATTAGAATTATACATGGATCAAGTAATTACGTTGATTGACCGGTATTTATCCCCAATTATTGAACCTGAGAAGCATCATTTGCTTTCCAGCGCCATGGTAAATAACTATGTAAAACACAAACTAGTTCCACCACCAGTCAAAAAACGCTACAACAAGAATCATTTAGCCTATTTAATCGCCATTACTTTGATCAAACAAGTGTTAACGATTCCAGACATTAAGCAATTGATTGTCATGCAGTTAACGATTGATGAACCGAAAATGGCTTACAATAATTTTTGTCAAAAACAAGAGGAATCTCTGCAATATGTCGCAGAGTTGGCTTTAGCGGAAGAAAATACTTCTTCACCGGTTAGACAAGCTGATTATCGTTACTTGGCAGTCGAAAATGCTGTCGCGTCTTTTGCAAGCAAGCTGCTAGTGGAAAAAATCATTGAATTGGAGAAAAAAGATGACTAAAGAAAAAATTGCAATTTTAGTAGACTCAGGAACAGATGCCCCGCAAGAGGTGGTCGATAATTCACCGATTTTCATGGTTCCTTTACGAATTATTTTTTCAGACAAGGAGTTACTGGACCGTATAGAGGTCAGCTCAGATAATATTTTCCCTCTATTAAAAGAAGAATTGCCAAAGACTTCTTTACCAAATGGGGAAATGATCACGAAAGTCTTTGATGATATTAAAGCTCAAGGCTTTACCCATGTAATCATTATTACTATTTCCAGCGGCCTTAGCGGAACCTTCAACGCACTGAGAGTCTTGTCGGAGGATTATGAGGGTTTAACCTTCCATGGAATCGATACGAAAAATATTGGAATAGCAGCCGGTTTCTCGGTTATCTTGGCAGCAGATTTAGTCAAGCAAGGAAAATCATTCGAGGAAGTAATCGCTGGGGTAGAAGCTTGTTTACCAAAAACAAAAGTTTTCTTCAATGTAGATACCTTGGAGTATTTGCAGCGAGGCGGACGGATTGGCTTGGTCGCTTCCCTACTCGGCAGCGCCTTGAAGCTGAAACCGATTATTTCTTGTAACGCTGACGGCATCTATTATACGGTGGCGAAAATTCGCGGCTTGAATAAGAGCTTTGACAAGACTATTCAAATTGTGGACGATTTAATAAAAGGCCACGACCGTTTTAATCTAGCTGTTGCACATGCGGATGCTATGGAGAATGCCATCAAGATGAAGCAACGCTTAAAAGAAACTTTTCCAAAGGTAGAAAATATTTATTTTGGCCCTATTTCACCAGCCTTGTCAGTGCATACAGGACCAAATACAATTGGAGTAGCAGTTCAGATTTTGGATTAATAGAAAAACATGAGCGAAACGACTGCTTAACAGCTTCGTAATCCGCTCATGTTTTTTGCATCTTGCTGCTTCTTAAAATTTTCCTACTATTTATATACGTTATGGGATAAAAAGGACTTTTCCATAATGCTCTTTGCTACTTTTCTCAGTCAATTCTTTAAATATTTCTGGCCCATCTTCTAGTGATAAGCGATGGGTAACTAACGATTGTAAATCTAAATTGTTCTTTTCAAGTAACGATACAATAGTAGTCCATTCTTTTCCGGGAAAAGGTGCGGAAACCGAATTCCAAGAACCCCACACAGTTAATTCGCTTCTAACAATTTTTTCAAAATAAAATCGCTCGATTACGATATCACTATAAGGAATTCCTAGAAAAACAACTCCTCCACCCTTCTTAGCGTAGGCGAACACTTCAGCTGAAGTTTTTGGGGAACCGGCTGCTTCAACGACTACCTCTGCCATTAATCCATCTGTATACTCTTTTATCAATTCTAATGCATCGGTTTTTCTGGAATTGATAGTATGAGTTGCTCCATTTTTTGTTGCTCTCTTTAAAGAGTCTTCATCAATATCAATAGCTATAATTTTCTTGGCACCAAAAATTTTAGCAAACTTTATTGATAAAAGTCCGATATTACCGCAGCCTACAATCACAATATTGTCACCTGGTACCAGATTGCTTCGATATAATCCGTGTAAAACAACTGATGCTGGTTCTAATAATGCAGCAGACTCAAAATTCACAGAATCTGATAAGACTACACAATTTTTTTCAGGTAGTTTAATGTATTCCGCAAAAGCACCTGGGTAATAGGCCCCCACTACAGTCAAATTTTCACATCTAGCATATTCCGACTTTTCGCAAAAATAGCATTTTTCAACTGATAGATCATCACATACCAGCGTTGGAACTCCGGAAACACGTGTTCCAATTTCAACTTTTTTTACATTTCTACCAATTTCAACTACTTCACCAGAGAACTCGTGTCCCCAAACCATCCCCTCAACATATGGGCCTTGTTTTTTATATCGAGAAAGATCAGAGCCACAAATACCAGCAGCTTTTACTTTAATAATTACTTCATTATCGCGTTGGATAGTTGGTTTCTCATATTCTTCAAACCGAATATCTTGTTTTCCATACAACTTAAGTGTCCTCATTTTACATCTCCTCAAGTAAATCTAAGGGCGAAAAACTTAAATACGTGTACTGTTCTTTGAAATTTTTTTCTTTATTAAACCAGGTTACTGCAACAGAATCAATTTTAGCTTCTCTAGCTGCCTTAACGTCCATATCAGAATCCCCAATATATATTGCTCTATCATTGCTAACTTGAAAGTGTTTGATAACTTTTACTAAGCCTTCACTACTAGGTTTTGGCTTTTCAACATCATCCCCAGTAATTTCATATTGAAATGTCTGATCCAGCATTAATGCTTTAGAGGAATAATCATAGGTTTTTTTACATTTTCCAGTCACCATCGCAATAAATTTTCTTTGCTTTTTTAGTTTGTTAAGCATCAAAAAAATATCTTTATCGGTTTTTACTAAAGCTTCATGGTCTGACTCGTAGACTGAATACAACATTTTTTCTGCATTTGGCAAGTCCGTTATATTGTTTAATCGTTCTTTTAATATCCCCACCTCATTTGGACCAAACCAAGATTCGATTTCACTATCATCGAAGTCCTCATTATTAAATGAGGAGATTACTTTGCGAAAACTCTCAAAGTATAAAGGTAATGTATTTGCAATTGTTCCATCAAAATCAAAAATAAACAGATCATACTTATCAGTTAGTTTCATAAGCTACTCCTTTTCGGCTAGCAATAACTAGAAAGAAGGAAATCCAATGAATTTCCTTCTTTCATCCTTTAAAACTCTGAAAGAATTGCTTTCGTTTTGCTAATTCCTACTCTATCTGCCCCTGCTTCGATTGCGTCTAGGCAATCTTGCAAATTATTTAGTCCACCAGCAGCTTTTACTTTTACCTTTTCAGAAACTGTTTCTCTCATAAGTTTCAAGTCTTCAACCGTAGATCCTGATGATGCAAATCCAGTAGAAGTTTTGACATAGGCTGCTCCAGCAGCTTCAACTAGTTCTGATCCCTTTTTAATTTCATCTTTGGTCAAGTACGCGTCTTCTAGGATAACTTTAACAATAGCTGGGCTAGCATTTACTACCGCCTCAATGTCTTTTTGAACTTTATCGTATTCGCCATTTCTTAACGCTCCGATGTCTATCACCATGTCCATCTCAACAGCACCATTAGTGTAAGCGTCTTTTGTTTCAGCTACTTTTGAAAAAGTTGTGTGAGCACCTGATGGGAATCCGATTACCGTTCCGATTCTAACATCCGTACCCTCAAGTATTTGCACAGCTAAACCTAAATTGTGTGGATTGATGCAAACGGACGCACAGCCGATTTCTTTTGCGAAGTTTAAACCTTCGATTACCTCTTCTTTTGTTAATTGCGGTTTTAGTAGAGAATGATCTACATATTTTACAAACTCTTCCTTAGTCATTTTCATAAAAATATCTCTCCTTTTATAAGTATCATCTTATTTAGTTACGGAACCTTAACACCTTTAACCGCAGACCAAATCATATACCACTGTTCAGGTGTTAGTTTATAGTTTAGAGCCCCTACTGGTTTTTTCACAAATTCAATTTCTCCAGATCCCGTAATAGGAATCATTCCAACTGGGTGGGACAATAGCCAAGCAAAAGCAATTTCATCAATTGATTGAGCTCCGACTTCTTCGCGAATTATTTCGAGGGTATCCCTCAGTTTTTTTACGTTTTCTTCTTCACTGGTGAAGATTCTTCCTCCAGCTAAAGGTGACCAAATCATCGGATGAACTTTATTTTCTAAACACAGATCAATGTTCCCGTTTTCAAAATTGTCCATACACAAAACAGACGCTTCTACTTGATTGGTTACTAGTTTATCTTCGCAATAACTCTGAAGCATTCTGAATTGGTGCGGTAAATAATTAGATACACCAAAAGATTTTACCTTCCCTGCTTTTTTCAGTTGGTAGAAGGCTTCAGCAATATTCTCCGGATTGCCAAACCAATCTGGTCGATGCAGCAGATACAAATCAATTTCATTAAC
>LIDZ01012892.1_pt4 | contig 15476 bp, 15 predicted proteins | sample 644651 | NCBI WGS metagenome assembly LIDZ01 (sample SAMN03856242, study PRJNA289617) | food metagenome | isolation source: wine grapes on drying loft during traditional withering process | host: Vitis vinifera cv. Corvina | place: Italy: Gargagnago di S. Ambrogio di Valpolicella | collected 2014-01 | reverse complement strand
TACAGCACCCGGCGCTCGTCATTGAGCTGAGCGAATTTGATATGGCGAAAATAGGCGCGCAACGACACTTCACCCTGACCCGGAATGCGCAGGGTCAGCAGTGCAAGCTCTTCCTTGGTCAACGAGGCTTGGGCCTGACGAAAGCTGTCGACCAAACGCTCCAGATTGCTGGTGCGGTTCTGCTTGTCCTGTCTGGCCTTGAGCGCGTCGGCGGGAGGCGTGGCGTCTTCGGGCCTCTCGAGCGGATCGGCGTCAGGCTTATCTGTCGGCGGTGTGGGTTTTGCGCGTTCCTTCGGGGTCGGATCGAAGACATCTATGTAGTCATCCAGCTTGCGCTTGACCTTGCGCAGCTCGCTTTCGGCCTCAGTTTCGGCTTCCTGCACGACCGGCGTTTCGACGGCTTCATCCACCCATTCGCAATCGGCATGATGTTCGTAGTTCGGGTTGGCCCGGTAGTGCGCGGCGACGAAGGTCGGGTGCTCCTGGGGCTTCACGTCATAGCGAACCCCGGTGATTTTGACACCCAGGGCACGGCACGGCTCGGACGAGCACAAAAAGCTGAAGCGCGCCCGAGGCGGCTCTTGAGAAAAGTACTCACGTCGCGCCGCTATGATGGACAGCTCTTGCTGCAGCTCGACGCAAAACGCGCGGGTAATGGTTCTGTTGGTTTTCATGGATACGGCGGGGTCCTGTGCCGAAGTCTTTCTGGCATGCGCACGGTCACTCGTTGGGCATCGCCAGCCATTCGCCGACTACTTTCTTGTAAGCGCCGGTGGCTTTTGAAAGATGCAGCCATTGATCGACATAGGCCTTCCAGGCCACATCATCCCGGGGCAGCAGGTAGGCCTTTTCGCCGTATTGCATGTAGTGCGACGGATTGACCGTGCACAAGCCAGGCATGCGTTTCTGTTGGTACAGCGCTTCGGACGCGTCGGTGATCATCACGTCGGCCTGCTTGTCGAGCAACTGCTGGAAAATGGTTTTGTTGTCGTGGAAGGCCAGACTGGCGTTGGGCAGGTAGGCGTGGGCAAACGCTTCGTTGGTGCCGCCCTGAGGTTCGATCAAGCGAACGCCGGGCTGATTGATCTGCTCGAGGGTCTGGTACTTCGACTCGTCTTCGCAGCGCACCAGCGGGACCTTGCCGTCGATGTCCAGCGTGCTGCTGAACGCCGCCTTCTTCTGTCGCTCCAGGGTGACCGAGATGCCACCGACGGCGATGTCGCATTTGCCGGCCGTGAAGTCGGGCATCAGGGTTTTCCAAGTGGTCGGGACCCACTCGATCTTGACGCCCAGGCTCTGCGCCAGCGACTGAGCCAGCTCGATGTCGATGCCTTCGTACTGGCCGTCAGGCTTGAGAAAGGTGTACGGCTTGTAATCCCCAGTCGTGCAAACGGCCAGTTGACCCTTCTGCATGACGGTGTCCAGGTGCGACGGCGTCTCAGCGGCCTGAGCCTGTGCGATGCTGACCATGCTCAACAGCAAACCGGCGGTGATGCGTGTGTTCATCGAGTCGATCCCTCTGCGTCTAATGCCTGTCTGCCGTTATAGAGGCGGTCGCCGCAGATGGGAAGCGTTATCCAGCGGAGGAGGGCGGGACGTCTTTCGCCTGCTTGGCTGCTTGGCGTGCAGGCCGGGTTTTCGCGCGACGATGGCGATACAGCGCTACGGCCGCGCCCACCACGACCACGCCCAGGAAGATCGGCATTTTATAAGGTTTCAGGTTGCCGAGCATGTTCTCCAGGAAGCCGCCCGCCCAGTAACCCGCAGCCAGGAACAGACTCGCCCAGACCGCCGCGCCGATCAGGTTGATGATCGCGAAGCGGATGGGCGACAAGCGACTCGCGCCGATCACCAGAGGCCCGATCAGGCGCATGCCGTAGAGAAAACGGACCGAGAAAATGGACGCCGTGGGGTAGCGCTTGATCAGGTCCGACACGCGATCGATGGTCGCCTGCTGACGGTGCAAGCGAGGCAGCAGGCGTGGCCCGAAGTAGCGCCCGGTCCAGAACAGTATCTGATCGCCGAGCATCCCGCCCAATGTGGCGTAGATGAGCACTTGCTGCCATTGCAGGACATGCTGGTGTGCCGCCAGCCCGCCGAGGATCAGGATGGTTTCCCCCTCCAGCAGGCAGCCGATGAACACGGCCCAGTACCCGTAGTTTGAAAGCAGATAGTTGAAGTCGATGTGTTCGAACATGGAAGGCCGGTGGTTTTCGGTGAATGAGTGCTTGCTGAAACGTCCAGCAGCGTGCGCGCCTCGGGGGCGCATCGCACGGCGTTCGACCGAAGCGGGTCGTCATCGGTTCGGTCGTTGTAAGTCGAATCCTCCGTCGCCGCGCCGTCAGGGGAAGGTCTGCGGGTCTCCCAGACACTGGATCAGATGATCGTAGACAATTCTCACCCAGCTCGGCACCGGTCCTGACTGCGTTCGGTACACGGAAAGCTCCATGGGCGGCGGCGCGGAATGCGGCACCCAACGCGATCGAACAGCCGGGGGATGTGGACAGCAACGAGGTCGTGCTGGGCTGACTTCGCACGACTTTTAATGGGGGCAGGGATTGCGGCTGGGGTGGTTAGATCGCAATACCGCTTTTCAATGCAGCATGAGCCGACAACTCTTCTTCGATTAACGCTGCAATCATCGCTCGGTATACCTTCTCCACCACCTCTGCTGAGGCTCCGCACTCCTCAGCGACCGCTCGCACTTTCGCAATGACGTCCTCAACCCGCGAGGGCGCGTTGACCTCTGCAGTCGTCTTTTTAAACGCTGCGGCTTGGTTAACCAGATTCCCACGACGGGCGAGCAATGACACAAGGTCGCGGTCAATGTGGTCGATGTGCCGCCGGACTTCTTCAAGCGGTGTGCAGGTCACCATAGTCAATTCTCGTCTTTGATCCGGTATTTTACGAAGGCGATATATTTGGCGAAGCCGAAGTTCAGGATTTTCTTTTTAGGAGATCCCGACAGGTGGCCCACCATGATGAATCGTGCACCTGCGAGATCGTTAAGGCCACTGAGCTTAAATGCCGAAAGCATCTCATCTTCCAGATCCTTATCTCGAATCAGGATACTTGGCTCACTGAGATAGTCGCCGCAGTTGAGCCAGGCTGAACCCTCCTTTCTGTTGACGTTGTTGATCTGTCCCCAGAACAGCCGCACCGAGCCCAGCTCAATACCTGAAAGTTGATATTGGGAGAACAGCAAGCGGCGAATGCTTCCTTCAAGGACTACCCGCCCATTGTCGGCGGTTATCCTGATGTTGGTTTCATCTTCGGGATAGTCAGGATTACGCATCAGCTTCGACAGGATTTGTCTCAGCGACTTATTGACTGGATAGTCGGCCGCGTTTGCGTATTGCTTTTGGATGCTGCCCCAAGGTGATCCCACGGGGGGTGTCGCGGGTGGGGCCGGTGTCAGAATGGTTTGGGGTTTTCGCTTGTCGAGATCCACAACGATGTGCGCAGTGTCTTCACCATCGACAATGCCTGGCTCTTCGCCATCGACGACGAGCACCACCGTTTTGATTTGGCAGCCTTCTTTGTGATGCGCTGCGAAACATGCAGCTCTCTCTCGCAGCCCACCAGTTGATCCGCTGACAAACCAAGCGCCTGCCTCGCACTCGACACATCTGATATTGCCCGCGTATTTTTCTACATCCTGCTGGAACTCGGCCAGCGAGCATGGGCTCAGGTCCACGCGGTAAATGACTGATTGCATCTCTTATCCTTAAGCGCAGCCGAGGGTTGAAAACTGGCTCAGTGCCGTCCTTGTTCGATCATACTCACTGTGCGGGGTGATGCTAGTAGAGAGGGTTCTGAGTCGTTTGTCGGATGTTGCCTACAGAGAAAACGGCTAAGTGCGGAAGCGGTTACGGGTAGCACTGAAAAGAGGTGGTATGAACTCCACCAGATATGCGGCATGGCACATGGCGCCTTCCCGGCTAAAGCCAGTCCTACGAAGGCGCGCGTTGTGTCAGTGGGACCGGCTTCAGTCGGGAAGCGACCGGTGGTGACGCCGCCAGATTTGCGGCGTCGTATCTGGCGGTTTTCCGGCCAAATCCCGTCTTGGTAGACGCGAAAGCCTGCTCCCTACTGCAAATCAACTGTCAGCGACGGCGCCCCGAAGCTCACCAGTCGAGCATTGGACTGGCTCAAATATCCGCTCCAGAAGGTCTCCAGCTTCTGCACCGTATTGCCCGACCGATAGCCATTCTTGGCGGTCCCAGGTACCAGACCTGCGCCCAGTACATAGACTTTGGCGCCGCCCAGGTCCGCAAACAGTTTCTTCTGCTCGACCTTTTTCAACTCTGCAGCCGGGTCAATGGCGCGGATTTGGTTGCTGGCGTAAAAACTGCCGAAGTCGCTGTTTTCCAGCATGTCGGAGACCAGCAACACCACCTTCTCCTTTGCAGGCCGCGGTGCGATGTCTTCGCCTATCTGCTTGAGGCTAAAAAAGATCTCGCTCTTTGCGATGTCCTCGCCCGGCTTCGCGAAACTTTCTACCAGTTTTTGGCCCAATGTTTTGCGAAAGAAATCGACCTGTTTGGCCAGGCAGTTGTCCAGCTGACGCAGGCTGTTCATGCCGATGTCGTCGCGTTTCTTATCATCCAGCTTGTCTTCAAGTTGCCCGGTATACATAAGCTTCATGTAATTACCCGGCAAGTAAGCGGAAAACTGGTACAGCCGGACGCTGTCGCCCGGTTTGACGTACCGCAGCGCGTGACTGTAAGTCGACTCCTTCAGGTCCTTTGGCAACTGAACCGTCTGGTCGACGATGATAATCAGCTCGCGCCCGGAGGAGGCGGGTCGGTATTCGGACAGTTTTGCGAAGTCATAGCAACTGGGCAGGTCATTACGCTCAGCCGCGTGCAGTAACGGCGTGCCCAGTAACAGGAGAGTGCTTGCCAGCAAGGCGCGCCGTTTCATATCACTGCTCCTGACGTGTTTGGGTGGCTTTTGCAGCCATGCGTTGCAGCTTCTGGACTTTCTTCAACTGTTCGACAGTGACTTGGTACTTGCCGGCGAGGAAGGCCAGTTCATCATCGTCGAAGTCATTGAGGTCGTCGAAGTTGTCCGGGTCGAGTGCGACAGCAGGCTTAAGTGCACTCGGCGTTGCTTCTGGAATTGCAGTGGGCGTTACCATCGCCAACTCGGCCGCCGCTGGTTGAATGACAGCCGGCTTTGCCCTCGCACGTTCGTAAGCCTGGTGTGTATTCCGTTGCTCACGGCTCAGACGGTCTTGCTCAAGAACGCTGTCGTCGCTCTTGCGGAAACCCTCGTGGCGCTTGGTGACATATGTATCGAAGTTACGGTGACCAAACCCTTTGAGCAAATGCTCTCGCTCATGGCCTGAGGTGGTAATGCGGTTGGCCAGTCGACTTTGTAAGGCTGTCAGTTTGGCCTGCGCATCACGGGCGACATGTTCGCGAAGATTCTGATAGTGAGCAGCAAACTCTTCGGCGTTATTGAACCCACGCGTGTATTGCCACGCTTGCCCCGATTGTTTCCCCGCGAAGGAGAACCGATTGGACAGCACGATGCCCACGCCCTGAATGCCCAGGAATATGACTGAAAGGATAATGTAAGTCGTCAGCGACGCAGCGCGGATGGCCTCCATTTTGTCGTGCGCCGAGGTCTGATCGGCAGTCTGGTTTTCCTGCGCGCTTTCAGCCGGCAACTCGAATGGCGAATCCGGCAGTTTGGTGTTGCCCGACTGAGTCTGGCTGAAGGCATCCGGGTTGCTGACCAAATCAACTTCCATCGATTTGAGGCTGTAGTTACGGATGACAAAGGCACCAATCGCAATCGCCAGCACATAAATCAGGCAGACCGTGGTCCACGTGTATTTAGGCGTGACCCGTGCGTTGTGGTCAGTGCGGTTAAGCACTTTGAGGTAATTGGGTTCGTCGTCGTCGCGGTAGGTATTGTCGATATCGACTTTGGTGTCCGCCTCCAGATCCCTAGGCGTGCGCGACTGTTCATACCAAGTGCGAATCTTGGTAATCAGGCTGCTGTGGTGCATCTCACGGCCTGCCATCTCGGTGAAGAATACCGCGGCGACAGAGAGCAGAAAGGCAGTGAACCACGCCAGCATGCCAGCGACATTGGCGGATATGTTCTGCACCATGAACGGCGCAAGGACGTAGGCAAAACCAACGGCTTCGAAGAAGATCAGGCCGATGATCAGCATCCACATGAAGAAGCCTTTCTCCCGTCGACCGGTCTCGTGAACCTTGTTCAGGTAATCACGGCACTTGTCATAATAGTCCGGGCTTTTGTTGAAACCTCGGTAGTACGAGTAATAGTCGGCACACAGGCGTGATTCGCTGTCCATCCAACCATCTGCTTCAGTGATAGGCGGCTTTCTGCTCAAGCTGCTGATTCGACCCACGAGCGGCAGGGCGTACGCCACGTTCATATAGAAGTAGCTGACTTTCGGCCACCAGATCCTGATGGCGACCAGAAGCACCAGCGTGCTCACGATCAAACCCACTGCCACGCGGTGCATTACAAGAAAAGCGGTCAGGGCGTCCATTGAAAACTGTTCCATGTTGTTCCTCGAGCGTTACGGACTTCAGGTGCGAATAGGGACGAATTTAGCGACGTAGCTCTCGCCGGTTTTGTCATAGAACAACTTGCCGTCCACTGCCTTGCCGCCGTTCTTGTCCAGAACAATGTCCATGCAGTTCACCGGCGCCTGAGCGTCGTCGATGAACACGCGATAGAGCACGGTGTCCTGGCCTTCGAAAGTGTTGGCAACAGCAGCGAGGGTGGTCGCTTTGCCTTTCTTGTTCTGTTCGTAGCCTTTAACCAGTTGGATACGAGGCTGCTTGGCAATCTCTGCGTTGTTGCGCAGCACGGCGATTGGCGTGATGGTCACCAGATTGCCGTTGACGTTGTTGGCCCAGACTCTGCCGTTGTAACCCGGCAGGTAATCGGTGGTCTCGTGCTCGGTCAGTTCTTGTCCGCTCGCAAGGTTCTTCACCGCGCCGGCAACCCGTGGGCGATCGGCTTCACAGCTCGCGACCGGCACGCTTGCGTTGGCTTTGCTGATCAGCGTGAAGCCCGTGGACTCCATGGGTTTGACCAGGCGGGCCAGTTGATTGACATCCGAGCTGGCGGGGCTTCCGCCGAAATCGATGAAGTTTGGGGCCAGCGCGGCAACCGGCTGCTCGGTAGATTTTTTCGGCGCCTCAGCTTGAGGTGCAGACGCAGCGACTTTGGCTTTCGGCGTGGACTGGTTGCGCGTCCCATGGGCCAGATAGCGCGGGTTGCTGCGCTCCTGTTTGACGCGTTGTTCGAGCAGCGCCGTGGACTCCAGTTGGACGATTTCGACACGGCGATTCTGGGCGCGCCCTTCGGTGGTGGTGTTATCGGCCAGGGGACGGGCTGCGCCTACACCCTGGAAGTACAGACTCTGAGCGGAAATACCGGCCTCCGCCAGGACTTTGCCGACACTGCGCGCACGACGCTCGGACAGTTGCTGATTGAAGTCTGCGGAGCCGGTCGCGTCGGTATGTCCCACCACCAAAACCGCTTGCCGCTGAGCGTTGGACTGGCCTTGCGCCGGCTTGAACGCGTTGGCGAGCTTGCGCACCTGACGCAGGCCATCGGCTGTCAGTTGGTCGCTGCCCGTGGGAAACATGCCCTGATCTTCGACCTGGGCAACAATGCCCGCGTCCGCCATCACGGCAGGTTTGCCATTCTGCGCGGGGGCCTGTGCCTGCAGCGTGTCGATCTGCATTTTCAGGTGTTCTTCCTGCGCGATGCGCTGCAGTTCCTGCTGACGGTTCTGCCAGACATGGCCCACTGCGCAACCCGCTGCACCGCCGACCACACCGCCTGCGACGGCTTTGCCAGCATTACCCGTGGCGGCGTAGATCAAACCCGCGCCGAGCAATGCCCCACCTGCGCACCCTATCGCCGTGCCGTAATCACGGCCGGCCTGATCGAACGTGGCGCAACTGCTCAGCGTCACTGCCAGTGCCAGCACCGTCAGCTTGCCGGGATGAAAAGACTTCAATGCGTACGCTCCTTGTGAGACTGCGAAAGGCGCACGGACGTGATGACCGGGCGCAATCGCCTGTCTTCGTCCGTGATGAAAAGCCTTCAATGGATCCGATTTCTCAGGCGGTGGATTTCACCACAGCGGGGCAGGGGATTCAATGTCAAAGGGCCATTCCCGTTTGGTTTTGGGAATTTTTGCTGAGGGGATCAGCTTAGGCTGGCGATGTGCTGAGGACGGGGGTGATTGATGCTGATGCTTAACCGTTTAGTAAATGCCGCCCACAAAAAAACCGGCTCAAATCTGGCCGGTTTTTCTGTGCTTCAAGTCACGTAACCACTTGAAGGTGCTGCTGTTTGGTGCCCCGAGGGAGAATCGAACTCCCACTTCTTTCGAAAACGGATTTTGAATCCGCCGCGTCTACCAATTCCGCCATCAGGGCTCAATGGCGGCGAAGTATAGAGACGAGCCTACCGTTGGTCAATCATGTTTCATGGTCAATTTTCACTTATTCCGCTAAACTTCCCGGCCCTGCTAGACGAACCCCATCATGCGTGTCGCTGACTTTACCTTCGAGCTCCCGGATTCATTGATCGCTCGCCATCCTCTGGCGGAGCGACGCAGCAGCCGTTTGCTGACCCTCGACGGGCCAAGCGGCGCGCTGGCACACCGCCAATTCACTGATTTGCTGGAGCATTTGCGCCCTGGCGATCTGATGGTCTTCAACAACACCCGGGTGATTCCGGCGCGGCTGTTTGGGCAGAAAGCCTCGGGCGGCAAGCTGGAAATCCTCGTTGAGCGCGTGCTCGATCAGGACCGTGTGCTGGCCCACGTGCGCTCCAGCAAGTCGCCCAAGCCGGGTTCGACGATTCTCATCGATGGCGGTGGCGAGGCCGAAATGGTCGCGCGCCACGATGCGTTGTTCGAGCTGCGCTTCGCCGAGCCGGTGCTGCCTCTGCTCGAGCGCGTCGGGCACATGCCGTTGCCTCCTTATATAGACCGCCCGGACGACGATGCCGATCGCGAGCGCTATCAGACCGTGTACGCCCAGCGCGCCGGTGCTGTCGCGGCGCCGACGGCAGGTCTGCATTTCGATCAGACCATGATGGCCGCGATTGCCGAGAAGGGCGTCGAGACCGCATTCGTGACGCTGCACGTCGGCGCCGGGACATTCCAGCCGGTGCGCGTTGAGCGCATTGAAGATCACCACATGCACAACGAGTGGCTTGAAGTCACTCAGGACGTGGTCGACGCCGTGGCCGCTTGCCGCGCACGCGGTGGTCGGGTGATCGCCGTGGGCACGACCAGCGTGCGTTCGCTGGAAAGTGCCGCGCGCGATGGCGTGCTCAAGCCCTTCAGCGGCGACACCGATATCTTTATCTACCCGGGCCGACCGTTCCATGTGGTCGATGCACTGGTCACCAATTTCCATTTGCCGGAATCGACGCTGTTGATGCTGGTCTCGGCATTCGCCGGTTATCCCGAAACCATGGCGGCCTACGCGGCTGCGGTGGAGCACGGTTACCGCTTCTTCAGTTACGGGGATGCCATGTTCATCACCCGCAATCCCGCGCCGACCGCTCCCGGGGAATCAACCCCGACGGACTCGGCACCAGAGGATCACGCATGAGTCGCACCTGTCGTATGTCTTTCGAGCTGCTGGCCACCGATGGCAAAGCGCGTCGCGGTCGCCTGACCTTTCCTCGCGGCGTTGTCGAAACGCCTGCGTTCATGCCGGTCGGCACCTACGGCACGGTCAAGGGGATGCTGCCTCGGGACATCGAGGCCACCGGCGCTCAGATGATCCTCGGCAACACCTTCCACCTGTGGCTGCGTCCGGGTACTGAAGTCATCAAAGGCCACGGCGACCTTCACGATTTCATGCAGTGGAAAGGGCCGATTCTGACCGACTCCGGCGGTTTTCAGGTGTTCAGCCTGGGCGCGATGCGTAAGATCAAGGAGGAGGGCGTGACCTTCGCCTCTCCGGTTGACGGCGCAAAGGTGTTCATGGGGCCTGAAGAATCGATGCAGGTTCAGCGCGACCTCGGTTCCGACGTCGTGATGATCTTTGACGAATGCACGCCGTATCCTGCGGACGAAGAAGTTGCGCGCACCTCCATGGAGCTGTCGCTGCGCTGGGCCAAGCGGTCCAAGATCGCCCACGGCGAAAACACCGCGGCGCTGTTCGGCATCGTTCAGGGCGGCATGCACGAGAACCTGCGCATGCGCTCGCTCGAAGGCTTGAGTGAGCTCGACTTTGACGGCCTGGCGATTGGCGGCCTGTCGGTCGGCGAGCCCAAGGACGAGATGATCAAGGTCCTGGACTACCTGCCGGGCCGCATGCCGGCTGACAAACCTCGTTACCTTATGGGTGTAGGCAAGCCCGAGGACCTGGTTGAAGGTGTCCGCCGCGGCGTCGACATGTTCGACTGCGTGATGCCTACGCGCAATGCGCGCAACGGTCATCTGTTCATCGATACCGGTGTTCTGAAAATCCGTAATGCGTTTCATCGTTACGATGAGTCGCCGCTGGATCCGACCTGCGATTGCTACACCTGCAAAAACTTCTCCCGCGCCTATCTGCACCACTTGGACAAGTGCGGCGAAATGCTGGGTAGCATGCTCAATACGATCCATAATTTGCGCCATTACCAGCTGCTTATGGCTGGTTTGCGCGAGGCTATTCAACAAGGTACATTGGCCGCCTTTGTCGACACGTTCTATGCCAAACGCGGGCTTGTGACGCCGTTACTGGACTGAGCGACATCCGGTCTTTCGCTTCCTATTATTAAAATATGCAACTGGAGTGTTAAATGAGCTTTTTCATCTCTTCCGCTTTCGCGGATGCGGCTGCCCCTGCCGCTGCAGGCCCTATGGGCGGCGGTTTCGAGTGGATTTTCCTGGTCGGCTTTCTGGTCATCTTCTATCTGATGATCTGGCGTCCACAGGCCAAGCGCGCCAAAGAGCAAAAGAACTTGCTGGGCAACTTGCAGAAGGGTGATGAAGTCGTCACTACCGGCGGTATCGCAGGCAAGATCAACAAAGTGACTGATGACTTCGTTGTTATCGAAGTGTCCGACACCGTAGAGCTGAAGATCCAGAAGGGCGCAATCGCTGCCACCCTGCCCAAGGGCACTCTGAAAGCCATCTGATTCCAGTCTTTTACCAATCGACGGGGCGCGCAAGGCGCCCCGCGTTATAAGCAGGCGGCGTGATGTTGAACAAATACCCTCTGTGGAAATACATCCTGATCCTGGCAGTGCTGGTGATCGGTTTTATTTATTCCGCACCCAATCTCTACCCTGATGACCCGGCTATCCAAGTCACGGGCGCAAGCACTGCGCTGCAGGTCAATCAGGCTGATCTGGATCGCGTAAGCAAGGCGCTTACCGATGCTGGCATCGCGGTCAAGGGCGCTTCTCTGGCCGAGAATGGCAAGGGCGGTTTGTTGCGTCTGACCAAACAGGAAGACCAGCTGCCAGCCAAAGATGTCGCACGCAAGGCGCTGGGCGACGATTACGTTGTCGCGCTCAACCTGGCTCAGACCACGCCAAAATGGCTGCGCAGCATTGGCGCTACGCCGATGAAGCTGGGTCTCGACCTGTCCGGTGGCGTGCACTTCCTGCTTGAAGTCGACATGGACAAAGCGCTTAGTGCGCGTCTGAATGTCTACGAAGGCGAAGTGAAGAGCCTGCTGCGCAAGGAAAAAGTGCGTTATCGCAGCCTGCCGCAGGACAACGGCGCCATCCAGCTGGGCTTCAGCGATGCTGATACCCGCGAACAGGCCCGTGCGCTGATCCGCAAGGACTACACCGATTTCGATATCACCACGAGCGATCGCGGCGAGATGCCGATCCTGCGTCTGGCCATGACGCCAGCCAAGATCGCTGAAATCCGCGAATACTCGATCAAGCAAAACCTGACCACCGTGCGTAACCGGGTCAACGAGCTGGGCGTCGCCGAGCCGCTGGTTCAGCGTCAGGGCGCCAACCGCATCGTGGTCGAGCTGCCAGGTGTTCAGGACACCGCCGAAGCCAAGCGTATCCTCGGCAAGACGGCCAACCTTGAGTTCCGTCTGGGCGCAGGCCCCGACGACAGCAAAGCCACCACCGAGATGTTCGAATTCCGCGAAGGCGGTCGTCCTGCGGCGCCGGTCGAGCGTGGTCTGATCATCACCGGTGACCAGGTAACCGACGCCAAGGCTGGCTTTGACGAGCACGGCCGTCCTCAGGTGAACATCAAGCTGGACGGCCATGGTGGCGATCTGATGAGCCGCGCAACCCGCGCGAACGTCGGTCGCAGCATGGCGGTGATCTTCATCGAGCAGAAGCCGACCACCACCTACACCAAGCAAATGGTCAACGGCGTCGAAAAAGACGTGCCGGTCCAGACGTTCAAGGAAGAGAAGAAGATCATCAGCCTGGCGACCATTCAGTCGCCGCTGGGTGCTCAATTCCGCATCACCGGCCTGAACGGCGCAGGTGAGTCGTCCGAGCTGGCGCTGCTGCTGCGTGCCGGTGGTCTGGCTGCACCCATGTACTTCGCTGAAGAGCGCACCATCGGCCCGAGCCTGGGTGCCGACAACATCACCAAGGGTATCGATGCATCCCTCTGGGGCATGCTGTTCGTCTCGCTGTTCATCCTCGCCATCTACCGTTTCTTCGGTCTGATCGCGACCGTGGCCCTGGCCTTCAACATGGTCATGCTGCTGGCGCTGATGTCGCTGCTGGGTGCAACGCTGACCCTGCCAGGCATCGCCGGTATCGTCTTGACGATGGGTATGGCGGTCGATGCCAACGTGCTGATCTTCTCGCGGATTCGTGAAGAGATCGGCAATGGCATGACGGTTCAGCGTGCAATCAACGAGGGCTTCGACCGCGCGTATACCGCGATCCTCGACGCCAACCTGACGACGCTGCTGGTCGGCGGCATTCTCTTCGCGATGGGCACCGGCCCGGTGAAGGGTTTTGCGGTCACCATGTCCCTCGGGATCTTTACCTCGATGTTCACAGCCATCATGGTGACCCGCGCAATGGTCAACCTGATCTTTGGCGGTCGTGACTTCAAGAAGTTGTGGATTTAAGGGGCTGCCATGAAACGTACGATCAACTTCATGGGCGTTCGCAACATTGCGTTCGCCATTACCATGCTTCTTACCGTTCTGGCGTTGTTCAGCTGGTTCTATAAAGGGCTGAACTTCGGTCTGGATTTCACCGGCGGTACGCTGATCGAGCTGACCTACGAGCGCCCTGCCGATCTGCACAAAGTGCGCGAAGAGCTGGTTACGTCGGGTTATACCGAAGCGGTCGTGCAAAGCTTCGGTGCGACCACCGATCTGCTCGTTCGTATGCCGGGTGAAGACCCGCAGCTGGGCACTCAGGTTGCTGAAGCGCTGCGCAAGACAGGCGCCGATAACCCGGTGACCGTCAAGCGCGTCGAGTTCGTCGGTCCGCAGGTGGGTGAAGAGCTGCGCGACCAGGGTGGCCTCGGCATGCTGTTGGCACTGGGGGGCGTTCTCGTCTACTTGGCCTTCCGTTTCCAGTGGAAGTTCGCGGTGGGGGCGATCATCTCGCTGATCCACGACGTGGTGGTGACGATGGGCATTCTGTCGTTCTTCCAGGTGACCTTCGACCTGACCGTTCTGGCCGCTGTATTGGCGATCATTGGTTACTCGCTCAACGACACCATTGTGGTATTCGACCGGGTTCGCGAGAACTTCCGTCTGCTGCGCAAGGCTTCGCTGATCGAGAATATCAACATCTCCACCACGCAGACCTTGCTGCGGACCATGGCCACCTCGATCTCCACATTGCTGGCGATCGTCGCGCTGTGGATCTTTGGCGGCGATAGCCTGCACGGGTTCTCGGTGGCACTGTTCATCGGTGTTCTGGCAGGTACGTACTCGTCGATCTACATCGCCAACGTGGTGCTGATCTGGCTGAACCTGCGCAGCGAAGACTTGCTGCCACCGGTCACGGTCGACAAGGTGGATGACCGTCCGTAACCAGTAATGGTAACCGGCCATCACCTGAAAAGGCGCGAGGGTGAACTCGCGCCTTTTTTTGTGCTCCAAGGCTGGGAGTAGCGCGAGCAATCGCGCTGAATATCGTCAGGAGGTTCACGTGAACAAGTCGTTGCTTATTGGTGCAGTATTGGGTGCCGTCGGTGTTACCGCCGGTGGTGCTTTGGCCACCTATAGCCTCGTAAAACAAAGCGGCCCAGAGTACGCAGACGTACTTGCCGTCGAGCCTGTTAAAGAACAAATCAAAACCCCGCGTCAAGTCTGCAAAGACGTTGCAGTCACTCACCGAGCGCCGGTGAAGGACGAGCATCAGATCGTGGGGAGTGTCATCGGTGCCGTAGCGGGTGGCCTGCTCGGCAACCAGGTGGGTGGCGGTAATGGCAAGAAGATTGCCACGGTCGCCGGTGCGGTCGGCGGGGGTTACGCCGGTAACAAGGTTCAGGAAGGCATGCAGAACCGCGACACTTACACCACCACCGAGTCGCGCTGCAATACCGTCAATGACATCAGCGATAAAGTCGTCGGCTACAACGTGAAGTACAAGCTCAACGACAAAGTCGGGCAGGTGCGTATGGATCGCGATCCGGGCAGTCAGATCCCTGTCAACAAGGAAGGTCAGCTGGAGTTGAGCCAAGCGGGCCAGTGATAGCACTAACCGTTCCTCAAAAAAGCACCTTCGGGTGCTTTTTTGTTGCCGGTGTCATGAGACTCAAGGGTACAAAAAAACCGGCACATGGCCGGTTCTCTTGTACAGCGTGCTGGGCTTAACGCTTCAGCGAAGTCGGCACAAATGGAGCGATCGACGTCAGCACTGCTTTGAAGCATTTGGTGTTGCCAGCAACGATGTGACCTTTTTCAAGGAAGTCGTGACCGCCGTTGAAATCGCTGACCAGTCCGCCTGCTTCCTGAATGAGCAGGGCGCCTGCGGCCATGTCCCATTCCGACAGGCCCGATTCCCAGAACGCGTCGAAACGGCCCGCAGCCACGTAAGCCAGGTCCAGGCTTGCGGCGCCGGCGCGACGGATACCGGCCGTCTGGCCCACCAGCGAACGGAACATGTTCATGTAGTTATCGAGGTTATCGAGCTGGTTTTCGCGGAACGGAAAACCGGTGCCGAGCAGTGCGCCTTCAAGGCTCTTGCGCGGGCTAACGCGCAGACGGCGGCCGTTCAGGGCAGCGCCACGACCACGGCTGGCGGTGAATTCTTCCTGACGGACCGGGTCCAGAACAACGGCGTGTTCCAGGCGACCGCGGTATTTGCACGCGATGCTGACGGCGAAGTGGGGAACGCCGCGCACGAAGTTGGTGGTGCCGTCGAGTGGATCGATGATCCAGAGGTAGTCGGTACCTTCGCCGCTGCCTTCATGCAGGCCGCTTTCTTCGCCAAGGATGCCGTGGGTTGGATACGCCTTGCGCAGTGCGGTAATGATGCTCTGCTCGGCGGCGCGA
>LIDZ01002778.1_pt1 | contig 15545 bp, 20 predicted proteins | sample 644651 | NCBI WGS metagenome assembly LIDZ01 (sample SAMN03856242, study PRJNA289617) | food metagenome | isolation source: wine grapes on drying loft during traditional withering process | host: Vitis vinifera cv. Corvina | place: Italy: Gargagnago di S. Ambrogio di Valpolicella | collected 2014-01 | reverse complement strand
TAGATAAAATAATAAAAGAGAGAAATGGGTGGACACTTACTCCAAGGCAAGTAATGCAGTGTCTACCAGCAAGAAGAATGGAAGATGATGCAAGTGATTTTATAAAGATGTGTAGAAACACTATATCAGATATAGAGATCTTAATAAGTTTTATACAAGGTGAAATATCAAGATATGAAGGTGTAGAAAATAAAATATTGAATTCAGCCAATGCGTTAGCATTCAATGGTACAACAGAAGGAAGTTCAGGAGCAATGTCTGCTAATGCAGCTGCGTTTTTAGATGGTAGTATAGAAAGTGGAGTTGAGGCTGGAAAATTAGCCTCAGGAGCAAGTGTAGAACAAATAGAGAAAGAAGAAGGGGAAGAAGTAGAAGAGGAGAAGGAGAGAAAGAAAAAAGCGGAAGAGAAAAAGAAAAAAGATAAAAAGAAAGCAGAGGAAGAAGACGAAAAAGGAACATGGCTAGATAGTATAAAAAAAGACGCAGAGAGTTTAGTGGCAAGAGGTGTACAGGGAGTAAAAACTGAAGCATATATAGGGAAGAGTATATTTAACAACCCAGGAAAATTTGTGTTAGGCGTATCAGCCTCATTTACTAATAATATCTTATTTAATACACCGACTGCATCTGGGGTGTATAGAGAAAAACCTATGATATGGAAACTTGAAAACAATGAAGATTATGATGCGTTGGCATCATACGAAGCTGGTAAAATAGCAGGTGATGCAGGTGGAATTTTTGTAGGAACAGAGGGAGTAAGTGCTGGGATATCAGGATTAGGAGTTGAAGGAGGAGGAGCAGTTTTCACAGATGGTGCTACTTTGGCACTTGCACCAGCAACAGTAGTGGAGATTGCAGGCAGTGCAGGTGTGATTGGTACATCACTTGGACACTCTTCGGATGATTTTAAATGTAGTATTGCTTATGCTCAGAAGGGGTTGAATGGTGATAAAACAAGTAATCTTAAAGCAAATAACATGGGTGAGTTTTTCAAAAATGATTTTGGTAGCAGTATAAAAAATAGCATTACAAAAACTAAAAATAAATTTCAAAATCAACCAATATATGAAATAAGTGAAAAAGTTGAGAATCAGTATCTAAAAAAGGGTGACAAAATATACTTGGACAATTTGCATAAAAACCATTTAGAAGTATTTGACAAGAAAGGAGATGCAAAGGAAGTCTTGAATTTAGATGGAACATTAAATTACGAGAAGACGGAAAAAGTATTAAATGAAAAGAGAAAATTAAATATTAAATAGGGAGGTTTTTTAAATGAAAGAAATATTTGAAAAGACGATTAATGTATTAAAAAATCTGAATGAATTTAAAAGAGATAGTATATATTCTAATGACGAAGTGACAGAAGAAAAAGATAACATAGATGATATTAATAAAATAGAAGAGAGATTCAATAATGCAATAGATTGTTTAAATAATATCGATAAAAATGAAGAAGATGAAGTTGTAAAGAAATTAATAGATTTACATTTAGTATATTCTGATTTTATTTGGCAATATGAAGAGATGCATGAAATGATAAAAAAATCCATATCAAGATATAGAGATAAATAATAGAAATCAATTGTTATTATGTTGAAAATATAAAAAGATATTATACAACATATATTTAATACTAATTCTGAGATAAGGGTTACCTATTATACGAAAAATATACTGTAAAAGTTGCAAATTAGTCGTTAAAAAAATAAAAGCCAGCAGGTATGAAGACACTCGTTGGCTTTATTTCTCTCTAAAAAAAGAATGCATTATTCACTACGCCATAATTATTGTCTCAATTCAAAAGTCTAAACAGTCAACTTAAACAACTGTCCTTCTGTCTGTCCCAAACAAGTAAAAGCTAATAGTTCATAATAGAATGTTAAAATGATTATTTAACAAAATGGCTTAACCATGCTATATATAGGCATAATAGTATTTTAAAATAGTGCCTGATTTACCATTGTAAAGACCTGCAAAACCTCTATATTAAGTTCAAATTTGGGGTGCCTAGAGAAGCAGTTGTCAGATAACAGTTACCAAATACCAGTTAAAAAGTGGGCTTTTTTTATGATTTTCTATATGGTGTATATCAGGCTTATATATATTCTAATATTTCTAATTTTGAAACATTTGAATGATAGTATGCAGCGTGATATATTTCTTACAATTTTAGTGAATTATGGTAAAAACATTATTAAAGTGCTTAATCATACATAATATTGTATCTATTTAGATTTGTATTATTGATAAAAATGAGAGGCTTAGTGCTCTAAGTTAACCATAACATTATAGATTAGTTTTAAATAAGTGCTATAAAAGAATAGAAATGTCAATACTTTATACTGGAGGTGTTGGCATGTCTTTTAAAGTTACATGGAAATTACATATACTTTGCTTTTTAATTGTGCTTATAGTTTGCTTAATAACACGTGACTATATTAGAAATCTATTTATAGGTTTATTATTAGAAAATAAAATAATAAATTTCACAGGTAGTGTATTTATTATTTTAATGCTTTTCATAGTTATTATTTTTATTCCAATTACTATAGACCCTTCCATGAATTTCTTCATGGAAGGGTCTATAGGCTATTTGGAGGTAGAATAAGATATGGATTTAAAGGTATATATGCCTACGCACAGGAGACTTCTGGAATAGAGCTACATAGAACTAAATTCCTTATAGTGCCTCTATCACCGGTTACTGTTATATCAATATTTTCAGTATTTATCCCTGGGAGTATAGGTGGAATTATATTTCTGCTAAATTTATTAGGTAGTACAGCAGATTTATTAATGGCCTTTTATCTGTGTAAAAGTAATGAAAATAGTTATATTATAGACAAGATATATGGATTTGATGTCACTGAAATGAAATTATAAGTACCAACAAAATATTCGAAATAATTATAATTCAGTAGTCTTTCTTCTACCATAGCAATCAGGTTGATCTGAATTTCTAAAATAAATTTTATTTAGCAAGGTGAATTTTAAGCTTTATGCATATTCAATTAGTGGAGGCGATAAAAATGGATAAAATATTAAAAGAAACTATAATAACCGCCAAGAAATTGCTGAAAAAAGATATTTTATATCTTGATAACAGTATTAACATATGAGTAAAGGTTAATCATCAAGTTGTTGCTAAAATTGTGGAAAATTTAAAAATATTTATGGATGAAAAAAGATATGAAACACTTTATTTATGCTATCAAATTAAAATAGCCCAAAAGCTCTGAGAGTAATATCTCGGAGCTTTTTACTTTTTTCTACAAATTTAAAGGATAATTGTTGATATTTGTTGAATGGTATTAGATAGAACGTTTTATATTTATAAATAGACCTAGATTACATTATGTCTATAATATGAATTTGACCGAAAAGAATCTTATAGCATGACGTGACAGAAATGACATGAATTTAGTAATTAAATAATAAGAGTACGAAAATTGAGAAACACATGCAGTATTAGAAACTGTAATATCATTACTTATTGATATTTTAAAATGTAAAGGAAGTGTATTAATGCAAAGAGGTTTTATATTTACACGTTTGGGTTCATTTAAAATTAATGAAAGTATTTTTGAATTCCCTTTTGATATTTATAAGCTCTACATTAACAACTATATGGATAAGAATCTAAAGCTAATATTACAAAATTGGCTTAAAAATAAAGATATAACAGATAATGAATATAAGCTCCTTATCGAGAACTCTTTTTCTCAAGTAAAGGCTGGTATAGCGCCTACAAATACTAGTGATATCTTTAATATTCTTGGAGTCCAATTGATTGATATTGAAAAGTTCAAAATTGGTATTATTCCAAATCGAATTGAGGATATAAAAGTTGATACAGTTGACGAGTGTCTTTTAAATATATTAAAGTCATTGTATGATGACATTCTGAGGGAGGAGTTTCCAAACTACAATATATCTTTGGGGGCGTGGGAGAGTGAGTCAGAGGATGATGTTCAATCACTTAACAATAGTTTAAGATCTGCTTATAAATACACTTTGGTTGAATACGTATATGGGAACACAGCTTCAGAATATATGAACTTTGAAGACTTCTTTACCATAGAGTTCTGGAAAAGGGTTCATTTAGTCAAAAACATTTGGACAACTAGAAAAGGTAATGTTCCGATAACATATATTCCTGTATTCGAAAACTTAAGGAATTATGATGTTACAAAAAAAGCTGAAGTGATAAAAGCATTAAAGACCATCCTAGATTCTGGCCATATAACTATAGATGATAAGAATGAAGTAAAGAACCAGCTTTATGATCAAGTAAGTGATTCAATTAAACATAAGGATGCAATAGTTCTAAACATAAAAAATGACATTCTACAGCCAGTTATATCGAAACAAGTTAATTGGGAAAAGGCAGTTGAGGCACTTGAGGCAGCAAAAGTTTCATTTACTAGTACTACTAAAGCCTATGCTAGCGCTGTGAACAGAAGCTATTATTGTATGCTCTATTGTGTAAGATCAATGATGGCTGAAAAAGGTATATTAAAACAATGGCAAGCTAATACATTAAGTCCCGGTGAAAATCATAAATCAGTAGAATCAGGACTCAAGACGTTAGTAAGTCAGGGAGTACTAGATTCTAGCTATTTGAAAATATACCGAAAAGTTAAAAGCGATAGGTGGACAGCGGATTATGCTGATATTCTTATTGATAGCAAAATGGCTGGGGACAGTATTAAAAAAGCTGAAGATTTTCTAAATAAGACAGAAACAATAATAAAAAATATTTGAAAAAGTGCACATCGGCACAAATATAAGCAACATGAACAACTTCATATTAGGCCAATAATTAGCAGCTGATAGAATGAATTAATAAAGTTTTTTAGAAAAGTATGGGAGGATTTATTAAAAAAACATAATTTCATAGAACTGAGGAGAGTATATTATGAAAAACGAAAATAAAAGGAAAATCCGTAAAGGGCTACTAAATTCAAAAAAAATAGTCGAAGTTGGTATTGGAGGTATTTTAAGTATTGTAGACCCCAGTGGTATTTCATCAGAAATTGTCAAGAAAGGTTTTGATGTAGTAATAACTAAAATTACAGATGAATTTGATACAAGACAACTAACTAAACTCGAAAGTGATAGGGTTAAAGATGTAATGTTAACGGCTGTAGAGAAAATAGGTAAAAAACTTTCTGAAGGTGGAGTATTGCGTAATGATGGTTTCTTTAAAGAGGAGATTAACGACAGAAACGATGCTGAAGAGATATTCGAGGCAATAATAATTTCATCTCAAAGAGAAGCCCAGTGTATGAAGCTAAAATTCTACGCAAATTTGTTAGCTAACATAGGATTTGATAATAATATTAATGGAGATGAAGCAATACAAATTATAGGTTTAGCAGAAAGGTTAAGTTATAGACAATGCTTGTTAATGACAGCAATATTCATGAATACAGCACAATATAGGATGATGGGAAATGCAAGCATTCTTGCGGATAGATTCATCACAAATGGAAAAGAAAAAACAATACCATTTAATAGAATCTCATTATATCAAGATGTTTTAGAACTGTATAGAATGGGCTTAGTTTATGATTGTAAAAGAAATATAATAATAAACTTAGGACAAATCAATATTCATTCATTAATAATAGGTGGTATTGGCGATAACATTGTGAGGCTAATGGAATTAGACAAAATAATGGATAATGATTATACTACAAAACACATGACTGACTTTACTGATATATTGAATATGATTAAGAATGAAAAATATAAACTGGTTGATAAAAATCATTTTGTTGCGGAATGATAAGCAGCAATTTAGTAAGATTCATTCAAATAATATTTATTGAAGACAATAAATTTTTAGAGAAGATAATTGTTTGAAATCAATTATTTTATATAAAATACATCACTTTTTAGTATGGGCACAAGGTTGCAACAATCAAGGATATACATTATAATCATAACTTTCAGTGTTTAAGATCATGCTCCAAACATAATTCAGTAATTTGAAATGATAGTGAAAATATAAATAAATTACAATGTGTAAAAGAGCAGAAAGGTGACATAAAAAATGTGGTATATAATTAACAACATAAAATCTAAGTTTTTTCCATGGACAAATGTCAAGAAATTTATGTATGGTGCATCTATTGGTACAGTGTTTTTTTACTTTGTTAAATATCTAATAAATGTTAACAATACACAATATTATATTAAATATAGGTATAATAACTTTGACGTTGTAAATTTGCAAAATTTTATTATATATATTCCTAATAGTTTTATTATAATAGAATCAATAATTATTTTAATGTTTATATTAGTTTATTTACTTTATACAGTAGCAGATGAAAAGGGAAAAAATGAGATGAAGAAAGAAAAAGAAAAAGTGAAAGTTAGGGGATACATCTTTTTTATTGGGCTTATTTCCGCTTCATTATTGGAAGTTATATTTACGAATATAGCACAAACGGTAGCGACAGTTATTGCTTCGTTTGGAGCAGTTTTGGCAATATATTTTACAATTAAAGAAAATCAAAAGATGAGAATTGCGCAAACTATAACAAAAAGTAGGATCGAATGGATGTATACTGTAAGAGGATTCATTCATGAATATATAGGTCTTTTAAACGAATTTGAATATAAAAAGCAAAATAAAATAAAATACAGAGTAACAAAGATAGATAAATCAATAACTATAATGCCGTATAAATTATATACAGCAAGGGATAAAATAATATCTTACCTAAATCCAACAGCAGGCATTAGACTAGATGGGGGAATTTGTCATGAGTATAAAGTTAAAAATTGCACTCATGATGAAAAATGTGATCCGGATTGTATATTAATAAAAGAATTGGGCCAATTAGGAGAATGTTTAGATTTGAACAAACATAAGGAAAGATTGATTAAAATTACTAGATGCTATTTTAAAGCAGAGTGGGAAAGAGCCAAAGAGGAAGGATATACAGGAGAAACTTCAAATAATAATAGTAGTAAACTAAATTTTATTAGAAAATACAAAGAATATAGTGAAAAATTCAATGGATGACTCTAAAGTATTAGAATTTTTATACTTTAATGATTCAAGTAATGCAATACTAAATCATATAAACTGTTATATAGATTTAAAAGAAATCATTCTTAGTAGATTTGACCATGTTTCATACTATAGCCTTTATTATTAATGGAAACCAGAATAATATAGCAAATATGTTGCTTAAAATTTTTTTGGTGAAGCTCCCAGTTTTTATATTACAACTTTCTTAAGGTGAAGTTATGATACATGTTTAACTACACGTTATACTAATTAATGATTTGCTATTATAGTATCTGTATTTATAGAAGTTACAATCATAAAGGATGCTGAGTGCTAATTTGAAAGAGTTATTAAGTAAATTATTAGAAAATACTTTTAATCCTACAGTAGATATGCCAACTAAATTACAAGATACGGCAGAAATTTATCTGATATGAGTAAAAAAATACCAACATTTCACTAACGAAAATGAAGGAATTAGAATATGCATATGTTAATGGATTACCAGTTATTTATGTAAGAATAGCTGGTAGACCAACTTCAAGAGTAAAAAGTATAAGAAAACGTGATTATAGTAATCACTAATGTATTTTGTTACAAATGATAACCCTATGGAGTTTGAAATATATTTGATTAATGCATATGAACCCACGTTAAATTTACAAGATAATAATAGCGAAAAGAATAGGAATTTTAGGGAAGAATTATGGCAGTTAAGAACCAGATAATACAGACTGATTTTTAAATTGTTATGCTTTAATCTTAGATTCCCATTATCCATATAATCAGCAGCTCAGAAATCCAAGTGAAGATACTATGGATGTATTACTTATATGCCGTAAAAAGTAATTTAAGAGATCTTAGTATTTGAAGTTACTTCGGAATCGTAAAATTGAGAAGCAAAGTATTAAATAAAAAATAATTAATATGGAATAAAATTAAATATGTTATTTAAATAATTATAAAGATTAGATGAAAGAAGGTTTTTTATGTATAATTGTGCATTATGTTCTATTCATGCTTGTAATAAAAAAGAACTGTATAAAGCACCTAAAAATTGTCCAAGTCTTGATAATAAAATGAAAAAAATTAAAGAAGTTTATAAAGATGAAGAAAATTTAAAAATTGCTAAAGCATCAGCATTAGTTGTGAGTGATGGATATGGTGAGAAGACGAGATTAGAAGAAACAATAGATTTCGCTAAAAGATGTCAGTATAAAAATATAGGAATTGCATTTTGTGTTGGGCTATCTAATGAAGCTAAGATTTTAAGTAAAGTTCTTAGTTATAATGGATTTACTGTAAATTCTGTAATTTGTAAAAATGGAAGTATATCAAAAGATTTTATTGATATAGATTCAAATGTGCCAATGTGTAATCCAATAGGGCAGGCGGATTTTTTAAATGAAGCTAAAACAGATTTAAATATTGTTTTGGGTTTATGTGTTGGACATGATTCTTTGTTTATAAAATATTCAGAAGCTCCAATAACAGTTTTTGCAGTAAAAGATAGGGTCTTAGCACATAATCCACTAGGAGCAATATATCAGGTGGACTCTTACTATAAAGAAAAGCTATTTCCGAAAAAGAAATAATGCTATTTTTGTAATAAGACAATTAATACACAATATTCTAAAGTTAAGTCACAAGTGTATTTAATTGCGATACGAAAGTTATTTATTTAGTAACTGTTAAATAATAATTTGTGATGAGATTTGTTAAGGTTAATTATAAAAAGTATAAATGAGTGGAGGAAAAGGAACATGGGGATAAGAATAGCCAATATTAATGATTTTGAAACAGTTTATAGATTATTTAATCAAATATTTAAGTTACATCTAGATAGAAGACCAGATATATATACAGATGGAGTAGTAATTACACAAAAGCAATATGGGGAAATGATAGAAAATCCAAATGATATTATATTATTATGGATAGATGATGATAAAGTGGCTGGGTTATGCCATATGATAAAAAAGAAATTCATAGGAATGCCAATGCTGAAAGATAGTGTACAAGCATATATTCAAGATTTCGTTGTCGATTCTGAGCATAGATTTAAGGGGATTGGAAGAAAACTTTTTGGAGTAACTAAGCAACAAGCGAAAGAGTGGAATGCAACTTCTTTAGAACTAAATGTATGGGAAGTAAATAAAGAAGCAGAATGTTTTTATATCAAAATGGGATTAACGATAAAAAGTAGACGGATGGAATGTAAACTAGATTAACATACAAATTTCAATTTGTAGAGCTGAGCAACATAATTCTATATTCAATTCTTTTGCATCTTTCGTAAATTATGAAATAATACTTAGATGAATAATAGGAGTAAGAAAGGCTAATGCAACTGCTCATTATTCATATAATGTATACTTCTAAACTGAGGTGAAAAGATGCACTGTATTAATGATAAAAAAAGATTGTACAAGATAGTTATGTCAATTGGAACCATAGCTATTATGTTTTTAATTTTACTAATCAATATGTTGTATTCTCATTATAAAACTATAAAGGAGCACATAAATGGTCTAATAAAATTTACTGTGGATATATGTAAAGGAATTTTTGAACTTATAAATAATACATATTTACTATTGGGTAAAGTTTTTAATAATAGAGAACTTGCTATAGCTTTTTGGATAATAGTATTTATAATATATTTTTTATCAATCAAAAGTGTTAGGAAGCTATTACCTAATATGATTAAAAATCTTTCTAGTAAGAAATTAGTAATTTGGTATTTCGGAATGGTTTCATACTTTTTACTAATGATACTAATTTTAATTAGAATAGGATTTTGGAATAGTAGACTGTTAAAAGATACTATAATTTGGTTTGTCACTGTAGGTATAATAACTTCTGGAAAAGCAATTGGAAAAGTCAAAGATTTAAAATATTTTATAAATATAATAAGGGATAATATTAAATTTTTAATTATAATACAATTTAGCTCAAATCTATACAGCTTTCCTTTTATCGTAGAGGTAATACTGGTATTTGTAATTGCAGTTGTATCTATGCTAATTGCTATTATTGATGTGAATCCTCAATATAAAGATAAGAATTCACAAAAATTAAAGGGGTTGTTAAATGTAGTTTTAGCTATAATAGCTTTTTGTATGTTATACCACTCTATAAAGTTATTAATTGTAAATGTTAAGACAATAGACGTTGAAAATTTATCGAAGCAAATGTTACTACCAACAATTTTATCAATAATGTTTATATTCTGCACATATTTTTTCGTTATTTATGCTGCATACGAACAACTATTTATAATGTTGAGATTTAATAAAAGTATTAATAATAAAAGTAGTAAGTATTTATCAATGAAAATTTTAATGTTTTGTAACATAAATATAATACGTATAAATAATTTTATCATCCGCAGTCAAATTATGAACGGTGATATAGGATCGAGAGAAAATATTAAAAAATTGCTAGAAAATTATAAGGCTTATAAAAAAGATTCCTCAACATTCATTACATAACATTGAAGTTAAGCAATCTTAAGTTATAATGTATGTCTAAATCATTTTACTACCAATTAGTCTAATAATTGTCGACTTAAAATCATGAGATAAGATAAGTAGAGGGAAGGATAATATATGGCTAAAAAAGAAAAAAAAATTATATTTAGTGAGGAAGTAGATAATAAAATATCAGGTTTTGCATTGGTTTTAGCGTTTTTATCTATAGGTATATTTTTATTGATATTTCCTAGTTATTTTGGTAATAAACTCGTAGCTTTTGTTATTAGGTGGATTTTTGTTTCAATTGGTATTATAGGATTATTTGCTGAATTATCCGAAACTAAAAGTAGTAACATTAAAGGCTTAGATGATTTTATTTTAGCAGTTGCTTTTCTAGGATTGTGTACAGTTCTGTATGTATCCACAAATATATTGTGGATACATATTATTAGTTTTTTGATTTTAATTATAGGAATCTATGGTTTATATCTAGGATCTATACGAATTATATATTCAATATTTCAAAACGTTAGAAATCATAAAGAAACTAAGAAAAGTATAACAATAGATATTGGATTATTATTGACAAAAATTTTGGGGTTGGTTTTAGTTATTCTTCAACTTATAAAGGTATTAGGAACAAAATGATATTGAATTATTATACATGAATTTTATAATATTTAGTAATTTTATTTATAAATTCTTTTCTATCCTGTCTCGAATGATGCAACTGCCAATTATCCATATAATTGTAGCAATTTCGTGGTGGGAAATAAAGTTAATTGAACATCATAGCTAATGGATTTGAGTTTACTGCAGATTGTAATTGGTGTTCATCAATATGGGTATATATTTCAGTTGTAGCAACACTCTCATGTCCAAGTATTTGTTGTAGGGATCTGATATCTACTCTACCATATTTATACATAAGAGTAGCTGCCGTGTGGCGAAGTTTGTGTGTTGATATAGATTTTGGATTAAGTCCAGAAGAAATAACATATTTTTTGACAATATTTTGAATAGCTCTTGTTGTAATGCGGTTATTGTTTCTAGATATAAATAATGCATCAGAGGTGACATTCATGGAGTTTCTGATATGCAACCAATTATTGATTGATTTTTTAGCAGCAGGAGTTAGAAAAATTTTACGTTCTTTATTGCCTTTGCCAACTACAGATAAAATATCATTGTTAACTTGATCTAGATTTAAACTAGCGAGTTCGGATAATCTTAATGCACAATTTAGAAAAATGGTGATAATACAATGATCTCGTGGCGAGTTCTTGCACTCAAGCAATAGGCGTACTGATTCTTCTAAGTTAAGGTATTTAGGAATCCTCTTGGGTAATTTTGGAGTTTCTAATTCTTCAGCTATATTATTATCAATGACATGTGCTTTAGTTTTAAGATATTTCCAAAATTGACGTATTGAAACTATTTTTCGTGCACGGGTTCCAGCAGACGCGTTTAAAGTTTTGGCAATAGGTAATAAAAGAATACATTTCATTAAGGTTAATTGATTTTATAAGTTTTAAATCTACTTTGGAAAAGTCGTTATCTGTTATATTAATATTGCGTGAGACTAAAATATAATTAAAAAACATAAGTAAATCGGTACGATACTCTATTGTATTGCAAAGAATATTGAGCTTAAGGAGGTTTATAAGTTGCTAGAGGATATAGGTACAGAGCTAAAACAAATACTGATAAAAGAAGGTGCTTCATTAGTTGGATTTGGGGATATTAGCGAATTAGTTAAAGGCCAAAATGATAATATGAAGTGTGGTATTTCAGTGGTTGTGCGCATGACACCTAATATTGTTAAAGATATTCAAAATGGTCCTTCTGAAGAATATTATTTTGAATATAAGAGATTAAACTTACTTCTTGATCATCTAGTTATAGTTGGGGCTACATTTTTGAAAGAAAAAGGATTTAAGGCTTTAGCGCAAACAACAATAAGTGTAAAAGAATTTGGTAATTATAGAACTCTGTTCCCACATAAGAGTTTTGCAACACGTTCAGGTATAGGGTGGATTGGAAAATGTGCTTTGCTTGTAACGGAAGAGTATGGCTCTGCTATTAGAATTTCTTCTATACTCACTAATGCACCTCTTGTAGTGTCTAAACCAATTAATCATGCCAAATGTGGCTTTTGCATGGTATGTGTGAATGCCTGTCCGGCTGGTGCAGCGTCAGGTCAGGAATGGGATTTAGTAAAAGATAGAGATGAATTTTTTAACCCTGTGTTATGCCGTAAACAAGCAAGAGTACGGGCTAAAAAAATAGGCATTGAAGAAACTATATGTGGGAAATGCATACAAATATGTCCATATACTCAAAGATATATCAATAGATAATTATCATATCGCTTTTGGGTTTATGTGTTGGACATGATTCTTTGTTTTTAAAGGAGATTAAGAATGGAATATCAAATATCTTTATTTGATGCTAATTTAAAAAAGGCAGAAGATGATAATACAAAATTGAAAATATTATTATGGAATATTCAAAATCCTTCTACTGATAGAGCTAGAAAGCAAATTGATTGGATTACTAAAATAAATCCAGATATTTTAATATTAACTGAAGTAAAAGATTCAAATGGATTTAGTGTAATCAGAGGTCAATTAGAGTTCATTGGCTATAAATTTATTTACCATAAATGTAATAATTATTTTACCGTAATTGCTTTGAAAAATATAAATTATAAAGAAAAAGAAATGGATATAGGATTAGAAAGGCAAAGGATTGTATTTATTGAATTAGATATTTTTATAGGCAAAGTTGGATTAATAGGAGCATATGTACCTACAAATAGTAGGGAAACAGAAAGATTAATTATGAAAAAAGATTTTCAAGATAACTTTATTTCAGAAGTCAAAAAAATACTTATTGAAGATGGTGGAAATTTGAACTTGATTATTGGTGGAGATCTTAATATATTAGAACCTAATCACAGACCTAGATACCCACAATTCGATAGGTGGAATTATTTTTATAATTTTTTTGCAGATAATGGTCTTATTGATATATTCAAATTCCTAAATCCTGATAAGAGGGAATACTCATGGCAAGGTCACGGCGAATCCCAACGGCTAGACTATGTTTTTATATCAAAAGATATTATAAAATATATTAGTAACTGTGAATATCTTCATTATCCAATATTTAATAAATTGAGTGATCACTCGGCGATGATGATTGTTTTAGACAAGAATAGAGTAAATAGTTAAAATATTGGGGTGAATCGTTATGAATTATGAGGTGATTTTACTTGATGCTGATGGCACATTAATTGCAAGTGTTTACTTCCAATTATCCATATAATTAGACATACTGTAGAACTTGTAATTAGGCTAATAATGGTTAGTTCAATGCCTTGAAGGTTTAAATTAATATAATTTAGGAAGTGACACAATCGTAAAAAAAGACGAAACAAATAATTTTTATTACTATTGAAAGTATAATATCTAATGCATGGGGGATATAATATTCTAATTAATTCTAAGTATAAAAAGCAGTCCATTATAATTTTACTATAGATTTGTTTCACTTACTATTGTATAGCATTTTTATTAAAAGCTGATGAATTGTATCTTATAACATTCCATAAAAATGGAATGAATATTAGTATTTTTGCAATTTTTTTAGTAATAATTACTTTAATCTTGATTACATATATTGTTGAATTTATTGAAAAACATGTAAGTAAAAAGAAAGATAAGTAATATAAAAATTCTTTCTTTAATTCGTAGTGTTCTTATCATGGACACAAGGGTAAAAAAAATTTCATTATAGATTATATATTTAATCTACCATATATTGAGGAGGATGCCATGATATTTAAAGAATTTGGAAATAGAAATAGTCCAGTTATTATTTTTCTTCATGGTGGTGGATTGTCATGGTGGTCATGGAAACCACAAATTGAAGCATTAAAAAAGGATTATTATATTGTTACACCAATTATTGATGGGCATGGGGATGCTTATGATACAACTTTTGTAAGTATAAAAAAATCGGCTGAGCAAGTTATTAGATATATAAAGGAAAATTGTAATGGAAAGGTTTTTGCAATCTGTGGTATTTCTATTGGTGCTCAAATCGCAGTTGAAATATTATCAAAAGAATATGATATTGCAGAAAATGCTGTTATAGAAAGTGCTTTGGTTTATCCTATTAAAATGGCAATTTCATTGATAGTACCAATGTATAATCTGTGCTACGGTTTGATTAAGAAAAAATGGTTTGCAAAATTACAAGCTAAATCATTGAATATACCAGATAGATTATTTGGTACCTATTATGAAGAGAGTTCACGAATGACAAAAGAATCACTAATTAATATTACTATAAGTAATGGAAGTTACCCAATGCCTTTAATGTTATGCAATACAAAAGCAAAAACATTAATATTAGTTGGTGAAAAAGAATTAGCAATAATGAAAAAATCTGCATTCTTATTGCACAAAACTATCAAAGGTAGCATTTTAAAAACAATTGAAAAAAGTGGACATGGAGAAATTAGTTTGCTCCATCCAGACAAATACCTTAATCTGTTGCAACAGCTTTTATTTGATAACATCAAATAAAATATGGATAATTATCAGTTACATTTAATCCATAATATTCGTATCTTGAGTCACAACGGTAATTTAATGAGAAACAAGGAGATGATTCATTTGTTTCAAGATGGATTTCTTCGGCAGAAACATTTACAATCATTGCTATTAATGGATTATGATGATTGGGTTATTCCAAATCTTCATTAATTATGACATAATACCTAAATGAATAATGGGATTAAGAAAGCCTAACGCAACTGACAATTATCCATATAACAGGGGTCCAAAAGTTAATGTTCAATTGATAAATATAATGAAAATCGAAGATAATTAGATCGCTTATGTAAGATAAATAAGTTTAATCAAGATAGTGTAAAGTGAGCTATGAAAAAAGGGTAAAAATAAAGCACAGATAAAATTATGTTATTACAACAAAAAATAGCATCACTTATCAGTAAAATTTTACTTTTG
>LIDZ01002545.1_pt12 | contig 15591 bp, 17 predicted proteins | sample 644651 | NCBI WGS metagenome assembly LIDZ01 (sample SAMN03856242, study PRJNA289617) | food metagenome | isolation source: wine grapes on drying loft during traditional withering process | host: Vitis vinifera cv. Corvina | place: Italy: Gargagnago di S. Ambrogio di Valpolicella | collected 2014-01 | reverse complement strand
AGGTGTTTGGCGGGTTGAAGACAATGTAGCTACCGATGCGGTGAAATGGGCAATTGAAGCAGGCTATCATTTAATTGATACAGCTGCTATTTACAAAAATGAAGCCGGTGTTGGTCGCGGCATTAAAGAAGCTGGTATTGACCGCAAGGATTTATTTGTCACTACTAAGCTTTGGAACAGCGATCAAGGCTATGAATCAGCCCATAAAGCCTTTAACGACAGCCTGGAACGCTTAGGCTTAGATTATGTAGATTTATATTTGATTCATTGGCCGGTTGAAGGCAAGTTCAACGACTCTTGGCGGGCAATGGAAGAAATTTACGAAAGCGGCCGCGCCAAAGCAATCGGCGTATCCAACTTCCACCAGCACCATCTTGAAGAACTGATGAAAACGGCGAAGATCAAACCAATGGTGAACCAAATTGAATTGCATCCAACCTTAACCCAAGTTCCTCTTCGCGAATATTTAGCTAAAGAAGAAATTGCAGTGGAAGCTTGGTCGCCGCTAGGACAAGGGAAAATTTTAGAAAATGAAACCTTAGTCGCAATTGGTAAAAATCATGGCAAAACTGCTGCCCAAGTGATTATTCGCTGGCATTTGCAAAGTGACATCATTGTCATTCCAAAATCGGTTCACGAGGATCGGATTCAGCAAAACTTCGATGTCTTCGACTTTGAGTTAACGGCGGAAGAAATGAAGCAAATCGACGAAATGAACATTAACGAACGCTTAGGCGGAGATCCAGATAATTTTGATTTCTAGCAAACAAGGGCTGTCAGCAAATTTTCGCTGGCAGCCCTCTTTTTGTGCTTATTCAAATGACTGTACAAAGAAATTAAACAGTTCCTGCTCTTTGGGATCCGTTCCGTGAGTTAATTCCGGATGCCATTGAACCCCTAAAATTTTCGTGTTAGCTTCACGACTTTCTACCGCTTCGATAATCCGATCTTCCGACCAGGCAATCGGTACTAGATTTTCGGCTAGTTGGTTGATCGCTTGATGATGGTACGAATTGACCTGCGTTTTTTCTCCCAGCAATGGCGCCAAGGTTGAATCACCCTTCACAGTGATCGAATGCAAAGCAAAGGCTGGCGGGGTAGGGTACATGTCGTGCTTCACTTGCCAACCGTCATATTCAGATAGATCTTGGTATAATGTGCCGCCTAAAGTCACATTCAGCAGCTGGAATCCCCGACAAACAGCCAGGATCGGTTTGCCTTGTTTGATTGCTTCCTTAATTAAGGCTGTTTCAAAGCTGTCCCGTTCAATACTGGTGATACCCAGCTTAGGACGTGGCTCTTGGTCATATAGACACGGACTGACATCCTGTCCGCCTGGGAGCAAGAGTTTATCGATTCCTTCAATATACTCAGCAGCCAGTTCTGGGCTTCCGATCGGTAATAGTAGAGGCAGGCCTCCTGCTTGATGAATCCCGTCAACAAATCCCTGTGGAGTATATGTAAAGGGCTGGTTAAAAAAATCTTGATTACTTAAATAATGTTGATTGGCAGCAATGCCAATAATTGGTCTGGTCATAAATGCACTCCTTTCTTAATAATTTATTCTTACATAAGCGGAAAACGAAAGCAAGAAATCTACATTAAAAACATAGGATAACATAGTTTGGTTTCTTCGTGCTCTATTCAGTTAACTGCGGCAAAAACAATCTATTGATATGAAAGAGTCAGTTGTGAGAGTCAATCTGCTTAGCTAATATCTGAAGAGTTCTTGAATTTCTTCAGGCGATTAACGATGAATTCAGGCTTTAAAGAATGATAAACGAAAGCCGATTTCTAAGATAAGCGGTTTTCTATTTTATGCTCCTCGCTGAAACGTATGTCAAAACACCTAACATCGAAAAAAATTAACTTTTTTTTGGAAAAACTTTCTGTTATACTGGAAGATGTATACTTTTTAAATGGTTGGGCGCAAGCTTCAAGGATCTGTTCTTCAAGGGGTGAGAAGAACTCCCTGGATGTTTGTGCCCATTTTTATTTCAATTGAAGGAGGGGCTTGAATGTTAGAGGCTTTGCAGCAAATTAAAGAAGCTGAAAAGACGAACGAACAGTTGAAGCAGCAACTGCAAGAAACATTGCAGCAAAAAGAAAGTGAACAGCGGAACATTGTTCAAGAAAAGAAAAAGCAGCTTCAAGAGGAGTCGGCTAAAATCATTGCCGAACGTGAAGAATCTTTACGCTTAAACCTAGAGCAAGAAGACCAAGCGCTGAAAAAAGATGCTGCTGCAGCGAAAAAGCAGATGCAGGCAAATTATGAGCGCTTAAAGGAAACTGCTGTGCAAAAAATTATCGAGAGGGTGATTGCACAATATGGCAGTCAGTAAAATGAAAAAACTGACCTTGATTGCTGAGGGCAGTAAAAGCGAAGAAATTTTGAAGGCTGTTCAGGGATTTCAAGAGGTAGAGGTTCGTGATGTGTTTCAAGCCACCGAAAGCAATCAGTGGGTGGAAACTTTTTTCGGCGACTACCAGCCTGAGAACAACCAAGAAAATGTTCAAGCGATTAATTATAAAATTGAAGAGCTTGAACAAGCGATTCGCTTTATCGATCACCACGGCAGCAGCAAAGACAAGGGCTTCCACTTACAACGGAAAAACTTGACCTTACAGCAGCTGGAAGCAAAATTCGATGAAGCAGAATTTGCTAAAGAACTACGTGAAGTGCAATCTTTAGAAGATCGCTTTAATCGTAATTTAGAAAAAATCCGCGAATTATCAGATGAAGAAAGCAAACTTTCCCGTTGGCAGTATTTAGATGTGATTCCGGCAAACTTTGCTTCTGCCAAAACCAATGTGTTTTTAGGAGCAGTTGATGAAGTTGTCTGGGAAGAATTTAAGTCGGACATTCAACAACGAGAAACTATCTATTTAGAAGAGCTTTATCGAGGGCAAACCGAAATTTGCTTTAGTTTAGTCTATCTAAAAGCCGATCAAGCCTTAATTAATGAACAAATTAATCGGTATGGCGTTGTTCGCTATCAATACCCCTACAAAGAATTGCCGAAACGACGGTTGCAGGCAATCTCAAAAGAGCTGAACAGTCTGTATGAGGATCAAAAGAAAATGGCGGTTCGAATTGGTCAAAAACGGGTCAATATCGAACAGTTGGAATGGGCAGAAGAAACACTATTAGCCAGAAAAAATCGTCTAATGGTGCAGAATTCCTACATTCGAACTCACCAGCTCTTTGTTCTTCAAGGCTGGATCGAGGCCGATGCCGGTGAACAGTTCCAGCAATTCATTTCTGAATTAGTAGGGAAAGAAAATGTCTATCTTGAGCTGGAAGAACCGACGGAAAATGAAATTGCCACCGAGATTCCAACCAAGCTAAAGAACAACAAACTAGTTCAACCTTTTGAAATGTTGACGGAAATGTATAGCTTACCTAGTTATCATGAATTGGATCCAACACCTTGGTTTGTGCCCTTTTACTTTGTCTTCTTTGGCATGATGGTGGCGGATGTTGGGTATGGCGCATTGATGCTGATCGCAACTACCCTCGTTTTAAAAACGAAAGTCTTGCCGCGGGGCATGACACGTTTCATGTATTTTTTCCAAATATTGTCGATTCCGACGATTTTGTGGGGATTGGTTTATAATTCCTTTATTGGCTTTTCCTTACCGTACCAACCGATTTTATCAACCAGTGATGATGTCATTACGATTTTGATTCTTTCGATTGTTTTCGGGGTGATTCAGATCTTTGTCGGCCTTGGTCTGGCAGCTTCTGAAAATATCAAAGCCAAAGACTATTTAAGTGCTGTATCTGACGGCTTTGCTTGGCAAGGAATCTTTGTCGGGATCATCTTAGCTGCTGGCGGCCAAATGCTGCTAAACAATCAAGGCTTAATGATTGCTGGAGTAGCCATCGCAGTGTTAAGCGCATTAGCGATTGTGTTTATTCCAATGCTGCAATCAGCGTCCAAGGTCAAAGGTTTGGCCAGAGGAGCCTACAACTTATACGGCATTACCGGATATATCGGTGACTTAGTTAGTTACACACGGCTGATGGCCTTAGGGATTTCCGGCGGTAGTATCGCCGCAGCCTTTAACATGCTGGTAGGCTTCATGCCGCCAATCGCCCGTTTTTCTGTAGGGATTCTGTTAATGCTGGCCCTGCATGGCTTGAACATTTTCTTATCATTATTGTCTGCCTACGTGCATGGTGCACGTTTGCAATATGTCGAATTTTTCGGCAAGTTTTATCAAGGCGGAGGAAGACCCTTCGCACCTTTGAAAACAGAAGAAAAATATGTAAACATTGAACAAAAAGAAAAATAATTGGAGGATTTTTAACAATGGTAGATTACTTAATTAACAATGGTGGCGGAATTCTTTTCGCAATTTTAGGGATGGCAACAGCAACAATCTTTTCAGGTATCGGATCTTCAAAAGGGGTAGGGATGACCGGGGAAGCGGCTGCGGCCTTAACTACTAGTCAACCAGAAAAATTTGGTCAAGCATTGATTCTTCAATTGCTTCCAGGTACGCAAGGATTGTACGGCTTCGTTATCGCCTTCTTGATCTTCACTAACATGTCTTCAGGCGACTTGACAATGATTGACGGCTTAGGTTACTTCGGCGCTTCACTACCGATTGCTTTCACTGGTTTATTCTCAGGGATTGCCCAAGGTAAAGTAGCGGCTGCCGGTATCCAAATCTTAGCGAAAAAACCAGAACACGCTACTAAAGGGATCATCTTTGCTGCGATGGTTGAAACTTATGCCATTCTAGGCTTCGTTATCTCATTCTTACTTGTAGGACAAGTATAAGGAGTCGTTGACTATGGAAGCAATTGAAAAGATCATTCAGCAACTGAATGAGCAAGCTGCAGCTGAACGACAAGCGCTGGAAACAAAAGAGAAGCAGCGAATTGAGCAGGAACATCAAGCCGGCTTGACTGAAATCGAAGCAGAGCATGAACAGCGCCTGCAAAAAAGCTTAAAAGCAGTGGATCAAAAGTACAAACAGCTGTCCAATCGTCAGCAAGTCGAAACCAAACAAATGACCTTAAATCAAAAGCAAACCTTTTTAGAGCTTTTATTTGAGGATGCAGTGGAAGCGATGGAAAGCTGGACACCAGAAGTACAGCAGGAATTTGCAGAACAAGCCTTAGCTGATTTAAAGGACCTAAAAGGTGAATTAACTTTTGTTTGCGGAGAAAAATCGCAAGAGGCTTTTACTAGTGAATGGATCGCTGCCCAAAATAAAGTGTTGCCCTTCCAATTGAAGGCCAGCGCTGAAGTAGTAAACAACCAGGCGGGATTTTTAATTAATGATCACGGGGTACAGTACAATTTCTTATTCCGGACATTAGTTCAAGATATTCAATCTGAGATGAGTTATGAATTGGCACAGGAATTTTTCGCATAGGGGGATTTAAATGAAACCATATAGTTATCATGAACTAAATCCGCTGATTCGCTTGAAAGAATTAGAGTTGATTCCTGCCGAATTGATGGAGCGTTTGATCCAAGCCAAAGATATAGAAGAAGTTGGCGAGCTGTTAAAAACAACAGTTTACAGTGAATACATCAATGACCATTTTGAAGATAACTTTGAAGAAGGCTTTGCAGCTGAGCAGCGCAAGTTAATTGAAGAATTGGCTGTCTTAGCTCCTGAACCCAAAATAGTTTGGGCTTATACGATGCGCTCCACCTTTCATAATTTGAAGGCGATGACCAAAGCGGAATTGTTAGACGAAGATTTTGATGACTTGTACATTTATGATGGTTTTTACTCGCTGGATCAAATCAAAAGTGCGGTGAAAACCGGGGCGGCTAGTGAGCTACCGGAAAATATCTTGGCAAGCATTCAAGAGGTAAAGGATCATTTTGCTGAATCCAACAGTCTGCAGGGAATTGACATTATTTATGATCGGGATTACTTGCGCAGTATGCGGGCATTAGGCGAAAGCTTACAATCACCGGACTTGTTGGAAGAAATCATCAGCTTTATTGATTTCACCAATATTGTCATGGCCGGCCGCGGCATTAACCAAAAGCGGAGTAAAAACTTTATGACCACCGTACTTTCCAGTCAAGGCAGTATCCCCAAAGAGGATTTGCTGAATGTGGTGGAGGAATCGATGAGTAAATTCACCGAGTTTCTTTTGACGACGGATTATGCCGACGTGGTCGCGCCACTGATCAACGACGGTGAACTAGACTTAGCCCAATTAGAAAGAATTCGGGATAATTATCTAACTCGCCGCTTTGACCGGGCAAAGGTACAAGCGTTTGGCCCATTGCCATTGTTGTCTTTATTAAATGCAAAAGAAGTAGAAATCAAGAATTTACGACTGATTATCGTTGGTAAACGGGTTGGGATTTCTGTAGAACAGTTAAGAGAAAGGATGCGAGAAACCTATGACGCATAAAATTGGTGCGATTGGGGACAAAGATTCTGTCCTTCCTTTTAAACTCTTTAACTTTGATGTTCGAGTAACCAAGCAGGCCAATGAGATTCGGCGGATCATCGAAGAAATGGCTCGGGAAAAATACGGAGTCATCTACATCACTGAACAATACGCGAAGCTGGTTCCAGATACGATTAAACGCTACGAAGAGGAACTGATTCCAGCGATTGTCTTAATACCTAGTCATCAAGGATCACTAGGCATCGGCAAGCAAATGATTCAGGACCAAGTGGAACGAGCGGTTGGACAGAATATTTTATAAAGGAGCAATTAATTTGCAAGAAGGAAAAATTATCAAAGTTTCCGGACCCTTAGTTATGGCCGAAAACATGGCTGAAGCTGCCATTCAAGATATTTGTTATGTCGGCGATTTAGGGGTTATCGGTGAAATTATTGAAATGCGCGGCGATGTTGCTTCGATTCAGGTGTATGAAGAAACTGCCGGAATAGGACCAGGGGAACCAGTTAAGACCACTGGGGAAGCCTTGTCAGTTGAACTGGGACCAGGAATTGTTTCGCAAATGTTTGATGGTATTCAACGTCCGTTAGATACCTTCAAGGAAGTTACTCAAAGTAATTTCTTAACCCGCGGGGTGCAGCTGCCAGCATTGGATCACGAAAAGAAATGGTGGTTTGAGTCAGTTGTCGAAGTGGGCACGGAAGTATCTGCTGGCGATATTATCGGGACAGTGCAAGAAACCAAAGTAATTAATCATAAAATTATGGTACCTTTTGGCGCCAGCGGCAAAGTGAAAACAGTTGTCTCAGGAGAATTTACTATTGATGAAACTGTCTATGTCTTGGAAACAGCAGACGGCGACAAAGAATTCACCATGCTGCAAAAATGGCCGGTTCGTCGTGGACGTCCGGTAAAAGAAAAATTGAATCCAGAAGCACCAATGATTACTGGACAACGAGTTATTGATACCTTTTTCCCAGTGGTTAAAGGTGGAGCTGCGGCTGTTCCGGGCCCCTTTGGAGCTGGTAAAACAGTAGTACAGCACCAAATCGCTAAATGGGCCGACGTTGACTTAGTTGTTTACGTAGGTTGTGGCGAACGGGGAAATGAAATGACCGACGTACTGAATGAGTTTCCTGAATTGATTGACCCTAAAACTGGGGAATCATTAATGAAGCGGACCATTCTAATTGCCAACACTTCCAACATGCCGGTTGCAGCGCGGGAAGCGTCTATTTACACCGGAATCACCATTGCAGAATACTTCCGTGACATGGGCTACAACATTGCCATCATGGCGGACTCTACTTCACGTTGGGCGGAAGCTTTGCGGGAAATGAGTGGACGTTTGGAAGAAATGCCAGGGGATGAAGGTTATCCAGCTTACCTTGGAAGTCGTTTGGCGGAGTACTATGAACGTGCCGGTCGTGTGTTGACTTTAGGTGCTGGTAATCGTGAAGGCTCAATTACGGCCATTAGTGCGGTGTCACCATCTGGTGGGGATACTTCTGAGCCGGTTACCCAAAATACCTTACGGGTAGTAAAAGTTTATTGGGGTCTGAGCGCAACTTTGGCGCAACAACGTCACTTCCCATCTGTTGACTGGTTAATCAGCTACTCCCTTTACTCAGCAGAAGTTGGGAAATTCCTAGACAACGCGCTGCAAAGTGATTGGTCAGCTATGGTAACTGAAGGCATGCGTATCCTGCAGGAAGAATCACAACTAAGCGAAATCGTTCGTTTAGTCGGAATTGATTCACTATCTGAAAAGGACCGTTTGACGTTGGAAGTCGCAAAACAAATTCGTGAAGACTATTTACAGCAAAATGCCTTTGACGATGTGGATACTTTCACTTCAAGAGAAAAACAATTTAAAATGTTAAATAACATTTTGACCTTTAACAAAGAAGGCCAACGTGCGTTGGAATTAGGGGCTTACTTGAAAGAAATTATTGACGGTACAGTCACGCTGCGGGACCGAATTGCCCGGAGCAAATATATTCCAGAAACGGAACTAGAGTTACTGGATCAAATCAATCAAGATATCACCTTGGAAATCCAAGCGATAATTGCTGAAGGAGGAATGACCAATGATTAAAGAATATCGTACAATCAGCGAAGTGGTTGGTCCTTTGATGGCAGTGGACAAAGTACAAGGCATTAAATACGAAGAACTGTTAGAAGTTCGCATGAGCAACGGTGAAATTCGCCGGGGACAGGTACTGGAAGTTAACGAAGACAAAGCCTTGGTTCAGATCTTTGAAGGAACCAGCGGCATCAACTTACGAGATTCAACTGCCCGTTTTCTAGGACATCCGTTGGAATTGGGTGTTTCTGAAGACATGATCGGTCGGGTATTCGATGGCTTAGGTCGTCCAAAAGACAATGGCCCAGAAATTTTGGCGGAGAAAAAAGTCGATATTAACGGGGAAGTAATCAATCCCGTGTCACGGGATTACCCCGATGAATTTATTCAAACTGGGATTTCCGCCATCGATCACTTGAACACGTTGGTTCGGGGGCAAAAACTGCCGGTATTCTCTGGCTCAGGTTTGCCTCATAAAGAACTGGCTGCACAAATTGCTCGTCAAGCCAATGTATTGAACTCTGATGATGATTTCGCGGTAGTCTTTGCAGGGATCGGGATCACCTTTGAAGAAGCTGAATTCTTCATGGAAGACTTCCGTCAAACCGGCGCGATTGACCGCTCAGTCGTTTTCATGAACTTAGCTAATGATCCCGCGATTGAACGGATTGCGACGCCAAGAATGGCACTGACAGCCGCTGAGTACCTAGCCTATGAAAAAGGCATGCACGTTTTAGTTATCATGACAGACATGACCAACTATTGTGAAGCGTTGCGGGAAATTTCAGCTGCACGTCGGGAAGTTCCCGGACGTCGTGGCTATCCAGGTTATTTGTATACCAACTTGGCTACTTTGTATGAACGTGCCGGAAGAATTCGCGGCTTAAAGGGTTCCGTAACGCAAATTCCGATTCTGACCATGCCAGAAGGCGATATCACGCATCCAATTCCCGATTTAACTGGGTATATCACTGAAGGACAAATTATTTTGTCCCGTAGTTTGGATAAAAGCGGGATTCAGCCGCCGATCGATGTATTGCCGTCACTTTCCCGTTTGAAAGACAAGGGAACCGGTGAAGGCAAAACTCGGAATGACCATGCGCCAACAATGAACCAGTTGTTCTCGGCTTATGCTCAAGGAAAGCAAGCCAAAGAATTAGCCGTCGTTTTAGGGGATTCAGCCTTATCTGACGTTGATAAAATCTACGCGAAATTTGCGGATCGTTTTGAAAATGAATACGTCAATCAAGGCTTCTACACCAATCGCACAATTTTTGAAACCTTGGAATTAGGCTGGGAATTGTTGTCGATGCTGCCGCGGACAGAGCTAAAACGGATCAAAGATGATATGCTGGACGAACACTTGTCAAAAGGAGTTTGATCTAACTTATGGCAAAATTAAATGTAAATCCAACCCGGATGGAGTTAACTCGTTTAAAAAAGCAGTTGACAACTGCGACGAGAGGTCATAAACTTTTAAAAGATAAGCAAGATGAATTGATGCGTCGTTTTATCTTGTTGATCCGAAAGAATAATGTATTGCGTGCCGAGGTAGAAGAAGAATTGCAATCAGCCATGAGCGCTTTTGTTTTAGCTGATGCGATGCTGAATAATAAGTACATTGACGAGCTTTTGGCGGTGCCAAAAGAAAAAGTTGATCTCGATGTGATTGAAAAAGACGTGATGAGTGTAAAAGTACCCGTCATGAATTTTCAACATGATACCAACTTATCCGAAGATCCCTTGGAATACGGCTTTTTGAATTCCAACGAGGAACTGGATCAGTCAATTGACCGCTTTACCAGCATTTTACCGAAGCTTTTGGAGTTGACGGAGATCGAGAAGACCTGCCAACTAATGGCTAAGGAAATCGAAAAGACGCGACGTCGGGTGAATGCCCTGGAATACATGACCATTCCTCAAATGGAGGAAACCATTTACTTCATCAAAATGAAGTTGGAAGAAAATGAACGTGCGGAAGTTACCCGCATGATTAAAGTAAAAAATATGGGTGCCACTTAAGTGGTGCCCTTTTTTAGGAAGAGATCATGGAGATAAAAAATACCTTAAGCAAATTCAAATTACATCCCTTACAGTTTTTAGCCTTGGGCTTCGTACTAGTTATTCTAGTGGGGGCTATTTTGCTGTCGCTGCCCATCAGCAGCAACTCTGGCGAGGCAACAAATTTTATTGATGCACTATTTACCGCCACTTCGGCGACCTGCGTTACTGGATTAACCACGTTGACGACGATTGAACATTGGAATTTCTTTGGACAAGCAGTCATTATCGTCTTAATTGAATTAGGTGGCCTGGGCTTTATGATGATGCCGATTTTGTTTTTCACCGTGTTTCGTAAAAAGGTAGGCTTAAAGACGCGGATTGTCTTGCAGGAAGCTTTGAGTCTGGAAAGCATGTCAGGGGTTATGAATCTGATGGTATACATTCTGCGCTTTGCGGCTGTTATCCAGATTATCGGGGCAGGGTTGTTAGCCGTTGACTTCATTCCAAGGTTCGGCTGGCAGCGGGGCTTATGGTACGCAGTGTTCCATTCAATCTCCGCTTTCTGTAATGCCGGCTTTGATTTGTTTGGTGACAGTTTAGTCAGCTTCCAATCGAATCCCTTTGTCCTTTTGGTCATTTCAGGTTTGATTGTTGCAGGTGGTTTAGGCTTTTATGTGTGGCGAGATGTGATCGCATTTCCGAAGCGCAGAAAGTTATCTCTGCACAGTAAGATTGCTTTAGGAATGTCGGCAATCTTATTGGTGGGAGGTACGGTTCTGTTTTATCTTACAGAACATAATGCAACATACTTAGCAGCTGATAGTACATCTTTTGAACGCTTTGCTAATACGATTTTCATGTCGGTTACGCCCAGAACAGCAGGATACTTCTCGATTAATTATCTGCAGATGAGCCAAGCGGGCTTGCTGCTGACGATTATCTTGATGTTTATCGGCGGGACTTCGGGATCGACTGCCGGTGGACTGAAGACCACAACCTTAGCGGTGCTGATTATTCAGACGATCTCCATGCTGAAAGGTCGGCAGCACGCTGAGCTGATGGGTCGTACGATTCGTTCCGCGACAGTTTTCCGGGCATTGTCACTATTTTTTATTGCTTTATCTCTTTGTGTAAGTGCTACGATGATTTTGTCCATCACTGAAGGTATTCCCGAAACATCCGGGATTGAGTATATCGCTTTTGAAGTTGTCTCGGCCTTCGCGACCGTGGGCTTAACGATGGGATTGACACCAGATCTGACGGTTTTTGGCAAGCTCTTAATCATTTTCCTGATGTATGTAGGGCGCGTGGGAATCTTAACAGTCGGTTTCTCTATCTCCATGCGTTTAGCTCAGGATAAAACTCAAGGTACGTACAAGTATCCGGAAGAACCAGTTATTGTTGGGTAAACGAATAGGAAGCAATCCAGTGAAGGATTGCTTCCTATTTTTTATGCGCGGATTACTTCAATTTTGTAGCCGTCTGGATCAGTAATAAAGTAGTAAGAAGGATCTGTACCAGGCAGACCTTTCAAGTCAGTGACAGTGAAACCTGCTGACTGGTGTTTTTCATGGAGCGCTTCAAGGTCATCTGAGCTGATAGCAATATGCCCATAGCCATTGCCTAGGTCATAAGCTTCATGATTGTAGTTGTAAGTTAATTCCAATTCGTAATCGTCACCCGGTAAAGTTAAATAAACTAAAGTAAATTCAGCTTCAGGAAAATCACGACGGCGGCTTTCTTCAAAATTGAAAGCCTCTTGATAAAATTTTAACGACGCCTCTAAATCCTTGACGCGAACACAAGTGTGAGCCATTTTCATAAACGAATACTTCCTTTCCAAATAAGTTAAATTTATCATAACATAAAATGGCCCAGTTGCCTTGATTTTGCTTAAGTAGTTGTTTATGAGAATTTTTTAATGTAAACTAATTCTATAACAATCAAAGGAGCGAAAACCATGACCCCAATTTTCGGTGTAAAGGAAGCTGAAAAGGAGTATCAGGCACGCTATGCAGCATATGCAATTATTGCCAATGATCAAAATGAAATTATTATCGTGCAGGCCCCCAACGGCGCATACTTTTTACCAGGTGGTGAAATAGAGGGCGAAGAAACGAAAGAAGAAGCGATTGATCGAGAGATGCTGGAAGAGCTGGGTTTCAAAATTTCTTTAGCTGAGTATTTAGGGGAAGCCTCTGAATATTTTTATTCCAGACATCGCGATACCTATTTCTACAACCCAGGTTATTTTTTCGTAGCTGATCGCTGGGAAAAAGTCTGTGAGCCGACAGAAGAAGGCAGCAAAAGCACTTGGGTAAGTTCCGAAAAAGGAATTGAATTGCTTAAAAGAGGCAGCCATCAATGGGCCGTTAAGCAGTGGTTAGCTAAGTAAAACGCGATTATAGAGCCGTTAAGTGAGCAGGAAATCACTTAACGGCTCTTTTTTTGCGTGGAAAACTTCAATAAATCAATTTAGCTGTTTTAATAGTAGAAAGCCAGAAAATCTCAATTTTTTTCTTGATCGTGAAAAACTGTAAAAAAGGTGAGACTTAAATAAAATAATTCTTGTTATGCTAATAGTATATCAAAGAAGTATACGCGAAGGAGGAGAGTAAGTGAAAAGAATCTTAGCAAGCACATTGTTTAGTGTCTTGCTAGTAGGAAACTTTGGTGTAAGTCTTGGATATGCTGAAATTCAATCTGTTAGCAAGACAACTGGACATGTAGAACTGGTAGAAAATTTTGAGTTTATCGACCCAAGAGATCCTGACGATCCCACACAACCGATGACTCCAGATGAAGATACGAATCTGCCAACTGGAAATATCGGACCGCTTTCTCTCGATGTTGCTCCTAAGTCATTTGATTTTGGAAAACAGGAAATGTATCAAACAGCCCACACATATAAAGGCGTGCATTCAGAAAATGCTCCTGATCAATACATTCAGGTAACCGATAATCGAGACGCGGATGTTTACGGATGGGTGGTAACTGTCAGACAAGAAAATTATTTGACAAGTGATGACAATGTTTTGGAAGGGGCTTCGATTCACATTCCAGCAGGGGAAGCCAGATGCAATCTGAATCCTATAGCTACCGAGATCGATCCAACACTCACAGGAGAATCGGTTGAAATAGCGCTGGAGGAAGAAAAAATTTTTTATCCGAGCATTGACGGTGCAGGAAAAGGAACGTCAATATTAAAATGGCGACCAAACGAGGTAGCCTTGACGATTCCAGCCAAACAGGCGAAACAAGGAAATTATACAAACACGATACTTTGGACATTAACTGCAGATGCAGTTTACTAATTGGAGGAGAACAAACATGAAAAAAACAAGATTATTGATTAGCGCAGTAGTACTAAGCGGAATGGTAACAGCAGGCAGCTTGCCAGCGATGGCAGAGGAAGCAGTGAATACTGAAGAAGGAACAGCAACAGTTCAATTTACGGAAAATACTGAGAAACCCGGAATCGTTGATCCAACAAATCCGGAAGAACCATTAGTTCCACAGGTTCCGGTAGATGACCCAGATAATGAAGGTACAGATAATCCTGGACCATTATCGTTAGATGTTTTTCCAGCTAGATTTGATTTTGGTGATGATAATATGGTAAACATGATGGGGCATGAACTTGAATCAAGATTAACAGGTATTCACTATTTGCAAATTACGGATAACCGTAGTGACACTCATGGATGGAACGTAAGTGTAAGCCGCACAGAGTTTGTAGATAAGTCAGCCGAAGTAGCCCCTGCAACAGGCGGAGAGCGAACATTAGCAGCAACCTTGACATTGCCAATTGGTGTAGCACGAAACAGCATGATTGGATCAACTCCTACAGACACATTAAGTCACAGTGATGCTGAATTTGAAATTCCTGTTGACAGTGAAGAAAGCGGAGCAGTACCGATCATCAGTGCTGATGCTTCTGGAACAAATGGTAAAGCAACTTCAACTTATGTATGGAATGCTGGTGAAGAAAAACTATCTGTCGGCAAAGGTGAGTCTAAAACCGGTAACTTTGAATCTACAATAAACTGGACGCTATCTGCGACACCAGGACAATAAAATAAAGGGATGTGATGACGATGGGTAGGAAAAAAATAATAGGTTTTGTTGGTTTTCTGATCGCTTTTATAGGTGCTGTAATCATACCAACAGCCGGGCATGCCGAAGATAGTCCAAATGCCGGTGTTGGCTACAGTGTTCAAAAGGTGAGTCCAGGAAATGAAGTCGACAGCTCCAGTTCATTTTATGATCTGGCGGTCACTCCAGGTGAACAACGGACAATTGAGGCAAAATTGATTAATCCAACAGACGAGCCCATCGTCGTTGTATCCAAGATATTTACTGCCTCAACCAATAACAACGGTGAAATTAATTATACGATGCAGCCCGTTGAACTGGATCGAAGCTTGAAACATCCAGTTTCCGAGCTGGCTGAAGTAGCAGCTTCCGATGTAAAAACCGAAATCGCTCCTCGGTCAGAGGAAATTGTGCATACAACTATTAATGTACCGCAAGATGTTGAACCAGGTGTGCTTTTAGGTTCTTGGTACTTTGAAAAAGAAGGCCAAAACGGTGACAGCGATGAGGAAGGGATTGTCATCAATAACAAATACAGTTATGCGATGGCGATCAAAATGACGGTTCAACATGAAATCGAACAACCCAACATGAATTTAATTACCATTACTAGTGGTCTAAACAATTATCGTAAAGTGATTAACGCCAACCTGCAAAATGATCGGCCGGCTATTATCGGCAATCTGGCAGTTACGGCAAAAATCACGGAAAAAGGTAAATACGATGTTCTTTACGAGAACGAATCAGATGGCATGATTATGGCTCCCAACTCAAACTTTGCTTATCCAGTATTTTTGGAAGAAAAGCCTTTAAAAGCTGGGGACTATACCATGCGCTTAACTGCAACTAGTGATGACCCGAAATGGGACAGTCAAAAGTGGGAATGGACAGAAGATTTCACAATTACAGCTGATGAAGCCCGCCGCTTGAATGAAGAGGCACTAAATGACCCGGAACAGCCAACTAATTGGTTATTATACGTAGTAATTGCTTTATTGATCTTAGTGATCA
>LIDZ01014749.1_pt4 | contig 15592 bp, 14 predicted proteins | sample 644651 | NCBI WGS metagenome assembly LIDZ01 (sample SAMN03856242, study PRJNA289617) | food metagenome | isolation source: wine grapes on drying loft during traditional withering process | host: Vitis vinifera cv. Corvina | place: Italy: Gargagnago di S. Ambrogio di Valpolicella | collected 2014-01 | reverse complement strand
CCTGTTTATCCAGCGCTTCTAACAGAAACGACAAAGGGCCCGAAAGGGCCCTTTGTGTGCTACCGCGCTTAGCTGTCAGGCAAACGGGTGGCGCAGGACGATCGTTTCAACGCGGTCTGGACCGGTGGAAATGATATCGATCGGCGCACCGACCAACTCCTCGATGCGCTTGATGTAAGCGCGAGCATTGGCTGGCAGCTCCTCAAGCGTCTTGGCACCGACGGTGGACTCACTCCAACCTGGCAGCTGCTCGTATACCGGCTCAAGGCCGATGTAGCTGTCTGCGTCGGTGGGTGCATCAATGACCGCACCGGCTTCGTTCTTGTAACCGACGCAGATGTTGATGGTCTCCAGGCCGTCCAGTACGTCCAGCTTGGTCAGGCAAATGCCCGAAATGCTGTTGACGTCGATGGCTCGACGCAGAATAACAGCATCAAACCAGCCGCAGCGACGAGCACGACCGGTGGTTGCACCGAATTCGTGGCCCTTTTTAGCCAGGAATGCGCCTACGTCATCAAACAGCTCGGTAGGGAACGGACCCGAACCAACGCGCGTGGTGTAGGCCTTGGTGATGCCCAGAATGTAATCCAGGTACATCGGACCAAAACCGGAGCCGGTGGCGATGCCGCCGGCCGTGGTGTTCGAACTGGTGACGTAAGGGTAGGTACCGTGGTCGATATCCAGCAGCGAACCCTGAGCGCCTTCGAACATGATGTCCTTGCCGGCGCGACGCAGCGCGTGCAGCTCGGCGGTGACGTCAACCATCATCGGCTTGAGCAGCTCGGCGTACTCCATGCACTCATCCAGCGTCTTCTGGAAGTCGATGGCGGGCTCTTTGTAGTAATTGACCAGCACAAAGTTGTGGTAGTCCAGCAGCTCACCCAGCTTGGAAGCGAAACGCTCACGGTGAAACAGATCACCGATGCGCAGGCCGCGGCGGGCGACCTTGTCTTCGTAGGCAGGGCCGATGCCGCGGCCGGTGGTGCCGATCTTCAGCTCGCCACGGGCCTTTTCACGCGCCTGGTCCAGCGCGACGTGATACGACAGGATCAACGGGCACGAAGGGCTGATGCGCAGACGCTCGCGCACCGGCACGCCTTTTTCTTCGAGCTTGATGATTTCACGCAGCAGCGCATCGGGCGCAACCACAACACCGTTGCCGATCAGGCATTCGACGCCTTCACGCAGCACACCCGAGGGAATCAGATGCAATACGGTTTTTTCGCCATTGATCACCAAGGTGTGACCGGCGTTGTGGCCGCCTTGATAGCGCACTACGGCGGCAGCATGTTCGGTCAGCAGATCAACGATCTTGCCTTTGCCCTCATCACCCCATTGGGTGCCCAGGACTACGACATTCTTACCCATAACACTTGTCCTCATTCGCGCAAACTTGGTGCCGGCAGCGGCCGGCGGGAACACTCAAGAAGCCAGCGGCAAAACCTGCCACAGCCCGTTCTGCTGAATCAATTGCCGGTCGCAGTCCGCCTCCAGGGCGGCGCTCGCCGGTTGCCCAGGCAATGCCTGAACCACCCGCTGACCTTCGCCGCGCAGCTGGCAGACTGCCTGCCAGAGCGCTGTATCCGTGCTGTCAGGCATCCAGATGCCGCCAGACGGGAGCTCGATCTCGTTGCTGCCCAGGGTGACCAGGCTTTTGAGATCGGTTGAAAAACCAGTGGCCGGACGCGCACGGCCAAAATCTGCGCCGATGTCGTCGTAGCGACCGCCCTGAGCGATCGACACACCCACACCGGGCACGAACGCAGCAAACACCACACCGGTGTGATAGTGATAGCCACGCAACTCGCCCAGGTCAAAGTACAGCGGCAATTGCGGAAACCGCGCTGCCAGACGCTCGGCAATGGCCAGCAGGTCTTGCAACGCTGCAGCCACGGGCGCCGGTGCATCGGCCAGGACCTCGCGGGCCTGGTCCAGTACCTCATGGCCGCCACACAAACCAACCAATGCGCGCAGCATGCGCGCCAAGTCAGCAGGCAAACCGGCGGTCAGGCTGATGACCTCGTCGATGGCCTTGCGCTGCAGGGCATCGAACAGCTGCTGCTCTACTTCGCCGGTCAGGCCTGCAGCACGGGCCAAGCCACGGTAGATACCAACATGCCCCAGATCCATATGCACATCGGGCACTTGCCACAGATCAAGCATAGCCAGCATCAGGCTGATCACTTCAACATCGCTGCTCGGGCTCGCGTCGCCGTACAACTCGGCGCCCAACTGGATCGGGCTGCGCGAGTTCGACAAGGCCCGCGGCTTGGCGTGCAGCACACTGCCGGCGTAACACAGGCGGCTTGGCCCGCTGCGGCGCATGGTGTGCGCGTCGATACGCGCGACCTGCGGTGTGATGTCGGCACGAAAGCCCATCTGCCGCCCCGATTGCGGATCGATCACCTTGAAGGTACGCAGATCCAGATCCTGGCCCGCGCCGGTAAGCAACGACTCAAGGTACTCGATATGCGGTGTGACGACGAATTCGTAACCCCAGCTCTGGAACAGATCCAACACCTTGCGACGCGCTACTTCGATGCGCGCTGCTTCCGGCGGCAGTACTTCTTCGATGCCATCTGGCAGCAGCCAGCGGTCTACCGTTGCCATTACGCCAATCCCCTTTGATCCGGGCGGCCCGCGCTAAGCCGAGCCTTGAGTGAAGCAGATACCGGCACACGTGCGCGGCGGTCGTTACAGACCGCTCAAGCCCTGAAGGCCGGTATCCTCGAAATCTTCATCGATGCGCGGCCCCGTAAGAGGCCAATCGATATTGCAGACGCAAAAAAGCCGGGAATTTCCCGGCTGCCGCATCATACACACGTTTTGCCTAAGGATCACCCCGCCAGACGGATAAGCCGCCCGGCGGAGCTCTTCACGGTGCTGATGGGGCCCTTACTTGGGTTTCTTCATGTATTGGAAGAAATCGCTGCTAGGGTCCAGCACCAACACGTCGCCTTTGCTCGAGAAGCTGTCGCGGTAGGCACGCAGGCTACGGTAGAAACCGTAGAACTCCGGATCCTGGGAGTATGCCTTGGCATAGATGGCAGCCGCCTGTGCGTCTCCATCACCCCGCGCTTCTTCCGATTCGCGGTAAGCCTCAGCGAGCAATACGCGGCGTTGACGATCGGCGTCGGCACGGATGCCCTCGGCCAGCTCGTTACCCTTGGCGCGGTGCTCACGAGCTTCACGCTCACGCTCGGTGCTCATGCGCTCGAACACGCTCTTGTTGACTTCCTTAGGCAGGTCGATGCCCTTGACGCGCACATCGACGACCTCGATACCCAGTTCCTTGTCGGCGATACGGTTCAGGGAAGCGGTCATATCAGCCATCAATGCGTCACGTTCGCCCGACACGACTTCGTGCAGGGTGCGCTTGCCGAACTGGTCACGCAGACCCGATTCGAGGCGGCGCCCCAAACGGTCATCGGCGTTTTCTTTCAGGCCCGAAGTCGCTGTGTAGTAGCGCTCGGCGTCTTTGATGCGCCACTTGGCGTAGGCATCGACCATCACGGCTTTCTTTTCCAGGGTCAGGAACCGCTGGGTCGGAGCGTCGAGGGTCATCAGCCGCGCATCGAACTTGCGCACCTTGTTCACGTAAGGAATCTTCACGTGCAGGCCAGGCTGAACATCGGCCTGGACTACGCGACCGAACTGCAGGAGCACTGCCCGTTCGGTTTGCGAGACTACATACAGGCTGTTCCAGGCAGCAATGGCCACAACCACGCCGACAATCAGGACAATCACGGATTTATTGCTCATCAGCGACTCTCCCTGGAACGCAATTCACGCTGCTGCTGTTGCAAGTCGGACGCTGCACGCGCACCTGACGAATCGACGGCCGGAGCCGGCGAGGCAGGGGACGAACCGTTACCGGGGCGGCCACCCTGCATCAGCTTGTCGAGCGGCAGATAGAGCATGTTGTTGCCCTTGTCGCCACTGATCAGCACTTTGCTGGTGTTGGTGTAGACATCTTGCATGGTCTCCAGATAGAGGCGCTCGCGCGTCACTTCCGGGGCCTTGCGGTATTCGGTCAGCAGCTTGCTGAAACGATCGGCCTCACCCTTGGCGCGCGAGACAACTTCGTCACGGTAGCCGTTGGCGTCTTCGATGATGCGCTGTGACTGACCACGGGCTTCTGGAACGACGCCATTGGCGTAGGTCTCGGCCTGGTTACGCGAACGCTGCTCGTCTTCACGGGCACGGATCACGTCATCGAAGGCTTCCTGCACCTCGCGGGGCGCGGCAGCGCTCTGAACGTTGACTTGGGTAATGCTGATGCCGGTCTGGTAGGTGTCGAGGAAGCGTTGCAGGCGCTCCTTGATCTCTCCCGCCATTTGCTCACGGCCTTCAGTCAGCACCTTGTCCATGGCGGTCGAGCCGACCACGTGACGAAGCGCACTGTCGGTAGCGTGCTGCAGACTGGTTTCAGGCTGGTCGACGTTGAGGACGAAGTCCTTCAGGTTGCTGATCTTGTACTGCACGGTAAGAGGTACCTCGACGATGTTCTCGTCCTCGGTCAGCATCTGCCCTTGCTTGGAATACGAACGCTCACGCGTGACGTTTTCCATGTACTTTTTGTCGAACGGCGGGAAGTAGATGTTCAGGCCCGCGCCGACCGTTTCGTAGTACTTGCCGAAGCGCAGCACCACGGCCTGCTCCTGCTCGTCGACCACATAGACAGCGCTGTACAGCCAGATGGCTACCAGCACAGCAAGGCCGATCCCGAGCAAGCCGAAACCGCCGCCACTGGATGAAGACGAACCACCGCCATCACCACCACTGCGTTTTTTGCCACCGCCGAATAAACCGTTCAGGCTTTCCTGCAGCTTGCGGAAGGCTTCATCGAGATCCGGTGGCCCCTTGCGGTCGCCTCCACGGCGCTTACCACCCCAGGGATCTTGATTGTTCGAATTGCCACCACCCGGCTCATTCCAAGCCATAGCGCTCTCCATCTGATAAAGCAAAGACGCGCCCACGGCGCGCCGGCCAATGCTACAGAATGCCTGTCACCTCGGCACAAACAGATGCCAAAGCTTTTATTGCAAAGTGTGTTGCTGGATGAATTCTTCGAGCTGCAGCCCTTCGCGGCTGATCAACCGGTTGAATTCGACACGCGGCAGTCGCACCGCCAGCAGGCTGGCACCCTGTTCGTCGTGCGTTTCGTTTTGCACCGCATTGACAGAGAAAAACTGTGCGCGCAAACGAGCAAACTGCTGCCCCAAGTGCAAGGTGCCTACGAACAGATCATCCTCGAGCAGCTCGGCGACCGCTTGACGCAGCAGATCCAGGCCACGACCGTCGCGGGCCGAAACCCAGACCCGTTGCGGCTTGCCATCGGCATCGCGCTGAATCTGCGGCTCGACACCCTCGAGCAGGTCGAGTTTGTTATACACCTCAAGGATCGGCAAGCCTTGCGCACCAATTTCGGTCAGCACGGCCATGACTTGCTCGATCTGCTCGTCGCGATCCGGCTCATGGGCATCGATCACATGCAGCAACAGGTCGCTGTTGTTGGACTCTTCGAGCGTAGCCCGAAAAGCCTCGACCAGCTTGTGCGGCAAATGGCGAATGAAGCCCACGGTGTCGGCCAGGATTATCGGCCCGACGTCGTTGAGCTCAAGCCGGCGCAGCGTGGGGTCAAGGGTGGCAAACAGCTGGTCGGCGGCGTAAACATCCGAAGAGGTCACGCTATTGAAGAGGGTCGACTTGCCGGCGTTGGTGTAACCCACCAATGACACTGACGGGATATCCGCGCGCTTGCGGCCTCGACGGGCCTGTTCGCGCTGGCTGCGGACCTTTTGCAGGCGTGCCTTGATCTGACGCAACCGCACGCGCAACAGGCGGCGGTCGGTTTCGAGCTGGGTCTCACCCGGGCCACGCAGGCCGATACCGCCTTTTTGGCGTTCGAGGTGAGTCCAGCCACGCACCAAGCGCGTGCTCATGTGCTCGAGCTGGGCCAGTTCGACCTGCAGCTTGCCTTCATGGGTACGGGCGCGTTGCGCGAAGATATCGAGGATCAGACCGGTACGGTCGAGGACGCGACACTCGAAAGCTCGTTCGAGGTTACGTTCCTGACTGGGTGTGAGGGTGTGATTGAAGATCACCAGGTCGGCATGTTCCGCCTTGACCTGGTCACGCAACTCTTCGACCTTGCCACTGCCGATCAGATACTTGGCAGTGGGCTGATGACGCGACACGCTCACGAACGCGACAGTGTCGGCACCTGCCGAAACAGCCAGCTCCTGAAACTCCTGCGGATCTTCACGCGCCTCAGGGTCTTGACCATCCAAGTGAACGAGTATTGCCCGTTCACCACCGCTGTGGCGCTCAAAGAACAATGCAGACTCCTATCAGGCGTTACCTGGTTCGCTACCGGCTTCGGCGCCGTCTTCGCTGGCGCTAGGCAGGCGAATCGGACGAACTGGCACGACGGTAGAGATAGCGTGCTTGTAAACCATCTGGCTCACGGTGTTTTTCAGCAGAATGACGAACTGGTCGAAAGACTCGATCGTGCCCTGCAGCTTGATACCGTTGACGAGATAAATCGAAACACCCACTTTTTCTTTTCGCAAGGTGTTCAAGTAAGGGTCTTGTAGCGAATGCCCTTTTGACATGTGCCGCACTCCTTTAAGGATCAATAGAATAAGTCGAAAAATGATGGCTTTAGCCGCCACACCCCCAAGGATAGACGGCAATTGCACGGACTCAGCTCAATATGGAGACCGAACCCAGGTATTTCAAGGTGCGCGGCAGATTGTCGCACGCCAGACTGTCCAGCCAATGTAAGTCAGTCCAACTGCGTAACCAGGTAAATTGCCGTTTCGCCAATTGGCGAGTGGCAATGATGCCCCGCTCCTGCATTTCTACCGCTGTCAGCTTGCCATCTAGATGATCCCAGACCTGCCGATAGCCTACTGCCCGAATCGAAGGCAGGCTTGCATGCAAGTCGCCACGGTCGTGCAGCGCTTTGACCTCGCCAACGAATCCCTGTTCCAGCATCTGCCCGAATCGCCAGGCGATTCGATCGTGCAACACCTGCCGATCAGCCGGAGCGATCGCCAGATTGGCGACAGTATAGGGCAATTGACCGCCACCAGAAGCGCCTGCGTCAGTACTTTGCGCGATTTGTCGCTGGCGATGCTCGGTCATGCTGGCGCCGCTGACCAGAAAAACTTCGAGCGCACGAATCAGACGCTGGGGATCGTTGGGGTGAATACGTGCCGCCGACACCGGATCGACTGCCGCCAGCCGCTCGTGCAGGGCTCGCCAACCGTCGCGGGCAGCATCGGCCTCCAGCGTCTCGCGCACCTGAGCATCGGCAGGGGGCATGTCAGCCAGGCCTTCCTGCAACGCCTTGAAATACAACATCGTGCCGCCGACCAGCAGCGGAATCTTGCCCCGCGCCGTGATCTCGGCCATCGCCTGCAACGCATCGCGACGAAAATCAGCGGCGCTGTAGCTTTGCGCGGGGTCGAGAATGTCGATCAGCCGATGGGGGTGCCGGGCAAGGGTGTCTTTGGACGGCTTGGCGGTACCGATGTCCATACCGCGATAGACCAGCGCCGAGTCGACGCTGATCAGCTCGCAGGGCAACACCTTGGTCAGCTCGATAGCCAGGTCGGTCTTGCCCGCAGCAGTGGGCCCCATCAAGAAAATGGCCGGAGGCAACGCGCCCATGTCAGCGCCCACGCAAGAACAGCTTGTCGAGGTCGTCCAGGCCCATTTGCGTCCAGGTCGGCCGCCCATGGTTGCACTGACCGCTGCGCTCGGTGATTTCCATGTCGCGCAGCAGCCCGTTCATTTCGGGGATGGCCAGCCGGCGGTTGGCGCGAATCGCGCCGTGGCAGGCCATGGTGCCCAACAGTTCATTGAGATGGGCCTGGATACGGTCGCTGGTGCCGTACTCCATCAAGTCGGCAAGCACGTCGTGCACCAGGCGGTTGGCTTCGGCCTGCTTCAGCAGCGCCGGGATCTGGCGGATGGCCAGCGTCTCCGGGCCGAGACGCTGCAGCTCGAACCCCAGACGCTGGAACCAGCTGGCGTGTTCTTCTGCGCAGTCGGCCTCGCGCTGGCTCACGGCGATCGACTCTGGCACCAGCAAGGGCTGGCCACTAAGGCCCTCGCTGGCCATCGCGACCTTCAACCGCTCGTACATGATGCGCTCGTGGGCAGCATGCATATCCACCAGCACCAACCCTTGGGCGTTTTCGGCCAGAATATAGATACCTTTGAGCTGCGCCAGCGCATACCCCAGCGGCGGTATATCGCCCTCGGTACTCGGTAACGCCGGCGCGTCGGTCTGCGGCAGGGGTTTGAAGAATTCCCGGTAGGCGGCCTGGGCCTCGGCAATAGGTACACCTGCCGATGGGCGCGGGACATATTGATTGCCGTAGCTGCTGGTGCCTGAGCCGTTACCGCCATAGTTGCCTTGCAAGCCAGCACCGGCGCCAAAGCCTGGCGGCGTAACGCTGGGTTCCAGCAGGTTGGCGGCCAGGCGCATTTCGCCTTGAGGGCCGAACTCGCCAGCATCCAGGCCGGTGGCGCGAACGGCATCGGTATCGGCGACCACGGCGGATTTGTGGTCTTCAGGGCGTACGTCGGCCAGCGAGCGGTGCAAGGTGCCATAAAGAAAGTCATGCACGCTGCGGCCATCGCGAAAGCGCACTTCGTGCTTGGTGGGGTGCACGTTCACGTCCACTGCCGTCGGGTCGACCTCCAGAAACAGCACAAAGGTCGGGTGACGCCCGTTGAACAGCACATCGCGGTAGGCCTGACGCACCGCGTGGGCAACCAGTTTGTCGCGCACCGCACGGCCATTGACGAAAAAATACTGCAGGTCGGCCTGGCTGCGCGAGAACGTCGGGAGCCCGACCCATCCCCAGAGATGCAAACCGTTGCGCTCTACTTCGATAGGCAATGCCTGCTCAAGAAACGCCGGGCCACACACTGCCGCCACACGCCTGGCGCGCGCATTGTCGTCGTGGGCCTCATGCAGGCTGAGCACGGTCTTGCCGTTGTGTCGCAAGTGGAAGCCAACGTCGAAACGCGCCAGCGCGAGACGCTTGATCACCTCTTGCAGGTGGTCGAATTCGGTTTTTTCGGTCTTGAGAAACTTGCGCCGCGCCGGCGTATTGAAAAACAGGTCGCGTACTTCCACCGAGGTGCCGACAGGGTGCGCGGCGGGTTGCACCCGCGGCGCCATGTCACGGCCTTCGGTTTCCACCTGCCAGGCCTGTTCGGCATCGCGGGTGCGGGAGGTCAGCGTCAGGCGCGCCACCGAGCTGATGGAAGCCAGGGCTTCACCGCGAAACCCCAGGCTCATGACCCGTTCGAGGTCGTCCAGATCGCGAATTTTGCTGGTAGCGTGCCGCGCGAGGGCCAGCGGCAGGTCATCGCTGGGGATGCCCCCGCCGTCGTCGCGCACGCGCAGCAGCTTGACGCCGCCCTGCTCAACGTCGACATCGATGCGCTTGGCGCCCGAATCGAGGCTGTTTTCAAGCAGCTCCTTGATCACCGAGGCCGGACGTTCGACCACCTCACCCGCTGCGATCTGGTTGGCAAGGCGCGGACTGAGCAGCTCGATGCGAGCGCCGGAGTTCATTGCTGCGATACCAAAGTTGCCCCGGGGATGTTCAGCGTCTGGCCAATCTTCAATTCGTCGCTCTTGAGACTGTTGACGGTGCGCAGCGTCTCCATCGGCACCTCATAGCGAGCAGCCAGCATGCTCAGGCTTTCGCCCGAACGCACGACGTGCTCCTCAGCGCCGCGGCCTGCCAGCTTGCCGCTGTCACGCAGCCAGGCGATGTAAGTGCCCGGCGGCGGATTCTGCTGGAAGAACTGCTGCACCCCGGCGCGAATCGAGCGGGCCAATGCCTGCTGATGCTGGGATGATTGCAATTTACTGGCTTCATTGGCGTTGGAAATAAACCCGGTCTCGACCAGGATCGATGGGATATCCGGCGACTTGAGCACCATGAACCCGGCTTGTTCGACCCGCGACTTGTGCAGTGGGGTCACGCGGCCAACGCTGCTCAGCACTTTTTGCCCGACATTGAGGCTGGAACTCAGCGACGCAGTCATCGACAAATCGAGCAACACGCCAGCCAGCATGCGGTCCTTGTCGTCCAGGCTCACAGCGCCGGCCCCGCCGATCAGGTCCGAACGGTTTTCACTGTCGGCCAGCCAGCGCGCAGTCTCGGACGTCGCTCCACGGTCAGACAAGGCAAACACCGACGCACCAAACGCGGCCGAAGACGGCGCTGCATCGGCGTGAATCGAGATAAACAGGTCGGCGCCTTTCTTGCGGGCAATTTCAGTACGACCACGCAGCGGGATGAAGTAGTCGCCCGTGCGGGTCAGCTCGGCTCTGAAGCCCTTGTCCTGGTTGATCTGACGCTGCAACTCGCGGGCGATGGCCAGCACCAGGTCTTTTTCGTGCTGGCCGCGCGATCCGGAGGCGCCCGGGTCCTCACCCCCGTGCCCCGCATCGATGACCACCACAATGTCGCGCTTGCCGTTGGGGACTGGCGTCAGTTTGATCGCCGGTTGCGCAGGCGACACCGGGATTGCCGGCGTGGTGGCAATCGGCGGCGTCGGAGGGCTCGGCTCGGCATCCTGCGGCGAGTCGAAAAGGTCGACCACCAGGCGATTACCGTACTGCTGGTTAGGCGCCAGCATGAAGCTCTTGGGGGTCACGGCCTTCTTCAGGTCGATGACCACCCGCAAGTCAGTGGGCGTTCGTTGTGCCGAGCGCATCGAGGTAATGGGGGTATTGGCCATCGGTACATTCAATGGGCCGCCCAGCGTGGCGCCATTGATATCGATGACCAGCCGATCGGGCGCGGCGAGGGTGAACACGCTGTGTTCCACCGGGCCGGACAGGTCGAATACCAGCCGAGTGTTGTCCGGGGCACGCCACAGCCGCACGCTTTTGACCTGCGAAGCGGCCAATGCATTGACCGCCACCACCGTCATTAATACTCCAACGGCCGCGACCCACGCGCGCATGCGCATAACTTTCCCCATCATTGTCAGGTGATTTCCTGTGCCAGAACGGCACACCAGGCGACGCCGCGTTCAGTCTGCGGCTCGATCAACAGGGAACGCCCTGCCAATGCCGCGCTTATGGTAATGGTCAGGTCCGGCTTTGGCAAAAAGCCTGCACCTTTCTGGGGCCACTCGATCAGGCATAGCGCATCACCCTCGAAGTAGTCACGGATGCCCAGAAACTCCAGCTCTTCGGGGTCGACCAATCGATAGAGATCGAAGTGAAACGCCCGCACCGTGCCTATTTCATAGGGTTCGACCAAGGTGAAGGTCGGGCTCTTGACCGCACCCATGTGCCCCAACCCGCGAATGATCCCGCGCGACAAGGTGGTTTTGCCCGCCCCCAGGTTACCTTCGAGAAAAATAGTGCCCAGGCCACCCGTGATTGCCGCCAGGCGGCGGCCATAAGCCTCCATGGCCTCATCACCTTCTAGATAAACAGTTACTGCTGACACGGTGCGAGCTCCTCGAGCAGCCGACGAATGGCAGGGATCAGATCGCTGGCAGCCAGCCCTCGGCCGTGCTTCCCTTGCTGCTCACCGGCGCTGGCGTGCAGCCACACTCCCAGGCAGGCAGCATCGTAAGGGGTCATGCCTTGGGCCAACAAGGCGGCGATCAAACCGGTCAGTACATCACCCAGCCCGGCCGTGGCCATCGCTGGATGGCCGTGATCGCACCGGGCCAAACGGCCATCGGACGCTGCGATCAAGCTGCCGCTGCCCTTGAGCACGCACACTGCATCGTATTTTTTGGCCAAGGCATGGGCCGCTGCAGGGCGGTCGGCCTGAATGTCGGCGGTTTTCACCCCCAGCAGACGGGCCGCTTCGCCCGGGTGCGGGGTGATGACGGAACCGGTGGGCAAGCTGACCGCACCTGTCGCCAGGCGATTGAGGGCATCGGCGTCCCACACCTGCGGCTTGTCGCTGCAGGCGGCCATAGAGAGCAGGCTATGCCCCCAGCTGCCCTGCCCCAGGCCCGGGCCTACTGCAAGTACCGTGGCCTGCTCGACCAGCTTGAGCAACTGATTGGCAGAGCTCACGCCAGCAGTCATGACTTCAGGCAGGCGCACCAATGCCGCGGCGACGTGCTCGGGCCGGGTCGCCAGAGTCACCATGCCAGCACCGCTGCGCAGGGCGCACTCGGCGCTCAACAACGTGGCGCCGCCAGTACCATGATCGCCACCAATCACCAGCACGCGACCGAACTGCCCTTTATGGGCAGATGCCTGGCGCGCAGCAGGCAACGGCAGGTTGGCCGGCGTCAGCAATTGCGCCTGGGCATCGGAGGCAGGTTGGGGCGATACAGAGGGAATCGGATTGTCGGGCGACAGCATGCTTGAACCTTTGGAGGCAATGTCTGGCAGAATTATACGCACCTAATCCCCGGTTGCCTCCTTCGCATGTCTAGCAGTACCGCCGATCACTCCGCCCTGGCCGACTCCATCAAGCAATGGGGCCGCGAGCTGGGCTTTCAACAGGTCGGAATTGCCGGGCTGGACCTTGGCGAGCACGAACGACACCTGCAACGGTGGCTGGATGCAGGCTACCACGGCGAGATGGAGTATATGGGCGCCCATGGCAGCAAACGCTCGCATCCGGAGCAGCTAGTCCCGGGCACCTTGCGTGTGGTGTCTTTGCGCATGGATTACCTGCCGGGCGACACGCGCATGGCCGAGCAATTGGCCCAGCCGCACAAGGCCTATGTTTCGCGCTATGCGCTGGGGCGGGACTATCACAAGTTGATCCGCAAGCGGGTGCAGCAGCTGGCCGAGCGTATTCAGGCGCAAATTGGCCCGTTTGGCTACCGCGCCTTTGTCGACAGCGCGCCGGTACTTGAAAAGGCCATCGCCGAGCAAGCCGGCCTGGGCTGGATTGGCAAGAACACCCTGGTGCTCAACCGTAAGGCAGGGAGCTACTTTTTTCTGGCGGAGCTGTTTGTCGACATGCCACTGCCGGTCGATGCGCCGCACAGCAGCGAGCATTGCGGGCGCTGCACAGCTTGCCTGGATATCTGCCCTACGGGAGCGTTTGTCGGCCCCTATGTGCTGGACGCCCGGCGCTGCATCTCGTATTTGACCATCGAGCTCAAAAGCGCGATTCCGGTGGAGTTGCGCGCGCTGATCGGCAATCGGGTGTTTGGCTGCGATGACTGCCAGATGGTCTGCCCCTGGAACCGCTTTGCGCGGCCTAGCGGCGAAAGCGACTTTACGCCCCGGCACAATCTGGATAACGCCGATCTGGCGCAATTGTTCCTGTGGGACGAAGCGCATTTTTTGAGCAGCACCGAAGGCTCGCCGCTGCGTCGCGCCGGCTATGAGCGCTGGCTACGCAACCTGGCAGTCGGGCTGGGCAACGCGCCGTCGACCATTCCAGTGCTTGAAGCCCTGCGGGCCCGCCGCGAGCACCCGTCCGAGCTGGTGCGCGAGCACGTCGAATGGGCTCTAGCCCAACACGCTGCCCGCAGCTGACCCTCCCGCGCTCACTGTGAGAGCGGGCTCTGCCCGCGAAGAGGCCATCAAAGCCCGCAGCTGCCCCCCCAGCTCACTGTGGGAGCGGGCTCTGCCCGCGAAGAGGCCATCAAAGCCCGCAAAGCTCAGTGGGCCAGATAACCAGGCAGCGCCACCGACGACGCATCCGCAGGCAGACCCCGCTCCCTCAGTGGCTGTGGTGTGTGGGCGCTTAGAACTTGATGAAGTGCTTGCGATAGTGCTGCAGCTCGGCGATCGATTCGCGGATGTCATCCAGCGCCAAATGGGTGCTGCCTTTCTTGAAGCTGTCCTTGACCTCAGGCGCCCAGCGCGCGGCCAGCTCCTTAAGGGTCGACACATCCAGATTGCGGTAATGAAAGTAGCTTTCCAAGGCCTTCATGTGGCGGTACAGAAAACGCCGGTCCTGGCAGATGCTGTTGCCACAGATCGGTGACTTGCCCTTTGGCACCCACTGTTCCAAAAAGGCGATCGTCTGGGCTTCGGCTTCGGCCATGCTGATGGTGCTTTCGCGTACGCGCTGGGTCAGGCCCGAGCCGCCGTGCTGACGCGTGTTCCACTCGTCCATGCCAGCGAGAATGTCATCGCTCTGATGGATCGCGATCACCGGCCCTTCGGCCAAGGTGTTGAGGTCGCTGTCGGTAACAATGGTCGCCATTTCGATAATGACGTCGTGATCAGGGTCCAGACCGGTCATTTCCAGGTCGATCCAGATGAGGTTCTGCGGGTTTGGCATGGTAAGACTCCTCGGCTTAGCTGGGCAGTTTAGCCTAGCCGGGCGTGCTAAACTCGCCGCCGTTGGATTCATGCGTGCAGTTTTGCCACCGCGCGCTGCATCACAACAGGCTTCATCACTTCGCTTTATCATTTACACGGAAGACCCATGGCCAAACGCCAGCTAAACCGCCGCCAAAACTGGCGCATCGAAAAAATCCAGGGCGAACGCGCAGCCCGTGCGGCCAAGCGCGAATCGCAAACGCTGGACACGCTGGAAGGCGGCGACCTGGGCCCGGAGCAAGTGGGCCTGGTGATTGCGCATTTTGGTGTACAGGTCGAGGTCGAAGCGCGCGAAGGCGAACTGGCCGGCCAGGTGTTCCGTTGCCACTTGCGGGCCAACCTGCCCGCACTGGTAACCGGCGACCAGGTAGTCTGGCGCGCAGGCAACCAGGGTATTGGCGTGATCGTCGCGCAACTGCCGCGCAACACCGAGCTGCGCCGACCCGACAGCCGTGGCCAGCTCAAACCGGTAGCGGCCAACGTCGATCTGATCGTGATCGTATTCGCGCCGATGCCCGAACCCCACGCCAACCTCATCGACCGCTATCTGGTGGCCGCCGAGCACGCGGGGATTCACCCGCTGCTGCTGCTTAACAAAGCCGACCTGATCGACGAGCAAAACGCCCCGGCGCTCAATGCGTTGCTGGCGGTTTATCGTCAGCTGGGCTACCCGCTGCTGGAAGTATCCGCCCACCACGGCGACGGTATGCAGCAGTTGCAGGCACGCCTGGATGGCCACATCAGCGTGTTCGTCGGTCAATCCGGGGTGGGCAAGTCATCGCTGGTCAATACCTTGCTGCCTGAGGTGCAGACCCGCGTAGGGCCGCTGTCGGAGTTGTCTGGCCAAGGCACCCACACCACGACCACCGCGCGGCTGTTCCACTTCCCAGGCGGCGGCGAATTGATCGACTCACCGGGCATCCGTGAATTCGGCCTGGGCCACGTCAGCCGAGCCGATGTCGAAGCGGGCTTTATCGAGTTCGATGATTTGCTGGGCACCTGCCGTTTTCGCGACTGCAAGCACGATCGCGAGCCGGGCTGTGCATTGCTCAAGGCGCTGGAAGACGGCCGGGTGCAGCAGCAGCGGATGAACAGCTATCGCTCGATCATCGCCAGCTTGCCGGAAGAGACTTACTAAGCCCGGCCCACCCCATGTGGGACCGGGCTCTGCCCCGAAAGCTCTAAGGGCTTCGCGCCCCCAACGCGCAGCCCGCTCCCACAGAGGCGGGGTAGAGGCTACTTACTGGTGCCTTTTAAAGGGCCGTCATCAAAGATGTTGAC
>LIDZ01009451.1_pt57 | contig 15593 bp, 19 predicted proteins | sample 644651 | NCBI WGS metagenome assembly LIDZ01 (sample SAMN03856242, study PRJNA289617) | food metagenome | isolation source: wine grapes on drying loft during traditional withering process | host: Vitis vinifera cv. Corvina | place: Italy: Gargagnago di S. Ambrogio di Valpolicella | collected 2014-01 | reverse complement strand
TGCCAGTAATCATCTGCCAGGGCGCTGACCTGAATATCCTTGCCGGTACGTGGCGATTGAATAAACTTCCCACCACCCAGATACACGCCAACGTGATCCGCCGTCTCGCGCCCGTTAATGCGGAAGAAGACTAAATCGCCTTTCTCCAGCTCATCACGTTTTATCGAAGCCGCATCATGCAGGTGATACATCTCATTCGCCGTGCGCGGGATTTTAAACTTCACTAAATCTTTGTAGGCATACCACACCAGGCCGCTGCAATCGAAGCCGGTTTTAGGCGAGGTTCCGCCCCACTGGTAAGGTTTACCTAGCTGGCCCATCAATTTGGTCATCGCGGTTTCACGGGCTTTTTGATAACGGGCGCGGTGAGCTTTGCTTAACTTTAATGGCGCAGAAACAGAATCTGACGTCAGCTCCTCAGCAGTATCGACAACCTTGCCACGATGGCGACCATAGCGTTTTTTTCCGGCGTTTAAGGTGGTTTTCTTTTTGTATTTGCTGGAGTGCAACGGGGCAGTCTGAACAGAGGCGGTTTGCAGCGAAGGTTTCTTTTTAAGCTTCAACTTCTGTACTGAGGTTAAGCGAGATTTTTTGCTGGTGGATTCTTTAACTTTTTTGGTGCTGTTGGCTTTAACCGGTCGGCGTTTACGACGCTCATCCTCTCGGGCAGGCGTGCCGCTATCTGCCTTATGATGATTTGCATTAATAGGGGCATGTGGCGATGCGTGCGCCATATTGAAAAACAGCTGGGCAAAGGCCAGCATGAAGAGCGTGATAAGTAAACGCATCGTTACCATTAACAGTTTGTGCTACGACCAGAGGCCACAGCTTGCCAGAAACAGGGAGTTCTGCCTTTCAGCAGCGTCATTTTGCAATTCTAATCTAACTCATTAACAAAAGGTAAGGTCTTTTTTGTTTCAATGATACAGAGCAAGTAAAAACTGTAAAAATTAGCCAAATCAGCTGTTTATATGCGCAAAAGCTGTGCTTTTCTCAGGCATTAATTCGGCAAAAACAATAGGAAAATGTTATTTTAACGCTAACGCCTGCACGCTGGCGGCTCTGAGGGCGTGCCCAACTGTTGAAAAATGTCGTTTTCATCGGGCCCGCAGAGTCGCTACAATAAATAGACACGAAGTATCCGATTAAGGAAGCCATTTATGAGTACTATTGAAAAAATTGAGCGCCAGATAGCAGAAAACCCGATTCTGCTGTACATGAAAGGCTCACCAAAACTGCCAAGCTGTGGCTTCTCTGCCCAGGCCGTTCAGGCACTTTCAGCCTGTGGTGAGCGTTTTGCTTATGTCGATATTCTGCTGAACCCAGAAATTCGTGCTGAGCTGCCTAAATACGCCAACTGGCCAACCTTCCCACAGCTGTGGATTGACGGTGAACTGGTCGGCGGTTGCGACATCATTATTCAGATGTACCAGCAGGGCGAACTGCAGCAGCTGATTAAAGATACCGCGCAAAAATACCCTTCTGACGCCGCTGAATAAGCGTCTCAGCAGCAGAAAAGGCAGGCGTGATGAGCGCCTGCCTTTTTTTATGCTTATTTCTGATGCTGCAGAAAAGCATTAAGCAGATCGGTGAAATCTCCGCCTTGCTGCTGATCCTCTGCCATCTGACGGCAGAAGGTGGCGAGGGCGTGAAAAAGCGGCTCGCCGGGCAATTCGCGGGTATTTAACGTCGCAATCTCCTCCATTTCCGGCGCCCAGCGCCAGGCCTTGCTGTACATATCCGGAATTGCCTTGCGCAAACGCGCCAGCAGTGCGGGCTGGCTCGCCTGCATTTCTTCAAGCAGTGCTCCGGCAGCCCCCACCCGACTGGCGTTAATCAGCATCAGCGCAGAGAGCAACGTGATGCCTTTATTGATCCCGGCGTAAGACATTTTTAACGCCGACGCCGCGCCAACCTGCTCCTGCATGATTTTAACCCGCAGCCCGAACCTCTCCAGTTCCGCGAGAGACTCAGCCCGATCGCCCGCAAACCAAAACTGCGGACTTTTATCTTCAGGGGACGCCGGCGGCAGACCGATAATCGCGCCATCGACAAACCCCGCGCCGGTAGGCGCAATGGTTGCGGCAACCCGTTTCAGGGTATCTTCGCCGATGGCATTACAGTCAACATAAAGGGGTTTGGTCTGGGCAGCACTCAGCAAAGGAGCCAGAAACTCAGCCAGCGTCACCGCTGAGGCGGGAGGGACGATAGAGAGGATGACATTGGCACGCATCAATTCTTCCGCACTGACCGGCTTCATGCCAGCCTGTCTGGCGCGTTCAGCTGTTGCCTGGGAACGACCTTCGGTTAAGGTCAGCACTTCAAGATGATGGTGGGTAAGGAGCCCGGCAATGGCAGATCCCATGGCACCGGGCGCAACGACAGCAATTGTTTTCATTCAGCATCTCCACGTTAGGTCTGCAGAGTATGGCTGAAAGTTAGCAGGCTAGCTTTCTTCCGCGATCGGTAGCGGCCAGCCACCGAGACGTTTCCAGCGGTTTACCAGTTCACAGAACAGGTCGGCAGTCTGCACGGTATCGTACAGCGCGGAGTGTGCCTGGCTGCTGTCAAAGGCCATTCCCGCAGCGGCGCAGGCTTTGGCCAACACGGTTTGTCCCAGCACCAGTCCGCTCAGTGCAGCCGTATCGAAAGTCACGAAGGGATGGAACGGGTTGCGCTTTAATCCCGCACGGTCGGCTGCGGCATTGGTAAAATTCAGGTCGAAGGTCGCATTATGGGCCACCATAATGGCGCGATTGCAGCCGTGATCCTTAATCCCTTTGCGCACCAGTTTAAAAATGGCATGCAGGGCATCATATTCACTGACCGCGCCGCGCAGCGGGTTCGACGGATCGATACCGTTAAAAGCCAATGCTTCAGGTTGCAGAATGGAACCTTCAAACGGCTCAACGTGGAAATGGAGCGTTTCGTCCTTCTCCAGCCAGCCATGCTCATCCATTTTCAGGGTGACGGCGGCTATTTCCAGTAATGCGTTGGTCTTCGCATCAAAACCGGCGGTTTCCACATCAATTACTACCGGATAAAAACCGCGAAAACGGCTGCTGAGGGCGTTCAGTTCGTTCGATTCAGACATCAGGATCTCATTGGCGAAAAAATGCAGCGCGCATTATGGCAAATTTCACCACGAGATGCAGCAGGGGAAGGGGGAAGAAGGGTGCCATTAAGGCACCCCGGAACATTAATCACCCAGGCCGTGGCCAGCGTGCTTGTTCTCAATCAGTTCAATCTTGTAGCCGTCCGGATCTTCAACAAAGGCGATGATGGTGGTGCCGCCTTTAACCGGGCCAGCTTCACGGGTAACGTTACCGCCATCATTGCGAATACGATCGCAGGTCGCTGCAACGTCATCAACGCCCAGCGCGACGTGGCCGTAAGCGTCACCCAGGTTGTAGCTGTCTACGCCCCAGTTGTAGGTCAGTTCGATAACAGCGCCTTCGCTCTCATCGGTGTAGCCCACAAACGCCAGAGTGTATTTATATTCGGTATTTTCACTGGTACGCAGCAGGCGCATACCCAGCACTTTGGTATAAAAATCAACGGAACGCTGCAGATCGCCAACGCGAAGCATGGTGTGAAGTAAGCGCATAACATCCTCTTGGTGTAAAACGTCATCATCCGATAACGGGGAAAAAATAAGTATAGCGACGATTTGCCCGCAGGGTAATCAGAAGGCTCTGTCTGCCGGGAAATTCATCAACTTGCGGTGATAAAAGAAAAGGCCGCGCTCAGCGCAGCCTGTTTCTCATGCAATCGGGTATCAGCCCGCGAGGGTTGGGTAGTCGGTATAACCTTCCGCGCCGCCGCCGTAGAACAGCTCAGGGCGAGGTTCGTTCAGCGGGGCATTATCACGCAGACGCTCAACCAGATCCGGGTTAGCGATGTACACGCGGCCAAAGGCAGCGGCATCAATCAGCCCTTTTTCAATCAGGTCTTCGGCTTTATCCGCCGTGTACGCACCTGCGCCAACAATTACGGCAGGATAGACCGCGCGAATGGCCTTACGGAAAGCCTCGCTGTACGGCTTACCACCGGCCCAGTCTGGCTCGGAGATGTGCAGGTAAGCCAGATTACGTTTTGCCAGTTCAGCGATGTAATACAGCGCTGCAGCTTCCTGATCTTCACCGTTATCCAGGCCGTTGAATGGGCCCAGCGGAGAAATACGGATACCAATGCGATCCGCACTCCAGCCTGCAATCGCGGCATCAACCACTTCCAGCGCAAAGCGGGTGCGGTTCTCAACGCTGCCGCCATAGATATCGCTACGCTGGTTGGACGCCGGGGACAGGAACTGGTGGATTAAATAACCGTGGGCAGAGTGCAGTTCAACCAGATCAAAATCCGCTTCTCGGGCATTCTCAACCGCCTGGCGGAAGTCAGCGACAACGCCTGCAATCTCATTCAGCTCAAGCGCACGCGGTGTGGAGGTCGCTTCACGGATTGCCTGACCTTGCTCATCACGCAGAGAGGTGCGGGTTTCTGCATTGATAGCAGAAGAGGAGATCGGCGCTTTGCCTTCTGGCTGCACGCTGGTATGCGAGATACGACCGGTGTGCCACAGCTGTACTGCGCTGTGTCCGCCATCCTGATGGATTCCGGCGTTAATCGCTTTCCAGGCAACAATCTGTTCGGATGAGTGCAGGCCAGGCGCACCGGCATAGCCTTTAGCCTGGGCAGAAATTTGGGTTGCTTCAGAAATGATCAGTCCGGCGCTGGCGCGTTGGCGATAGTATTCGCCCATCAACGGCGTCGGGACGTCACCCGGTTCAATGCTACGCAGGCGAGTCAGTGGCGCCATAAATACGCGGTTCGGAACGGTGATCGCACCCAATTTTAACGGGGTAAACAGCTTCTTCAATTCCATTACTTACTCCTGGTAGACCGGTCGACTAGTCATGGTGTTTTTTTTTAATGTGGTTCTGGCAGCATCCGCGTCATCTCCTGCCACGCATTCACCAGCGGCGAACTGTCACGGGAGATTTTACTTTGCAGACTGGCACCCAGCCACAGCATATAAAGATTCTGTGCGCAGGCTTCAGAGGAGTTCACCAGAGTCAGTGTTCCTTGTTGCACGGCACGTTCAACTGCCTGCTTCAGCGTTGCGATCAGCGCCTTTGAACCAGCATTAAGCGCGATGCGCATGGGTTCCGACAGATCGCACACTTCGGCTGAAAGCTTTACTGATAAGCAACCTGCGAAGGCACTTTCCTGACAGAAAGTATTCAACGATTGCTGGTAATAATCGAGGATGCGTTGGCGCTGATTGCCCTGATGATCATCCAGAAACGCCTGAAGACGTTGGTGATAAACGGCAAAATAACGTTCAAGCATCGCTACTCCGAACGCCTCTTTTGAGGGGAAGTAGTGGTAAAACGACCCTTTAGGCACTTCCGCCACTTTCAACAACTCGATTAATCCCATGCCATTGAAGCCGCGCTGAACGCACAACTGTTCGCCAGTAAGCAGGATATGTTCTCGCGTGTCGCATCGGATCGTTTTCATGGCGCACAGAGTAACAGACCGATCGGTCTGTTACAAATCGGCCGGGTTATGCCAGGCACAAAGTGCTCATCCCAGTGAAAACGGTGAGGGTGTTGAATAAAAAATCGGCCCTCAAACTTGCAGACAACCGATAACCGATCTTCAATAGAGGCAATGAGTCCATCAGGAGGGGCAGTGGCAGAACAACTTGAGTTTTTCCCGGTGCCGAGTCCCTGTCGGGGGATTTGTCAGTCAGACCAACGCGGATATTGTCGCGGTTGTCTGCGCAGTCGTGATGAGCGATTCAACTGGATGAAGTTTACCGATGCGCAAAAGCGGGAGGTTATTCGCCTCTGCCGCCAACGTTTTCTGCGCCTGCAACGCGCCGGGAAAGTGGATCTGCCAGACGAACCCGAACAACCCACGCTGTTTTAGGTTGGGACTCACTGACCCGATAATCTCAGGCGGGTGACCGCGCGTGTTCCGGCAGCGCCTGCTGAAGTTGCGACAGCGAACAGAACAGCCGCCAGATAATCCCCGCCAGTTCCGTTTCCCGTGCCCCGCCTTCCGCCGCTAACGACGTCACCATCTCCTGCAGTTCATCCAGCGTTTCCGTCAACGAACTGTGATGAACGCCGCGCTCGTTGATGATCTGATGTAAATCGCGCAGGGTGGCATCCCGCATCGTCAGCAAGGTGGGGGAATCGGACGTCCATTCCCGCAGTTGCCAGACGATATGCGAACAGTTAAGCAACACCACACCCCAGCGTAACAGCCAAAGCCTGGCCTGATCGTCCCGGCTGCTGTTCAACTGATTGATACGGTGATAAATCAACGATTCGAAACTGCTCTGGCTGAGGTGGGGACGGCGGCTGAGCTGGTCGAGAAATTCCCGACGCAGTGCGCGGATATGCCGGCGGCTGCGGCGCTTATCAGAACTGGGACGCAGGATCTGGAATGCCAGCCACGCCAGCATTACGCCGCACACCTTGGCAATATTGTCATTCAGGAAAGACTGATAGTCGTAGGTAGGCGGATTGGTGACGGCGAGGAACGAGCCGCCAAACACAATCAGCTGTGCCCACAGGCTGGCCCGTTTCTTTTGCTGCAACTTAAACAGCTGCAGGGTAATCAGCAGCGGAAACAGGAAAATCAAAAACTGCCACAGCACGCTGACCTGCACCATCAGGCCAAATTTAATGATAAAGCTGAACACGGAAAGCAACATCAGCGTCTTTAACAGCAAAGAAACGCTGCTGCTGGGCGAAGGCACTGACGAGTAAAGCACACAGCTGATCGCCGCTAAGGTGATGGCGGCATCGCCGGAATCCCACTGCGTGGTAATGGTGAACGCGCACCCGAGCATGATGACCACGAAGGTTCGCAGTGCGCTCCAGCTGGCTTCAGCGCTGTCGGTATGGCGGGCAAGGGCAGGGACGGCAGGCGGCGACAGGCTGGTATCGGCATCTGCCCGTTCAAATAACCGCAGCCAGCGGCTGATATTCAGGTACATCCAGCAGAAGTAACGCAACCGGTGCCAGAAAGCCTGATGACGGTAATCGCCTTTATCACCTGGCGCGGCCGCGCTAAGGATCTGCGCGAGGCGGTATTTGTTGCAGTCGCTTTTTGCCAGCTCGTTAAGCAATTCATGCATTGCGGTAAACAACACTTCTGGTGGCTCGGGCCAGTTCAACAGCATGCGCCGCAGGCTGGAGATCACGCTGGTCATGCGCAGCTGCTGGTGCAGCACATAATTCAGCACGTTGTTCTGACGGCGGAAGCGGTAATGGCTCCAGAACGCCTGAATGCGCAGCAAATTCATGGTCAGGATTTGACCGATCACACTCTCATGCGCACTGCGCACATTGTCCGTGGTTTCTTTTTGCAGCAGTAACCCGGCATGTTCCAGCAGTTTGGTGTGCATCTCGTTCAATGACTTGATCAGTGCATCGCCGTCTGAGGTGCTGGGCAGAACCATCATCATCAGCCCGCCGCACAAAATGCCGGAGATCACTTCACACACCCTCGCCTGGGTGATATCCCAGAGATCGCTGATGTCGGTGATATTCACCGTGGTGAAGGCAATAATCGCGGCGGTATAGCCCGCCAGCGAGAAGGCATAAGCGACGTTATTCTGATAATGGTTGGCAATCCAGGTACAGAGCGCCAGCCAGGCGGACATCGCCAGCGCGAACAGCCACGGCTCATTCAAGGTATGACCGGCAATCAGCAACGCGGCGCTGGCCCCCAGCAGGCTGCCGGCAATACGTCCAAGGCTTTTACTGATCACCCCGCCGACGGTAGGAAAGCTGACCACCGCGGCGGAGGTCATTGCCCAGTAGGGTTCATCGAGCTGCAGACCATAAGCTATGCTCAGCGCCAGACACATGGCGATGGCGTTACGTAAGGCGTAACGCCACTGACCGCCGGTCGCTTTTATCCATGGCAGATTCTGCCATTCCAGCCAGCTCAGGTTCATGGCTGAATGGAGACGGTGCAAGTGGTACCGGCAACCAGCGGCAGATCTTTCGGAACGTCAGTCAGGCGGATACGCACCGGCACGCGCTGCGCCAGGCGCACCCAGGGAACGTTGGGTTTGATATCGGGCACCAGGCCGCTGTCTGTCTCCACGCTCTGGTCATAGATGGCGCGGCCAATACTTTCGACTTCTCCCCGCAGTTCGCGATCGTCGCTATACAGCCGGATAGAGGCTTTGTAGCCCGGACGAATATGACGCAGCTTGGTTTCTTCGAAGTAGCCCATAACATAGAACGAGTGGCTGTCGACCAGTGCGAAAACTGGCGTGCCGCTGGTGGCATAATTGCCCGGCCGGATCACCAGATTGCTGATCCAGCCGTCTGTTGGCGCGGTAATCTGGGTCTGTGACAGGTTCCAGTTGGCCTGATCCAGCTCTGCCTGAGCGGCTTTGGCTGCGGCATCCATTCCTTTAGCCGTAAGGTTGGCGGCATCCAGGTCTTCGGCGGAAATGACATTGCGCGGCAGGCTCTGGCGACGACGCGCTTCGTGCTGCGCTTTGACTAAGTCAGATTGCGCCTTTGCTAATTGAGATTGAGCATTTAACACGGCAATGCGAAAGGGTTCATCATCCAGCACTAAGAGTCTGGTGCCTTTGGTAACGAACTGATTATCTTTCACCAGCAGTTGCTCAATGCGGCCAGATACCTGCGGCGTAATGTTCACCAGTTCGGCACGGACTTTGCCGTCACGGGTCCAGGGCGACTGCATATAGTAGTTCCACAACCACCAGCCGGCGAGCAGGGCAGCAGCAAAGAAAATGACCGTGGAAAAATATTTTAACGTGCTGAATTTCATGCGATCACCAGGAGATAAGCAGCCACAGCGAAGCGCTGACGCAGAGAATAAAAAGGGAGAGGTCTAACAGTGTGGGATGCCAGATTTCGCCTGAATAGATCCAGCCTCGCAGCAGCGGATGAAGCAGTAACCAGATGAAAAAGCCCAGCAGCACGGCCTTAAACAGCGGTGGAAAATAGACCGAAGCACCGAACACTAAATCGGTTAGCGGTGATGGAGCTGAAAAATGTGCGTTATCCACGGAAGAAATCCTTCTTGCCTGGCCGTTAACGGCGCCGGGTAATCAATACGTTTCATGACGGATGAATTTGTATTTTGTCCTGTAAACTCGCAGAATAGTCTAAAATGAGGCTTAATAGCTAGCAAGCTAATTATAAGGAGATGAAATTGGATACCCCTTTAGGATCAGACCTCTCGCGACTGGTGCGTATCTGGCGGTCATTGATTGACCAACGCCTTAAACCACTGGAACTGACTCAGACTCACTGGGTGACGCTGCACAACATTCACCAGTTGCCACCGGATCAGTCTCAGATCCAACTGGCCAAAGCGATTGGCATCGAGCAACCTTCACTGGTTCGGACGCTGGATCAGCTGGAAGAGAAGGGGCTGATTACCCGCACAACCTGCGCAAGCGACCGTCGTGCAAAGCGTATCAAACTGACGGTAGAAGCTGCACCGGTTATCACCCAGGTTGAGCATGTGATTGATGCCACCCGCGATGATATTTTGTCTGGCATCTCACAAAGTGAGATAGACAAGATGGTGACGCTGATTGCCCGTCTGGAAAAGAACATCCTCGAACTGCAAAATCGGGATGAATAAAAAAACCGGCAATTGCCGGTTTTTTTTATCGCTTAGCGCGGTGAAACGGTGACCTGGCTACCATTTGACGCCATGGTCACACGCTGACCAACAGCATAACGGCTGGCTGCTTGTTTCTGAACCACCATGATGGTGTTGCCATCATCCTTACGGATTTCCAGCTCCACACCCTGCGATTTATTGACCGCGCCCTGCACGCCCTGACCCGCAACGCCACCCGCGACAGCACCTGCGGCAGTCGCCAGACTGCGACCCGTACCGCCACCCAGCGTATTACCGAGGAAGCCACCGAGCACGGCACCGCCAATTGCGCCGATCACATTATTTTCATCACCGCCCTGGATTTGTACCGGACGTACGGAAACCAGCGTACCGTAAGTGACATTCTGCACCTGTTTGGCTTCTGAGGCGCTGTAAACATCGCCAGAAAGCGTGTCAGTGTTGGTGCATCCTGCCAAAGTCACGCCGGTCAGTGCCACGATTAATAAGCGCTTTATCATCGTTAAAACTCCTTAGTTATCCATTAGCTGCCGTCAGCTGTGCAGCGATCAATAGGGTAATTATATGTTACGAGCCGAAGATCTGGGGAAAAAAACTGCTGAGGTAAGTGTACCGCAGCACGAATAAACCCTGACTCAATCAGCTGCAAAATTGACTCAACCACGCCAGAAAACGCTACAGGCTCCAAAAATGGCTAGTTAATCATAGAATTGCCTGGTTAATTTTGCGAGGCTATATGCAGGATCCTTTTTACACCCAAAGCAGGTAAGGCGAAACCATGAGATCAGGACGTTATATCGGCGTTATGTCCGGCACCAGCCTGGATGGCGTTGACGTGGTGCTGGCGGCGATTGATGAGCACATGGTGGCGCAGCAGGCCAGCTATTGTCATCCGCTGCCTGCCTCCTTGCGTCAGGCAATCTTATCCATCTGCCAAGGGCAGTCGTTAACCCTGTCACAGCTGGGTCAGATCGATACGCAACTGGGAAGGGTGTTTGCCGAAGCGGTTCAGACCCTCATTCAGCGTGAAGGGTTAGAGCGTGAGGACATCACCGCCATTGGTTGTCACGGGCAGACCGTCTGGCACGAACCCCAGGGCGAAGCGCCAAACACGCTGCAAATTGGCGATAATAACCAGATAGTGGCCGCCACCGGGATCACCGTGGTGGGCGACTTCCGCCGTCGTGATATGGCCTTAGGCGGACAGGGCGCACCGCTGGTCCCCGCCTTCCACCAGGCAATTCTGATGCATCCCGAAGAGCGCCGGATGGTGCTGAACATTGGTGGCATCGCCAATCTGTCGCTGCTGATCCCAGGTAAGCCCATTGGCGGCTATGACACCGGCCCAGGCAATATGCTGCTGGACGCGTGGATCTGGCGCCATCAGCAGAAAAGCTACGACAAAGACGGCGAATGGGGCGGGCAGGGTAGCGTGGTCATGCCGCTGTTGCAGCAGATGCTGGCCGATCCGTGGTTTGCCTTGCCGGCACCGAAATCCACCGGCCGTGAGTATTTCAATATGCGCTGGGTAGAGCAGCAGCTTTCACTGTTCCCAGGCCTGCGTCCCCAGGATGTACAGGCCACGCTGGTGGAACTGACGGCCACCACTATTGCCGAACAGGTGATGCTGAGTGGCGGCTGTGAACGATTGTTGGTCTGCGGCGGCGGCAGCCGCAACCTGTTGCTGATGTCCCGATTGGGAGCGTTGTTGCCGGGAACCGAAGTGGGCACCACCGATGAAGCCGGGATCAGCGGCGATGATATGGAAGCACTGGCGTTTGCCTGGCTGGCCTATCGCACGCTTTCAGGCCTGCCTGGCAATTTACCTTCTGTTACGGGCGCAAGCGAAGCCTCGGTACTTGGAGCGATCTATCCGGCTAATCCAGGCCATTACCGCTAAACACTGTCCACCGGAGAGAAAATGAAACGCATTTTGTTAGTGACCAACGCGGCGTTGTTGTCAGGCTGCAGCTATTTCCACGCTGAACCGGAGCAACTGAAAACCCTGCATTACACCTGCGGCACCTTACCGTTAACGGTCAGCCTTGATAATGCGCGCCAGGAGGTTAACCTTATCCTTGATGGCAACCCGCTGACGCTAAAACAGCAGGAAGCCGCTTCCGGCACGCGCTACAGTGACGGGAAATATGTTTTCTGGTCGAAAGGTGACGGCGCATTTATCGAGCGTAACGATAAAATCATCATCAATGACTGTCGCCTGGACGCCAGTTAAGCCGTTGAACCCCATTGGGATCGGGCGCACAATGTACCTTCCCCCTGTCAGCATAAGCCTGAGCGATGAACGAAAGTGATAACCTGCAGCAGATAGCCCATCTGCGCCGTGAATATACCCGTGGCGGCCTGCGCCGTAACGATCTGCCAGCCGATCCGCTGGCGCTGTTCGAACACTGGCTCGGTCAGGCGGTGGACGCCCAACTGCCGGATCCGACGGCGATGAGCGTCGCAACCGTCGACGAGCACGGCCAGCCTTTTCAGCGCATCGTGCTGCTAAAGCATTTCGACCCGCGCGGAATGGTGTTCTATACCAACCTTGGCAGCCGTAAAGCACATCATCTGGAAGCCAATCCGCGCATCAGCCTGCTGTTTCCCTGGCATATGCTGGAGCGACAGGTAATGGTGCTCGGCACGGTGGAAAAACTGTCAATGATTGAAGTGCTGAAATACTTCCACAGCCGTCCGCGTGAAAGCCAGATTGGTGCCTGGGTGTCAAAACAGTCGAGCCGCATTTCTGCCCGTGGCGTGCTGGAAGGCAAATTCCTCGAGCTGAAGCAAAAGTTCCAGCAGGGCGAAGTGCCCCTGCCGAGTTTCTGGGGCGGCTATCGCATCAAAATTGACTCGATGGAGTTCTGGCAGGGAGGTGAACATCGCCTCCATGACCGTTTTTTCTACCAGCGTGACGCTGACGGCTGGAAAATCGACCGACTCGCCCCGTAATTGCGCGAAATAATCCCGTTAAGCGCTGGCACAGAGTGCGCCAGCGCTTTATTCTATATGCCTTATTTTTTCTTCCGCGAGTCAGCGGAAAGCTGTGTACCAGCTAAGGTGCAGACTTTTCTACATGGAGTCACAGATGGCCAGCAGTAACCTGATCAAACAATTGCAAGAGCGTGGGCTGATAGCCCAGGTAACGGATGAAGACGCGTTAGCAGAACGACTGGCGCAAGGGCCAATCGCGCTGTATTGCGGCTTCGATCCAACTGCCGACAGCTTGCATTTGGGCCATTTGGTGCCGTTACTCTGCCTGAAACGTTTCCAGGATGCCGGTCACCGTCCGGTGGCGCTGGTTGGCGGCGCAACCGGCCTGATCGGTGATCCGAGCTTCAAGGCGGATGAGCGTAAGCTCAACACCAGCGAAACGGTCGGTGAGTGGGTTGAGAAAATTCGTCACCAGGTTGCACCGTTCCTCGACTTTGACTGTGGCGATAACAGCGCCATTGCGGCCAATAACTACGACTGGTTCGGCAACATGAACGTGCTGACCTTCCTGCGTGATATTGGCAAGCACTTCTCCGTTAACCAGATGATCAACAAAGAAGCGGTTAAACAGCGTTTGAACCGTGACGATCAGGGCATCTCGTTCACCGAATTCTCTTACAATCTGCTGCAGGGTTATGACTTTGCCTGCCTGAACGAGCGTCACGGCGTGGCGCTGCAGATTGGCGGCTCTGACCAGTGGGGCAATATCACCTCCGGTATCGATCTGACCCGTCGCCTGCACCAGAATCAGGTCTTCGGCCTGACCGTTCCGCTGATTACCAAATCGGATGGCACGAAATTCGGTAAAACTGAAGGCGGCGCAGTCTGGCTGGATGCCAGCAAAACCAGCCCGTACAAGTTCTACCAGTTCTGGATCAACACCGCTGACGCCGACGTCTATCGCTTCCTGAAGTTCTTCACCTTTATGAGCCTGGAAGAGATCAACGCGCTGGAAGAAGAAGACAAAAACAGTGGCAAAGCCCCACGCGCGCAGTATGTGCTGGCGGAGCGGGTCACCCGTCTGGTTCACGGCGAGGAAGGTCTGGCCGCGGCAGAACGTATTACCAAAAGCCTGTTCTCTGGCTCGCTGAGCGAAATGACCGAAGCCGACTTTGAACAGCTGGCGCAGGACGGCATTCCGTTTGTGGCGCTGGAGCGCGGGCAGGATCTCCAGCAGGCGATGGTCGATGGCGATCTGGCCCCGTCACGCGGCCAGGCGCGTAAGCTAATCGAATCCAAAGCGGTCAGCATCAACGGTGAGCCGCAGTTGAGCGCGGAATATACCTTTGCCGAGACCGACCGCCTGTTTGACCGCTTTACGCTGCTGCGTCGCGGCAAGAAAAACTACTGTCTGATCGTCTGGAAGTAATAAAACAACTTATATCAGGCCGGCTTGTCCGGCCTTTATTTTTGGCAGGGTTCAGGTTTCGCTATGAAAAACATACTTTCTATCCAATCCCATACCGTTTTTGGTCATGCCGGAAACAGTGCTTCCGAATTCCCTATGCGTCGTATGGGCGCAAACGTTTGGCCGCTGAACACCGTGCAGTTTTCTAACCATACGCAATACGGCAAATGGGCCGGCATGGTCATGCCGGCCACGCATCTGACGGAGATTGTGAAAGGGATTGCCGATATCGATCGGCTGAAGACCTGCGATGCGGTGTTGAGCGGCTATCTGGGTTCCGAAGAGCAGGGCGAGCAGATTATGGAGATCGTCCGTCTGGTGAAAGCGGCCAATCCGGATGCGTTGTATTTCTGCGATCCGGTGATGGGACACCCGGAAAAAGGCTGCATCGTGGCACCCGGCGTGGCAGAGTTTCATACCAAAGTGGCGATGCCCGCCAGCGATATCATCGCACCCAACTTGATCGAGCTCGAAATCCTCAGTGGCCACGCGGTCAACAATGTTGAAGAAGCGGTCGCCACGGCGCGCGAACTGATTGCTCAGGGACCGAAACTGGTGCTGATCAAGCATCTGGCACGGGCGGGACAACGTAGCGATCGTTTTGAGATGCTGCTGGTCACTGCGGATGAAGCCTGGCATATCAGCCGTCCGCTGGTCGATTTTGGCGTACGTCAGCCGGTCGGTGTGGGTGATTTGACCAGCGGCCTGCTGCTGGTGGATATCCTGCAGGGCAAGTCGCTGCGCGAGGCGCTGGAGCATATTACCGCCGCGGTATATGAAGTGATGCTGAAAACCCACGAGATGGGTGAGTATGAGCTGCAGCTGGTGGCGGCACAGGATGCCATTGCTAATCCACAGCAGCATTTCGGTGCGATGAAGCTCTGAGTATCTTACCCCTCAGCCGCCATCGCTGAGGGGAATGTCAGCTGAATGTCCGATCACATCCCTTCGGCCTTCAGCGCCGCTTCAACTGCCGGACGTTCTGCAACCCGGGTAAACCAGCTTTCCAGCTCATCAAAACCCGCCAGATCCAGCTTGAGGGCTTTTGCCCATCGTACCATGGTGAACAGATAGGCATCCGCCACGGTAAACTTCAGCCCCATCAACCACTGTTTTCCTTCCAGTTGCTGGTTGACCCAACTGAACTTGCCGTGCAGTTTCTCGCGCAGCTGAGTTTTGTACGCTTCGGGCGTCGCCGATCCAAACAGCGGGCTAATAGTTTTATGCAGCTCGGTGGCGATAAAGTTCAGCCATTCGACGGTCTGATAACGCGTCAGGTGACCGGTGGGGGCCAGAAGATGCCGGTCGGGTTTCAGGTCGGCAAGATACTGAACAATGGCCACGCCTTCGGTCAGCACGGTGCCGTCATCCAGCAACAGCGCCGGAACCTGGCCTTTCGGGTTAGTCAGCAGATAATCCTCCTGCTGCTCGGTTTTCTTACTCTGCAAATCGACGGCGACCAGCGTGAAATCGAGACCAGTTTCCTGCAGGACGATATGCGGAGATAGCGAACAGGCGCCAGCTTTATAAT
>LIDZ01015155.1_pt9 | contig 15610 bp, 20 predicted proteins | sample 644651 | NCBI WGS metagenome assembly LIDZ01 (sample SAMN03856242, study PRJNA289617) | food metagenome | isolation source: wine grapes on drying loft during traditional withering process | host: Vitis vinifera cv. Corvina | place: Italy: Gargagnago di S. Ambrogio di Valpolicella | collected 2014-01 | reverse complement strand
CGCCACCCCGCCAAGGATGGCGCCCGCCGATACTACGAAGGTTTCGAGGTATCAGTCATCAGTACCAGGCCGCTTGCCGACCTCGCCCCATGCCGAGCCAATGTGGCGGTGCCGCCAGCAGTAATTGCCGCTGAACGTCTGTATATGCTCGAGGTGGCGCGCTATGTCACAGGCCATTTCGTTTTCGAATCCGCCCATGGCGGGAATCACGAAGTTGAGCAGGATCTTCGACAGCCTCGCGTGTTCAAGGCGAGCAAAGTTCATCGAACACATAGCACGGCCATCGAGCACTGCGGCCTCAGCCATCACCTCACCTTCGACCACTTCTTGATCGATCACAGCAATATCGCGGCTCATAGGGCACCCCCTACGCGAGCGCGGAAAGCTGGGAGGCTGACTACGTTCTGCCCGCGAGACTGCTCGTCGACCGCGCTGCGGATCGCCTGCAGTTCCTTGGTAGGCATCTTGGTGCCGAAGCGGTCAAGGTAGGCCGTTAAGAAGGCTAGGCCTGGCTGGCGGCTCACAGCAGCCGCCTGGAGGATCTGGCGGGTGATGGCGGTCAGCTGGGCGAATGCACGGGCCGAGAGGCCGGCGGGGATGCGCTCTTGCGACACCACTTCCACCTGCAGTCCATGAAGGCCCCGGAAGAAGTGGGCCAGGTCGCCGGCCACAACGTCATCGGTCAGGCCGAAACTGAACTGTTGTAGGCCTTGAGCCAGGACACGCACGGTAAAAAACGCGTGTGGTTGGGTGTCGGTATCTTGCGTTTTAGAGCCAGTAGTGGCATTTTGGTATAGTTGCATGACGTGTCTCCAAAGGTTACGTCGTGTGGCAGCTGACCCGGTGTTGACGCACCGGGTTGGCACCTTCAAATGTGGGGCAATCCCACCTTTTACTTCTTACCCTTCTCTTTGACTTCCAGCCCGGCCAGTACAAGCGCCCGGAGTGCTGCGGTCCTGTTCACCTCTACCCCTGTCTCCTTGGACACCTTCTCCGCGTATGCGTCGATTCGTGCGATCAGTTCGGGCGGTAGACGCATCGTTACTGTTGGTGTGTTTGCCATGAGAGCTTCATTCCGTGTTGATGGGGTTAATGTAAGACAGTGTCTTACACTTGGCAATAGGATATGCAAAATAATTTCACCCCCTGGCGATCGGCCGAATCTCAAGCCGATCTACCCAGGATCTGGGTAGTTTCGAGGTGCGCTCAGATGTGAGCACATCTGCTCACATCGACCACCTGAACGATTCGTTCACCCCTGCCATACCGAAATGGGAGGGCGGGTAACCACTCTGGTAACCACTGTTGGTAACCACCTGAGATAGCCTCAAGTCTGAGGGCATCGCGCGCGGTTACCAGATTGGTTACCATTTGCAGCGCGGTAATCACCTCGGCCCGTTGCCTGACAGCAGGCCGGAGCAGGTAAGCCGTCAAGAATCGAGGTAGGGTCGTCTAAAATCCCCATGACTGGCTGTCAAAGTGGCAAGTCCAGCAAAACCGGGCCTTTCAGAGCGCATTTCTTTGACAGCACTTTGACAGAATCCCGGACAGACCCCAGACGGATTCCATGACCAGTCTTGACCGCAGGTTGTATATACAACCTGACAAAACCTGACAGCACTCTCGTTTCGCGCACGGCTTCACGCACGATGTTCACGCATTTTGGGTGCGTGAAGTACGCAGGCTGGTACGCACGGAAAGTACGCATTGCCAGCGCGTACTGGCCCAGGTTCGCACTGGTGGTTCGCACCCGCCAAGACGCGAACCAGGTTTCCAGTTTCCACTATGGTTTCCAGCAGATCGCACCGTTCGCGTCGGCGGTGACCAGGCCGGTGACCAGCGTTAGTGACCACTCGCGCCGTGGTATCCACTCTGGTATCCACCAAAACAGCCTCGCGCCACAAAACCGCGACCTGCCATTTCGTGGCGCGCACGTCAGTATGTGGAAAGCCCAACCAAGGATGCGACTCGAGGTTTACCCTCAATCTGAGGTTGGACCACTCAGCCGAAATCTCGGCCATGTATCACTTTGGATGGTCTCCCGATAGTGATACGAATCTGAGCCTGTTTCCTCCGCCTTTTTCGTCCCATTCAGTCCCATACAGTGTCACACCTGAGGTGCACCCTTAAAGTACTGGCCATAACGCCAGATCAGGCCTAATTTGCCTCTATCAACCCCTGCGAGATAGAGGTCTCCCATGCTTGGCACCATTGAACATCGCGGACCGCAGCGAAAAGCCACCCGGGCGGATGTTGGCCATGCTTGGCAGTGCCTCCGTGAAGCAGCCAAGGGCGGAAACATCCAGGCTGCGGCACTTCTGATTGCCCTGGCCGAGAACAAGCCTGTCATCGACGGGCGCGCCTTCCTCCCAGCCACCACCAACAACCAGGCCAGCCAATGACATTCGAAGTAGAGCGTACTGAGACCACCACCAACGCCCGTATCGGCGTGCACAAGTTCGAGATGCCCGCGATCAGCGACGCTGAGTTCGCATCCGAGCCGGTATCCGTATTCATGGGCGCCATCACCGTGGCCGACTCGACGCTGACCTCGCTTGAGCAGGCGCTGGGCGACCCTCTGCTGTCGCCTATGGGGCGCGATCAGAAGGCCGAGCCTCTGCGCGGCGAAGCGATTGAGCGAGTAGCGGCGGCCCTGGGCCAAGTGGCCAAGTTTGAGGAGGGCGTCAATCAGCGTGAGGCCGCTTTGTTCGCAGTGCCGCACATCGAAGCCACTGCCTCGGCCGTGGCGATCGAGGACCGGGAGATCCGCGACTGGTGGAGGGGCCTTGAGACCGTTGACCGCGCCAAGTTCATCAGCCAGGTGAAGGAAAACCCGAGCCAGCATGAGCGCCTCATGATCGCCCTGATGCGCGCCCCGGCGCCGCTGGCCATGATGGACCACGAAGCCACTGCGGTGCGCGAGTTCTGGCAGGACGCGAAGCGCGCCGGCAATCCAGATGTTGCCGCCGCCATCGACGCCGACCGCAAGGCTATCGCCACCGCGAATCGCGGCTTGGCACACCTGGCAATGGTCACCCGCCGCAGTAGCGGGTGGCACGCCAAGAAGGTGATCGAGACCATCGTTAGTTCGAAGTATGAGCCTGCCAAGAACGCATACCAATTGTTTGGCTTCGATAACCGCGACGCAGCGCAGGCGCGACGTGAAGTGTCTGCTAAGGCCAGCCGATGATGTCGGCCGGCCATCGCGATCGGTTCGTCGAGGCCTGCCAGGTGCTGGACTTTGCGCCCAATGCGTTATCAGTGGGGTGCTATGACGTTTGGAGCGTTCAGCAAGTCCGTGATGGACAGCGCGTCACAGTCGATGGCCCTTACTTTACGGAGCAGGAGGCCCGCATATCTGCTGATCTTATCCGCAGCCTGTTTCGCGGGGCTCGGGCTTCCCTCAGCAGCCATAGCTGGGCTTGGAATCCCGATCCTCGCCGCGAGAAAGCCATCCGCGACGACGCGCTGGCTTCTCGCATGATGCTGGCCCAGCAGCTCGGCTGCGAAGTACCAGGCCCAGGGCGACCCACTGGAGACACCAAATGGCAGCAGCAGTGAACTACCCGTCGCGCACCAGAATCCTGCTCAGCGGGTCACTCGCGAAGAGATTCGGGCGAGAGCACCTGAAGCAGCTTGAAACTGGCAGTGTTTGGGAGGCGTTCAAGGCGCTCTGCATGACGCTGACCGGCTTTAATGAGGAGGTTAAACGCCTCGACGCTTTGGGGATGCGGTTTGCTATCGTCCGCAACCGGTCGAATGTTTCTGCGGACGCTGATTTTAAAAGATCGGGTGCTCGAGAGTTGCGCATCGTTCCCGTCATCGAGGGCAGCAAGCGCGCCGGTGTCCTGCAGACAGTTCTAGGAGTCGTCCTACTCGTTGCCTCCTTCTTTGTAGCCCCTGGTTCGCAAGCGGCGCTGTTCGCTGCTGGGGTGGGCACGACCGCCGGCGGCGTCATGCAACTGCTGAGCCCTCAAGCGGGTGGCCTGCGCACCAGCGTGTCCCCGGACAACCAGCCTTCGTACGCCTTCGGCAGCGCCAAGAACACCACGGCCAGCGGCAACCCGGTACCGATCTGCATCGGCGAACGGCGCTGGGGCGGAGCGATTATCTCAGCGGCCATCTATGCAGAGGATAAGGTATGAGCGAGCGCATTCGCACGATCAAACTCAGCGGCACTTTGGGCAAGAAATTTGGCCGAGAGCACTTCCTGGCCGTCAACTCGGCAGCCGAGGCCGTGCGCGCCCTAGGGGTGATCCTGCCGGGATTCAGTCAGTTCCTCACCGGCGCCAGGGATCGCGGCACTGTCTTCGCCGTGTTCTACGGCAGGCGCAACATTGGGGAGGGGGAATTACGCGACCCGCCCAGCCACAACGATATCCGCATTGCGCCGGTGGTGATGGGCAGCAAATCCAGCGGCGGACTGCAGACGGTGATCGGTATTGCCCTGGTGGTGGCCGCCAGCTACTTCACTATGGGCGCAGCCGCTGGCGCGGCAGGGTCATCGGCGCTATTCGGTACAGCTTCTGCGGCTTGGACGGTGGCCGGCACGGTGGGTATCTCCCTCGCTCTGGGCGGCGTTGCACAGATGATCGCCGGCACACAGAAGGGCCTCAGTAGTTCCGAATCTACGGACAACACGCCGTCTTACAACTTCAACGGTATCAAGAACACCACCACTCAAGGCAACCCGGTCCCCCTTTGCTATGGCGAGATGACCGTGGGTTCTGCCGTCATATCGTTTGGCATCATTTCCGAAGATCAGCAATAAGGAATCATCATGGCCCTGAAGACACTCGCACAACTCCAGACCGAACGCGCCACCGCCGGCGCAGCTTATCTCGCGGCCGCCGATGCGATGCGAACCGCCTACATCGACTTGATGGCCTACGACAATGCCGTTGCGTCGGGGCTGCTCTACGCTAGCGGTGCGGGGCTGCCGCTGCGCACCTTCGGCGCCCAGCTCGTGCTGCCTGAGCATCCTGACTTTGGGCCGATGCCCTGGCCGAACCAAGCCGACCGTGTACGCGCCCGTGTACCGGTCGTAATGAACACCTAACTGGATAGGGTGGTTGGACTTTGGCCGGGTTTCCCCCGGCCTTTTTTTGCGTATGCGTCTGGCGGATACCTGGCGTTTTAACCAAATGCCCAGCCCGCAAGCCGGGGGGCTGAAGACCAGCGCCGCACCGGAAAACACTACCGCATTCGGCAACCCTGTTCCGCTATGCTATGGCGAGATGACCGTGGGCTCTGCCGTCATATCGTTTGGCATCATCTCCGAAGATCAGCAATAGGCGTTACGCGTCACGCTGTTCTCCTGCAAAATAGGTGCGTGACTAGCAAGGAGGCATTGATGTGCTAAGAATCGAACGCATATGGCGTGCCGAAGCGCGCAGAAGGGCTTCTAACGAGTGCAGAAGGGATCGGATCAACAGGAACTGGCCGATCCACGCCGCGCGCATCGCTGAGGTATTCCGGGCCTTTGCGGATCTTGCGGAGAGGGACGGCGTGCACATGATTGTTACCCCGCCTGACTTCCTTATTCCGTTGACCGAAAGATCAGGTCGGTTGGCCAATGAAATACAGGGGTCGTCCTATGTGGGGTTGCAGTTCGGGCTCGAGCTGACAGGAGAAAGGCTTGTGACAGAATCTGAGGGCAGCACATCGATTCAAATTGACTGCGAGCTAGGCGCTAGGTTAATCGTTCATCATTCTGATACCGATGCCATCGTTCAGGTGTTCTTTGAGCCGCCACGGGAGGCCAGTGCAGAACGACCTGAACCTCTCTTGTACACCCACACGCACAATACTGACGACGTTACCTACGATTGGGCCTCTCGTTTGATTTCGAAGTTCTTGGTATTCAACCGATTTGAAAGCCGACTGCAGGATTACAAGCTGACTGATTCATGGCGTGTCAGATGGTGGCGATTTCGGGACATCCGCAATCGACGCGGATATCTCAACAGCTTTCAGCACTTCTTCACCCCATGGGAGCTGGTGTTTGTAGCTGCGGTTGCAGCAATCCCCTTCTTAGCGTTGCTCAAGGCGTTTATTAGCTAGTTATCTAGCTTCGCCCGTTTTCTTAGGTATGCATTAGCTGATACGGCCTAATTAGGCCTAATCTGCTTTTTTCTCTTGATATGTGACACCCATAATGGGACAGTGTTGGTAGGACACTCTAACTGATACGGAACGCCCATGATGTTCATCCGCGCTTACCTTCGAGCCTCCACTGACGAGCAGGACGCCGGCCGCGCCCGCGCCACGCTCGAGCAGTTCGCCATCAGCCATAACAAGGTGATCGCCAGCGAGTATCTGGAGAATGCCAGCGGCGCGACTGCAGATCGGCCTGAGCTGCTACGCCTGCTCAAGGATGCCCGCAAGGGTGACGTGCTGTTGGTGGAATCCATCGACCGGCTTTCGCGGCTGCCGGTGGACGATTGGCAGAAGCTCAAGGCCACTATCGACGCCAAGGGCCTGCGGATCGTGGCTATTGATCTACCTACCAGCCACCAGGGGATGCGCGACACCAAAGGCGACGAGTTCACCGACCGGATGCTGGGCGCGATCAACTCTATGCTGGTGGAGATGATGGCCGCGATCGCGCGCAAGGACTACGAGCAGCGCCGCGAGCGCCAGGCGCAAGGCATCGAAAAGGCTAGAGCGGCCGGTAAGTACCAGGGCCGCCAGGTCGACGCCGATCTGCACAAGCGGGTGCGGGAGCTGCTGGCCGCTGGCTTGGGTATTCGCGCCACTGCTCGGCACGCGGACTGCTCGACCACTACGGTGATGCGAATCCGCGAATCCGGATAGTTACTTCTCGTCTTCCTCAACCTCTGGCTTGGGTGTGCTGCTGGGGCTAAGGGGGGTGGGAGGAACGACTTTCGGCTTAACACGGTTTAGAGAGTCAGAAGCAAATTTTGCCACGCTATCCACGAACCCTGGAACAGACCTCGCCGCATCTTTGATAGCGTCGGAGGCCAATAATTCATGCCAAGGGCTGCCATAGCTCGCTGATTCGACCAGCCTCAATGGCTGTTCGTCGAGACGGGATAGAGCTGACGCCAATAGTTGTGCTTCAAGGTTTGGGTCGATACGAGCCGCTTCCTTTCGATAGCCCTCATAGGCTCGTGATATCGAGGCCTTGAACGCATAGTCTTCCGATAGTCTGAATCTCTGCCCAACCTGCTTCGTTGATAGCCAAGCAAACCATATAGGGGCTCCAACAGAAATCGCGGCGAGAGCCAGGTTTAAAGACACAAGACCAGTGGTTGCATCGGGGTTTGAAATCAGCCGAGAGAGAGATTGCAACTGCCCCGCACCATAATAGCCGCCGAATATAAGCGCCAAAATTAATCCAATCACCCATACCCACATCGACTTACTAAGTACATTAGAGCGCTCGCTGAAGGCTGCGGCTAGCCCTAGGCTGGTGGCCGATGAATAGGCAGATTCGCATTGAGCTAAGATTCTCTTAGCCTCTGCCTCACGCTCTTTCATCTCAGCCTCTAGCGTCGCTACCGATTCCCGGGTGTTGGTTATGGCGGCTTTGTCGACCTCGGCCTTGGAAAACAGGTCGCTAACTTTCTTCTGAGATTCGGCTAGGGTCTCGAGGTCCGTAGGTAGCTGATCAGCCGCCTCATGTGCTTTCTCGATCCTGTTTACCATCTCTTCCAGAGATGTCATCCGAGGGGAGAGGTCGCGGAGGCGCGTTTCCATCCCGCGCACTTGCGTTGTGCTCTTTTTAAGAGCCTGTGCGTTCTTTATCGCTAAGGCCTTTGGATCTTCCAGTACAGGCGCGAGCGCCTTTTCAACCGCATCCATAGTAATGAGATAGGCAGGCACCGCGTTGTGGGCCTGTGCCGCAATTTGCGGCACTGTGTTAACCGCCAGGAACGCCAATCGCTCGGCGATGGCCTTGAGTAAAGCCTCCGACTCTTCACTAGGGATGAGGGTGGTTTTCTGAACTACCTCTTGCAATCCTACTGCTCGCGCGAGGAGTTCTGACCGTGTCACCCCTGGAAAGCTCCAGTTCGCGCTGTTGATGCTCAAGGGGCTATTGTTCGGAATAGAGGTGCGCAACGCTTCTGCGATCTGCGACAGCTCCGTCACTATAGGCTGGAAGTATTCGTGCATATAAATCTTCCTTGAAGGTCCAGCGTGCTGGGCTCGCCTGCTAACCGAATCAGGAACGATCCCGAGGGAGAAACTATAGGTAGAGGATTTCTTTCTGCCAATCTGAGCGATTGGCTACGTCCCTAGAGCAAGAGCGAAAATCACAAGCCTGCTGTCACCCTGCTGTCAGCTTGAACTAATGGAAGCAGACGACTTCGCTGAAAGCCGTGGTTTTACTGGTGCCGGAGATAGGAATCGAACCTACGACCTTCGCGTTACGAGTGCGCTGCTCTACCGACTGAGCTACACCGGCGGTGATACGGAGCACAAACCTATCATCGCCTTCACGATGGCGCAACTGGATGAGGCCAGTCGCGTACCTAGAGCTATCGCACTGAGGTTGGCACGCCCATTGCTGTATCCATATCAAGGCGGCGAAATTCAGTCGCTTCGCCATTTGTAGCTGTCTTCTTCCTCAAGAGGTGCAAACATGAAATCAACGCAAAAGGGCTTCACGCTCATCGAACTGATGATCGTTGTAGCAATTATCGGGATTTTGGCGGCTATCGCCATCCCTGCCTACCAGAACTACACTGGCAAAGCTCAAGTGAGCGCGGCACTCGCCGAAATCACCCCAGGCAAGACCCAGACTGAAGCAGCTATTAATGAAGGCCTGACTACCGCACTGGCTAACGCCTCTGATGTAGGCCTCGCGACATCTGTTCGCTGCCCGACTGTGACCGTTGCAGTTGCAACAACCGGTATCGCATCCATAGCTTGCACTATGGCTGGCACTACCGGTGTGGCTGGCAACACCATTACCTGGAGCCGCACTGCTGGCGGCGTGTGGAGCTGCGCGAGCACCGCAACTCAGGCCTACCGTCCAAAAACCTGCGGTGGGACGTAGTATTTACGTTCTGCTGAATAGAAAGAGCCCGCGAAAGCGGGCTTTTTTTATTTCGCGTACCCGGCCTAGCGGGCTTGGCCCAGTGCGCTCCATTCCCCCGACATAGGTCACAGTATTGCTCTTGCCTAGCGAGGAATTGCTCCCCACTCACATGCGGCCATTCATTGCGCACATTGTGAAGCAGAATGTGACACTTTCCGTCACCCAGTGACGACGATTTGGCGGCGAAGTCTGACTACGCTATAAACGATGCACGTTTAGCATCCGGTGACCCTATGAACGATATCACCCTCAGTGGCCTTGCCAAGAATCTGGTCCAGGCCGAGCTTCTTACCTCCAAAGCTGCTCAAGATGCTGCAGTGCACGCACAGCGCACGAAGATATCGCTTGTGCATTACCTAGTACAAAATCAGATCGTCACCGCTGCAAAAGTAGCGGAGGTCGCATCCGACCAGTTCGGCCTCTCCTTACTAGAGCTATCGACCTTGGATCGAGAAAGCCAGCCCCGCAACCTTGTCGCGGAAAAACTCCTACGCCAACACCGTGCACTCCCTCTCTGGCGTCGTGGCAACAAGCTTTTCGTTGGGCTTTCCGATCCGACAAATCATCAAGCGATCACCGACATTCAGTTCAGCACAGGCCTGACCACCGAGGCGATCCTTGTCGAGGACGACAAGCTCAGCGACGCCATTGAAAAGTTCTTTGAATCCAACGCCACTGGCCTCGAAGAGCTAAGCGATGTTGATCTGGATGGCGTCGATGTCGAGCAGATTGAAGACCGCGGTAAAGACGCGATAGCAGGGCAAGATGCCGATGACGCTCCAGTCGTTCGTTTCGTCAACAAGATGCTGCTGGATGCCATACGGGGCGGTTCCTCCGATCTGCACTTCGAACCCTATGAAAAGATTTATAGGGTTCGGTTTCGCACCGACGGCATGCTCAAAGAAATCGCCCGGCCACCTATCAATCTCGCGGGCCGTATCGCTGCGCGTCTGAAAGTCATGGCAAGCCTAGATATATCTGAACGTCGCAAGCCGCAGGACGGCCGTATCAAGATGCGGATATCCAAGACCAAGTCGATTGATTTCCGGGTCAACACACTGCCCACTCTATGGGGCGAAAAGATAGTAATGCGTATTCTTGACCCCTCGAGTGCGCAGATGGGCATCGATGCTCTGGGCTATGAACCAGACCAGAAGGAGCTCTACCTTCAGGCCCTCAAACAGCCTCAGGGGATGATCCTCGTAACTGGGCCAACTGGTTCCGGCAAAACGGTCTCGTTGTATACCGGCATCAACATTCTCAACACGGTCGACATCAACATTTCGACGGCGGAGGATCCGGTTGAAATCAACATGGAAGGCATCAACCAAGTAAACGTCAATAATCGCCAGGGTTTGGACTTTGCACAGGCTTTGCGGTCCTTCTTGCGTCAGGATCCCGACGTAATCATGGTCGGCGAGATCCGCGATCTTGAGACAGCAGAGATTGCGATCAAAGCAGCGCAGACCGGCCACTTGGTGCTATCTACCCTCCACACTAACAGTGCCGCAGAAACGCTGACGCGCTTGATGAACATGGGCGTTGCAAGCTTCAACATCGCCACTTCGGTGAGCTTGATTATCGCTCAGCGCCTAGCGCGCAAACTTTGTCCGCTTTGTAAGCGCGAAGCAGTGATACCGCTCGAAGCACAGCTTGAAGAAGGCATCCCTTCCGACAAGATAGGCACCTTTAAAATCTATGAGCCGGTCGGGTGTGAATCTTGCAACGGCGGCTACAAGGGGCGGCTAGGGATCTACGAAGTTGTAAGAAACACTAAGGAATTGCAACAGCTGATCATGGAGTCGGGCAATTCCATCGATATCTCCAAGCAGATGCGCAAGGATGGCTTCAATGACTTGCGAACGTCGGGCCTGCAGAAGGTCATGCAGGGCATTACCAGCCTCGCAGAAATCAATAGGGTTACCAAGGACTAAGTGCAATGGCAGCCAAAGCAGTAAAGGTCACCGTGTACTCTTGGGACGGTGTGGACCGGAAAGGAACCACCGTTAAAGGTGAGAGCACTGGCGCGAGCGTTGCACTCGTAAAGGCGCAACTGCGCAAGCAAGGCATTACCCCAAATAAAGTACGCAAACGCCCGTCTTCCCTTTTCAGGAAAGGGAAAAAGATCAAACCTCAGGACATCGCGATTTTTACGCGTCAGATGGCGACAATGATGCGCGCCGGGGTTCCGATGCTGCAATCGTTCGACATCATCGGCGAGGGTAACGAGAATCCGAACATGCGCAAGCTCGTGGACGAGCTCAAGCAGGAGGTAGCCGCAGGTAACAGCTTCGCATCCTCCCTGCGCAAAAAGCCTCAATATTTTGACGAACTGTATTGCAACTTGGTGGACGCGGGTGAGCAGGCCGGCGCTCTCGAAACGCTGCTGGACCGTGTAGCGACCTACAAAGAGAAAACGGAAGCGCTCAAGGGCAAGATTAAAAAAGCGATGAGCTATCCGATTGCGGTAGTGGTGGTTGCCATAGTAGTGACGGGGATTTTGCTGGTCAAAGTTGTGCCACAATTCCAATCGTTGTTCGACGGATTTGGCGCCCAGCTGCCTACGTTCACATTGATGGTGGTAGGTCTTTCAAACACGATGCAGACGTGGTGGTACATCATTCTTGCTGGAATGATCGGGGCTGTTTTCGCCTTTAAGCAGGGTCTCAAAAAGTCTGAGAAATTTCGCAACGGTGTTGATCGAGCCCTGCTAAAAATCCCGGTCATTGGGCCGCTGCTTTATAAGTCTGCCGTTGCCCGCTACGCACGCACCTTGTCGACTACTTTCTCGGCGGGTGTACCCTTGGTCGAAGCACTGACCTCCGTAGCTGGCGCGACGGGCAACGTCGTCTTCCGCAATGCAGTTAATAGCATTAAGCAGGACGTTTCCACTGGTACACAGCTCAACGTCTCGATGCGTACTACAGGCGTTTTCCCGAGTCTGGCCATCCAGATGACCGCTATTGGTGAAGAGTCCGGCGCTCTAGACGACATGCTCGATAAGGTCGCCGGTTTTTATGAAGTGGAAGTGGATAACATGGTCGACAGCCTCACCAGCCTCATGGAACCCATGATCATGGCGGTCTTGGGTGTATTAGTCGGCGGCCTAGTCATCGCCATGTACCTCCCCATCTTCCAACTCGGCTCAGTCGTCTAACCCATGTCCCTACCCGAATTCCTGGCCAGCTCCCCCCTGGCCTTCATCCTCTGCGCGCTCGTCCTGGGCCTCTTGGTCGGCAGCTTCCTCAACGTCGTCATCCACCGCCTGCCCATCATCCTGGACCGCGATTGGAAAGCTCAATCCCGCGAAATCCTCGAGCTCCCGCCCATCCCGGAGCCTGAGCGCTACAACCTCATCCTGCCCAACTCCACTTGCCCGCACTGTGCGCACAAAATCCGCGCGGTCGAGAACATTCCGGTCATCAGCTACCTGTTTCTCAAGGGCCGCTGCTCGGCCTGCAAGGCGCCCATCAGCAAGCGCTATCCGCTGGTGGAGTTGGCCAGTGGCGTGCTGACCGCGTTTATCGCCTACCACTTTGGTTTCGGTTACCCGGCAGGTGCGTTCATGCTGCTCACCTGGGGCCTGCTGGCCATGAGCATGATCGATGTCGACCGACAGTTGTTGCCCGATGCGCTGGTGTTGCCGCTGCTGTGGCTGGGGCTGATCGTTAATGATTTCGGCCTGTTTACCGACCTCACCAGCGCGCTTTACGGCGCGGTGTTCGGTTATCTGTCGCTGTGGTTGGTGTTCTGGCTGTTCAAGTTGGTCACCGGCAAGGAGGGCATGGGTTACGGCGACTTCAAGCTGTTGGCCATGCTCGGCGCGTGGGGCGGCTGGCAGATCTTGCCGTTGACGGTGCTGCTGTCGTCGCTGGTGGGTGCGGTGTTGGGGGTGATTTTGCTGAAAACGCGCAACCAGGCAACCAGCACGCCGATCCCCTTTGGGCCTTATCTGGCGATTGCGGGGTGGATTGCATTGCTGTGGGGTGGTCAAATAACCGCTTCTTATCTGCAATTTGCTGGTTTTTAGATGACGACTGCGGCAAAACCTTGGGTGTTGGGCCTTACCGGTGGTATCGGCAGTGGCAAGAGCGCGGCGGCCGAGCGCTTTGCCGAGCATGGCATTCATGTGGTGGATGCTGACCAGGCGGCGCGCTGGGTGGTCGAACCGGGGCGCCCAGCCTTGGTACAGCTGGCTGAGCACTTTGGTGCCGATATTCTGCAAGCCGATGGCCGGCTGAACCGGGGTGAGCTGCGCACGCGTATCTTTGCTGATGCCGAGCAGCGGCGCTGGGTCGAGGGTGTGTTGCATCCGCTGATCGCTCAGGAGATTGCTGACAATCTGGCAAAGGCGACCTCGCCTTACGCGGTATTCGTTTCGCCATTGATGGTGGAATCGGGGCAGTACAAAAATACCGACCGCCTGCTGGTGATCGATGCCCCGCCCGCGCTGCAAAAATCCCGCACCCTGGCCCGGGATACAACCACGGCCGAGCAGGTCGAAGCCATCATGCAAGCCCAGGCGAGTCGCGAGCAGCGCCTGGCGCTGGCCGATGATGTGCTGGTCAACGACCGCGACCTGGCCTGGCTGCACAGCGAGGTCGACCGCTTGCATCACTTTTATCTGACTTTGCCTGGAGCCTCTGTATGAGCCAACCTTTGAGCGTTGAATGCCCGACCTGCGGCGCACCTGTGGAGTGGACGGCAGCTAACGTCAACCGCCCGTTTTGCTCGGATCGCTGCAAGCTGATTGATCTGGGCGCCTGGGCCTCTGAAGAACACAAGATTCCGGTGAGCCCCGATGCTGAGGATGATTTGTTCTCGGACGATTTGCCGCCTCGGGGGCATTGATGGTTGTGGGGTGTATGGTTGGTTGGGCCGCTTCGCCGGCAAGCCGTGCCCCTACGATTACACACCCTGTGATAAGCCAGCTGGCTCGCGACAGGGTGTTGCGTCAGCAACAGTGCATAGGCACATAGCCTGAGCAGGGACAGCGCAAGCGACGCACGTAGGCTGCTGACAAGCAATAAATCTCTATGATTTTCATGAGCTTGCAGCAGCTTTGGACTCCCGGCACAGCCGTTGCAATACCTCTCTGACGAACGTGAACGTCGGAGTATTGCACTTGCCTTCCCTACCCTCGCCTCTCGATTATCCGGACAGCCCGCTCTCCCGCGCTTTTGCTCAACCGCTGATGCTTGGCCTGTTTTTGCCGGTGCAATCCGGGGGCTGGAGCGCGTCGGCCCTGCCCCGGGGCACCGACTGGACCTTTGACTACAACAAGCAACTGACCCTGCGCGCCGAAGCCTTGGGTTTCGATCTGGTGTTTGCCCTGGCCGAGTGGCTGGGCAAGGGCGGCTATGGTGGGCAGATCCGCTATCACGATGAATCCCTCGACGCGTTTATCACCCAGGCCGCGCTGGCCTCGGTGACCGAGCGCATCATGCTGATCTCAACCCTGCATGTGCTCTATGGGCCATGGCATCCGTTGCACCTGGCGAAGTTCGGCGCGACCTTGGATCACATCAGCCAGGGCCGCTGGGGCCTGAACCTGGTGACCGGGCATCGCCATCGTGAGCACCGGCGTTTTGGCCAAGCGCCCATCGAGCACGATCAGCGTTACCACCAGGCCGATGAGTTCATACGCGTGGTGCAGGCGCTGTGGAGCGGCACCGAGAACCTGGACTTCAACGGCGACTATTACCGCCTTGAAGAAGCCTACAGCAGCGTCAAGCCGCGCTTCGGTCGCCCGGCGCTGGTCAACGCCACCGGCTCAACGGCCGGGATCGATTTTGCCGCGCGACACTCGGACATCGTCTTCACCACCAGCCCAGGCAGCGCCGAGATCGAAGACGCACTGGCCAAGCTGCCTGAGCATCTGCAGCGCATCAAGCATGCGGCCCGTGGTTACGGGCGAACCGTGCGCACGCTGATCAACCCGCTGGTGATCTGCCGCGACAGCGATGCCGAAGCCTGGGAGGTGCATGCGGCGATCACCGCCGCAGGCGATGCCGGCACCCTGGAGGGCCATGCCCGTGAAGCCAGCGATGCCCATGCCTGGCGCGGCCATCAGGCGGCGCATCGTTATGTGGGCGGCAATATCCAGTTGGTCGGCAGCCCCGAGACCGTGGTGCGCGACATCATCCGCCTCAAGCAGGCCGGTATCGATGGCATCCAACTGAGCTTCTTTGATTTTGCCCCCGACCTCGAACAGTTTGGCGAGCGCGTCCTGCCGCTGCTTCACCAGGCCGGTTTGCGCCACTGATAGACCTGCCAGGAGAGCCCGTCCATGCCCATTTCTCGTCGTCGATTCATCGCGGGGCTGTCGGCCCTGCCCCTGCTGGGCGCCAGCGTCCCGTTCTTGCCCTGCGCACTGGCGGCGGCCACCGCCGAGGCCGCCAGCGGCAAGCGCATCTTCAACTTGCTGGTCAACCCCGAACCCCCGTCGCTGAGCTCGTTCAATACCACGGCGGGCACGACGATCACGGCCAGCAGCAAGGTTCTCGAGGGCCTGCTGAGCTACGATGAAAAACTCGCGCCGCA
>LIDZ01002273.1_pt17 | contig 15619 bp, 15 predicted proteins | sample 644651 | NCBI WGS metagenome assembly LIDZ01 (sample SAMN03856242, study PRJNA289617) | food metagenome | isolation source: wine grapes on drying loft during traditional withering process | host: Vitis vinifera cv. Corvina | place: Italy: Gargagnago di S. Ambrogio di Valpolicella | collected 2014-01 | reverse complement strand
GCTGTAATAAAAAAGGGCCGACATCTGCATGTCGGCCCTTTTTTAACGCCCGTCGGTTACTTCCCGGCGGTTTCCATTCCCATCAGACCAATCTTCAGATATCCCGCCTGACGCAGTTTATCCATCACGCCCATCAGCGTTTCATAATCCACAGACTTATCTGCCTGGAAGAAAATGGTGGTCTCTTTGTTGCCTTCAGTCTGGCTGTTCAGAGCATTCAGCAGCGAGTCCGGCGTTACCGCATTGTTACCAATGAACAGCTGCTTGTCGGCTTTGATTGACAGGTAAACCGGCTTGTCAGGACGCGGCTGCGGCGCACTGGTGGAAGCAGGCAGGTTAACGCGGACGTCAACGGTGGCCAGCGGCGCGGCGACCATAAAGATAATCAGCAGCACCAGCATCACGTCGATAAACGGCGTGACGTTGATTTCATGCATTTCGCCGTTGCTTTCGAGATCTTCATTCAATCGCATTGCCATGGTGCTTATCCTACCCGCAGTTTCTGAGCCGGCGCACGCTGTGCGCTGCCGCTGGCGGCCAGGTCCAGATCGCGGCTTTGCAGCAACATAATCTGTGCGGCAACATCACCCATTGAGGCTTTGTAGTTACCGATCATGCGGGCAAAGACGTTGTAGATCACCACCGCCGGGATCGCCGCAACCAGGCCGATGGCGGTCGCCAGCAGCGCCTCAGCAATCCCCGGAGCAACCACGGCCAGGTTTGTGGTCTGGGTCTGGGCGATGCCGATAAAGCTGTTCATGATGCCCCATACCGTACCAAACAGACCGACGAACGGCGCGATGGCACCGATAGTCGCGAGGAAACCGTTGCCGCGGCCCGCGTGACGGCTAAAGAACGCCACGCGGCGCTCCAGGCGGAAAGAGGTACGCTCTTTGATGCCGTTGTCGTCATCGGAGCCTGCGGAAAGTTCCAGCTCGTTTTCCGCTTCATTCAGAAACTGGGTGGTCAGGCTGCCCGCTTTAAAGCTTGAACAGGTCTGCGCGGCGTCCTTCAGTGAACGGGCACCCGCCAGCGCTTTCTGCTCGCTTTTGAGACGGCGTTTCGCGGCGCTCAGCTCAATGCTCTTGCTGAAGAAAATCGCCCAGGTCACGACCGATGCCAGCAGTAAGCCGATCATCACCACTTTTACTACGATGTCCGCATGCTGGTACATGCCCCAAACGGAAAGATCCGTCTGCATCAAATCATTCGTCACGCTGTGTCTCCAACGTCATTCAACGGGTAAAAAAAACCAGTGCGGATCATACCAAATCAGTGCTGAATTGATAGTGGTTATCATTACTATTTACTTTTGGGGTAACATTTTTTACACACTTCCCTGATTTAACGCATATCGCGCCAGCTTTTGCTGAATCTTTCTCACTCTGCCCTTCCTTAATGTCGCCCAGCCGCCTGCCGTGGTAACGTTAAGACAGACCAGACATCCGCAAACAGAGCATTCCGATGACCAGTAAAAAAATTGAAACGGCGCTGATTGCCGCCGGACGCAGTAAACGTTTTACCCATGGCTCAGTGAATAGCGTGATCCAGCGGGCCTCCTCGCTGGTATTTGACAGCGTGGCTGAGAAAAAACGCTGTACCGCTGGCCGCGCCGATGGCGAATTATTTTATGGCCGTCGCGGCACGCTGACCCACTTTTCCCTGCAGGATGCGATGACCGAACTGGAGGGTGGCGCGGGCTGTGCGCTCTATCCTTGCGGCGCGGCCGCCGTTGCCAACGCCATTCTGGCCTTTGTCTCAGCCGGCGATAACGTGTTGATGGCGGGCTCGGTCTATGAGCCGACGCAGGACTTCTGCACCAAAATCCTCAGCAAAATGAATGTCACCACCACCTGGTTCGATCACTGCATCGGTGCGGAGATTGCCGGACTGGTGCAGCCGAACACGAAAGTGGTGTTTCTCGAATCTCCGGCCTCGATCACCATGGAAGTGCAGGATGTTCCGGCAATTGTCGCCGCCGTGCGCAGCAAAGCCCCGGATGCGGTGATCATCATCGACAATACCTGGGCCGCCGGCATTCTGTTCCGCGCGCTGGATTTTGGCGTCGATATCTCCATTCAGGCCGGCACCAAGTATCTGATTGGTCACTCTGACGCAATGATCGGCACCGCCGTGGCCAATGAACGTTGCTGGGCACAGCTGCGTGAGAATTCCTATCTGATGGGCCAGATGGTCGATGCCGATACCGCCTATATGGCCAGCCGGGGATTAAGAACGCTGGCCGTCCGCCTGCGTCAGCATGAAGAAAGCGCAATAAAGGTCGCCAACTGGCTGGCAGATCGGGCAGAAGTTTCCGTGGTCAATCACCCGGCACTGCCACAATGTAAGGGACATGAATTCTGGCAGCGCGACTTTACCGGCAGCAGCGGCCTGTTCTCCTTTGTGCTGAAAGCCCGTTTGACCGACAACCAGCTGGCTGAGTATCTCGATCGCTTCGAACACTTCAGCATGGCCTATTCCTGGGGCGGCTTTGAGTCGCTGATCCTCGCCAATCAGCCGGAAGAGCTGGCGGCGATCCGCCCGGCCGGCGGCGTGGATTTCAGCGGCACCCTGGTGCGTCTGCATATCGGCCTGGAAAACGTTGACGACCTGATTGAAGATCTGGCTGCCGGATTTGCGCGTCTTTCCGCCTGCCCTGCCTGATAAAGCTAAACGGACGATCAACGGTGCGACATCCGCGCCCTTGATCAAAGTGTGGTGAGGGGATTAGCGCTACAATGGCAGCTTAACGCAGTAAACAGGAATTAAGATGGGTGTATTGCATGAGATTGTTCAGGCGCTGTGGCATCAGGATTTTGCTGCGCTGGCCAATCCGGACGTCATTTGGGTAGTTTATTGCATTATGTTCGCTACCCTGTTTCTTGAAAATGGCCTGTTGCCCGCCTCGTTTCTGCCGGGCGACAGCCTGCTGTTACTGGCGGGCGCGATGATTGCCAAAGGGGTGATGGACTTTGTGCCCACGGTGGCGATCCTGACGCTGGCCGCCAGCCTCGGCTGCTGGCTAAGCTATTTACAGGGACGCTGGCTGGGCAATACGCGGGTGGTGAAAAGCTGGCTGATGCATCTGCCGGTACAGTACCACCAGCGGGCGTGGAATCTGTTTCATCGCCACGGTTTGACGGCATTGATCGTTGGCCGTTTTCTGGGCTTTGTGCGCACCATTCTGCCGACCATGGCGGGGATTTCCGGCCTGAAAAACGGCCGCTTCCAGCTGTTTAACTGGCTGAGCGGTTTTCTCTGGGTGGGCATTCTGGTGTCGCTGGGCTTTGCCATCACCCAGGTGCCGTTTATCAAGCGGCACGAAGATCAGGTGATGACCATTCTGATGGTGCTGCCGCTGGTGCTGCTCTGCGCCGGATTAATCGGCAGCGTGGTGCTGCTGATCCGCCGTAAAAAATCGGCGTAAAAAAAAGGCCGGTGTTCCGGCCTTTCTCTTATCCCGCCTGACGCATCCGCGTCGCTTCTTCGCCCGGCGTAACGCCGAAATAGCGCTTAAACTCGCGCGAAAACTGCGAAGCACTTTCATACCCCACCCGCATTGCCGCCGCGCTGGCCTTCAATCCTTCGTGCAGCATCAGCATCCGCGCCTGGTGCAGTCGGTAGCTTTTCAGATACTGCAACGGCGAGGTGCTGGTCACCGCCTTGAAGTTATGGTGAAACGCCGAAACGCTCATATTCACTTCTGCGGCCAGCAGGTCAACGCTCAGGTTATCGGTGTAATGATGTTCGATACGGCGCAGCGCGCGGGCAATCTGGCTGAACTGCGTGTGGCGACTGACCAGCGCCATCAGCGCCCCGCCGCATGGGCCAAGCAGCACATGATAGAGAATTTCCCTGACAATCTGCGGGCCCAGCACGCGGGCATCACGCGGATTTGCCAGCACATCCAGCAACCGCTCGGCAGCACAGAGCATCTCTTCCGTCAGCGCAGAGGAGTGAATGCCCCGGGTTTGCGGTTCGGGGTGGAAGCTGTCGTCATCACCAATATCGATCAGCAAATCCTGTAACTTAACCGGATCGACATTCAGCAGGATCCCCGCCAGCGGCGCGTCCGGCGTGGCGAAGGTTTCACACTCGACCGACAGCGGCACGGTCAGCATCAGGTATTCCGTGGCATCGTAATGAAAAACATTGTTGCCGAGGTAGCCAGTTTTCTGCCCCTGAAACAGGATCACGATCCCCGAGGAATAGAGCACCGGCGTCCGTCCGCTGGGTTTGTCGGCATAAATCAGACGAACATCCGGCAACGAAGCCAGCGGCGAAGCGCCCGATGTCACAAGATGCACCACCTTGCTGGCAAGCTGAGTACAAAGCGTGTTGCGATCCATAGGCGAGTTTTACTCTCAGAGAATTCCAAATAGCATCATGCCCAACGGCGCGGCTATTCTCAACTAGACTTAGAGTCACCAGCCGACACAGAGGTGTCGGTTCATTCGCTGCAAAGGAGAAAACATGGCAGAGCAACCTGTAATTAAACTCCATGACGGCAACATGATGCCGCAGCTTGGACTTGGTGTCTGGCAGGCCAGCATTGAGGACACCCGCACCGCTGCAGTTAAGGCGTTGCAGGTCGGCTATCGTTCACTGGATACCGCCGCCATCTACAAAAACGAGGAAGGGATTGGGCAGGCGCTGCAAGAAACCGATATCCCGCGCGACGATATCTTTGTCACCACCAAACTGTGGAATGACGATCAGCTGAACGCGCCACAGGCGATGGAAACCAGCCTGAAAAAACTGCAGCTGGAAAGTGTCGATCTCTATCTGATGCACTGGCCGTGCCCGGCAAAAGACAACTACGTTGATGCCTGGAAAGCGATGATTGAGTTACAAAAACAGGGGCTGACCAAAAGTATCGGCGTCTGTAATTTCCAGGAAGCCCACCTGAAACGCCTGCTGGAAGAGACGGGCGTCAGCCCGGTGGTGAATCAGATTGAGCTGCACCCAATGCTGCAACAGCGCACGCTGCACGCGTGGAATGCGATGCATCATATTCAGACCGAGTCCTGGAGTCCGTTAGCGCAGGGCGGTAAAGGCGTATTTGATCAGGAGATTATTAAGGACCTGGCGAAAAAATACGGCAAAACCCCGGCGCAGATCGTGATTCGCTGGCATCTGGATAGCGGCCTGGTGGTGATCCCGAAATCGGTCACGCCGTCGCGCATTGAAGAGAACTTCAAGGTGTTTGATTTCCGTCTGGAGAAACCTGAAATCAGCGAGATTGCCAAGCTGGATAAAGGTAACCGACTGGGGCCAAATCCTGACGAGCTGAACTAACTGTGCAAACGGGGCGAATAATCGCCCCGTTTTTTTTGCCTACCTGCCCGACTCTCGCCACCTAAATCGTTGGCTGTACCAGCATCTGACCCGCCGAGCCGCGGTCGGCCATTTCCAGCGTCTGGCTGTAATAGACGAAGGGGAAGTGTTCGGCTGAAGACTGCAGCATTGAGACAAATAACTCCACCGTGCCGTCTATCCAGACCGTATCTTTCCAGCCGCGATCTTCTGCCCAGGGCTGCGCGCCGTTGACGTTTTTAATCAGGAACTTCACGCCCTGAATATGGAATGACTGCGGCAGATCGGCATGGATAATCCAGCGCTCAAAGGTGCCCTGCTGCGCCTGCACGTCAATTCGCTCCATATCCCATAGCGCGCCATTGATGCCCGGCAATGCATCACCGAGGCTGAATTCACGCGTGCGGCTGACCGAACCTTCAATCACCTCATCGGCCAGCAGGCGCATTGGCAGATTATCGGTGACCAGCGGTAACAGCCCGGTCGGACGCAGCGTCAGCACCAGCGTCGAGGTCAGAATGCTGGAGGGTTCGAACAGGCCGCGCAAGCGGTCAACGATACCGGCCGCGGTGCCCGCGGTGATCGACACTTCGTCGCCCTGGCTCATATCCACCAGCACTTCACGGCGCTCGCCCGGTGCCAGCGACAGCTGCTTGACCGCCACCGGCGCGGGTAAGAAACCCTGGTCGCTGGAAATCACGTTAAACGGGCGGTTGTCGCTCATCAACAGCTGATAACAGCGGGAGTTGGAGGCGTTAAGCAGACGCAAACGCACCCAGCCGCGTGAGACATCGACATACGGATTCTGCACGCCGTTAACCAGCAGCGTGTCGCCGACAAAGCCACCGCTGGACGGCGGGTCATACTGCGGTGAACCAAAGTTATCCAGGCGCTTATCCTGGATAATCAGCGGGAAATCATCGACGCCGTAATGATTGGGGATCGGCAGCGCTTTGCTGACCTCATCTTCAATCAGCCACAGACCGGCCAGCCCGTTATAAACGTGAGATGCCATGCGGTTTGGCGTGTTGGCGTGATACCAGCAGGCGGTAGCTGCCTGACGGATTGGCAATACCGGCGCCCAGTCGACGCCCGGTGACATCAGCCGTGGTGCGCCGCCCGCCAGTGCGCCCGGCACCTGCAGACCGCTGATGGTCATCGAGACGGGTTCATTCAGTCGGTTGCTGTAGATCAGCTTGACATCATCACCGCTCCACACCCGCACCGTCGGCCCAAGATAGAGGCCGTTAACGCCCCACACCTGGGCCTTATTGCCATCGCCGGTGAAGGACCAGTGGCTGCGTTGTAAGGTCAGGAAAATGGGCTGCCCACGGCGCGATTCCACCAGCGGCGGGACCGGCAATGCGGTGCCCGGCCCGGCGGCGAACGCATTAACAGGCAATGAGCCCGCGCACAGCGCGATACCCGAAGCCTGAATAAACTGACGTCGACTGAAAGACATAAAAACTCCGTAAACCAAAACGCAGTCCTTATGCCGGACTGCTATCCATCTTTTATGATTCTGGTCTTTGCTGTGTGAGGGTAAGCCAGCCCGCAGGCTGGCTGAAATTATCTTTTATCGGCGGCTTCGCGCGCGGCCACTTCTGCATTCAACTCGTCAAGTTTCGCCATCATCAGTTCACGGCAGTGCGTCGCCAGCTTGCGCACCGACTGGTCGGCAAAGGCAGCCGTATCTACCGGTGGCAGCATTTCGATAATCACATGGCCGTTGTTCAGGCGGTTCAGCTTAATTTTATCGTGGGTGTTCGACACCACAATCGGGATGATCGGCACACCAGCGGCCATAGCGGCATGGAACGCGCCGGTTTTAAACGGCAGCAGGCCACGACCACGGCTGCGGGTGCCTTCCGGGAACATCCAGAACGAGATTTTTTTCTTCTTAAACTGATCGACCAGCTCGCCAATGGTGCCGTGCGCCTTGGAGCGGTTATCACGATCGATCAGCAGGTTACCGGTCAGCCAGTACAGCAGGCCAAAAAAGGGCACCCACAACAGCGTTTTCTTGCCGACCGTCACCGTCGTCGGCTGCACAATCTTCGCCGCGGTGATCATATCGTAGTTATTTTGATGGTTAGCAATGTAGATGGCGTTAGGGTAATTATCGGCGCCTTCTGGACGGCGGAGTTCGACTTTCAGGCCAAATACCGTCGACAGTTTGCCAAAAAGATGGCCAAAGGTGGCGACGTGACGCGGGTTTCTCGGGCTGAATAAGCACCAGATGCAGCCAAAGACACACACCAGGATTGAGTAAATCACCACGACAATAAAACGTAAAATTGAGAGCATCACATCCTCGTTATTGCTTTCAGACTCCCTTGAGTCGGCAGACGGTAACCTGACCTGTTACCGGGGCGGACGCCCTGCCTTCGGGGTACGGATAAAGTATATCCTGAAATCTTGAAATTGACTGCATTTCACTGGGTTAGCCAGGCTTTCGCCTGGCCAGCACGCAGTATACAGGGACCGTTACTCTTCGCTGTCAGCAACCGGTGCTCTCACCGGACCGTCCACTTCCACCCGATCGATACGCTGCAATCCACGTGGCAACAGCGTGCCGCGACGCCCGCGCTCTGCGCGGAACTTCTGCAGATCGTCAGGCTTCAGCGTCAGCTTGCGTTTACCGACGTGCAGCGTCACCGAGGTTTGAGGTGTCAGCAGCAGCAGCCAGGCCAGATTATCTTCACCGGACGCCGCCTGCGCGGAAGGAATGGAGATAATTTTGTTGCCCTTGCCTTTCGACAGCTGCGGCAGATCGCCCACCGGGAACAGCAGCATCCGGCCGGCAGAGGTGATCGCTAACAGCAGATCGTCATCATGATGGATCGCCAGTGGCGTCATCACTTTGGCATTCTGCGGCAGCGTGAGCAGCGCTTTACCGGCGCGGTTACGGGAAACCAGATCGCTGAAGGTACAGACGAAGCCGTAGCCCGCGTTCGAGGCCATCAGCAGTTTCTGATCGTCAGCCTCCATCAGCACCTGCTCCATCACCGCGCCTGGCGGTGGCGTCAGCTTGCCGGTCAACGGCTCGCCCTGGCCACGCGCCGACGGCAGCGTAATCGGATCCAACGCATAGCTGCGCCCGGTGGAGTCGACAAATACCACCGGCTGATTGCTCTTGCCACGCGCGGCGGCGCGATAGCTGTCACCGGCTTTATAGCTCAGGCCACCCGGATCGATATCATGCCCTTTGGCGCTGCGCACCCAGCCAGACTGCGACAGCACAATGGTCACCGGCTCTGACGGCACCAGTTCGCTTTCGCTGATGGCTTTCGCTTCTTCACGCTCACGCAGCGGTGAACGGCGATCGTCACCATACAGGTCGCTGTCTGCCTGCAGTTCTTTCTTCAACAGGGTATTCATTTTGCGTTCGGACGCCAGAATGCCCTGCAGCTGATCGCGCTCTTTCGCCAGCTCGTCCTGCTCGCCGCGAATTTTCATCTCTTCCAGCTTGGCGAGATGACGTAATTTCAGTTCGAGGATCGCTTCAGCCTGGGTTTCGCTGATCTCAAAGCGCGACATCAGGACCGGCTTCGGTTCGTCCTCGGTACGAATGATGTGGATCACTTCGTCGATGTTGAGGAACGCCACCAGCAAACCTTCGAGGATATGCAGACGACGCAGCACTTTATCCAGACGGTGCTGCAAGCGGCGGCGCACGGTATCACGACGGTAGATCAGCCACTCGCTGAGGATCTCCAGCAGGTTTTTCACCGCCGGACGGTTGTTCAGGCCGATCATGTTCAGGTTGATGCGGTAGCTTTTTTCCAGATCGGTGGTGGCAAACAGGTGGTTCATCACCTGGTCCATATCCACCCGATTGGAGCGCGGCACAATCACCAGCCGCGTCGGGTTCTCGTGGTTGGATTCATCACGCAGATCCTCGACCATCGGCAGCTTTTTATTGCGCATCTGGGCAGCAATCTGCTCCAGCACGCGGGCCCCGGAGACCTGATGCGGCAGCGCGGTGATCACCACGTCGCCATCTTCCCGTTTCCATACCGCGCGCATACGTACCGAGCCACGACCGCTCTGGTAAATTTTACGAATTTCGTTACGCGGCGTAATGATTTCGGCTTCGGTCGGATAGTCCGGCCCCTGCACGATATCCAGCAGCTCGTCGAGAGTGGTTTTTGGCGCGTCGATCAGCGCGATCGCCGCCTTCGCCACTTCGCGCAGGTTGTGCGGAGGAATATCCGTTGCCATGCCCACCGCAATCCCGGTGGTGCCGTTCAGCAGGATATTCGGCAGCCGCGCAGGCAGCATTTTAGGCTCCTGCATGGTGCCGTCGAAGTTCGGGACATAGTCGACGGTGCCCTGCCCCAGTTCGCCCAGCAGCACTTCGGCATATTTCGACAGGCGGGATTCGGTGTAACGCATCGCGGCGAAGGACTTCGGATCGTCCGGCGCACCCCAGTTTCCCTGACCATCCACCAGCGGATAGCGGTAAGAGAACGGCTGCGCCATCAGCACCATCGCTTCATAACAGGCGCTGTCGCCGTGCGGATGGTATTTACCCAGCACGTCACCCACGGTACGGGCCGACTTTTTGAACTTGGCGCTGTTGTTCAGCCCCAGCTCTGACATCGCATAGACAATGCGGCGCTGTACGGGCTTCAGCCCGTCGCCAATATAGGGCAGCGCACGGTCCATGATGACGTACATGGAATAGTTGAGGTAGGCCTCTTCCGTAAACTTATGCAGGGCACGACGCTCTGCACCATCCTGCGTCAGGTCACTCATTACTCTTGATTCCTCACATCGCGGCGCTGTTGGCGCGCCACATCGGGGTCGTTTGGCGTGGATAGTACCTTATCCAGGCGGGGTCTGTCACAGGGTACCGTGAGGGCAAAGCGGATTCAGGCGGGGAACGATTGCCCCGCCATCAGGTTTATTTTTTAACGGCCAGCCACTGGCTGACAACCTGCTGATATTCGCCGGTGGCATTGCTCAAATGCAGCCACTGGTCGACATACAGTTTCCAGCTCAGATCGTCACGCGGCAGCATGTAGGCTTTCTCGCCGTATTGCATCGGCTGCTCAGGATTGATGGCGCAGAGTTTGGGATAGTGCTTCTGCTGGAACATCGCTTCCGAGGCATCGGTGATCATCACGTCGGCTTTTTTATCCACTAACTGCTGGAATATGGTGACGTTGTCGTGGAACAGCGTCAGGTTGGCCTGCGGCAGGTAAGCGTGGACAAATGCCTCGTTGGTGCCACCCGCCGGTTCGATCAGCCGCACCGACGGCTTATTCAGTTGTTCAATGGTGCGGTACTTCTTCTTATCAGCACAGCGCACCAGCGGGATCTTGCCATCGGTGCCCAGCGGGATGGCAAACCAGGCGGTTTGCTGGCGTTTCAGGGTCACTGACACGCCGCCCAGGGCGATATCGCACTGCTTGGCGATAAAGTCTGGCGTTAAGGTTTTCCAGGTTGTGGGCACCCACTTCACTTCCGCACCGAGATTTTTGGCCAGTGACTGCGCCATCGCGATATCAATACCTTCATATTGCCCGTCAGCGCGCAGGAAGGTGTATGGCTTGTAATCGCCGGTGGTGCAAACCGTCAGGACTTTGCTTTGCAGCACGCGGTCCAGATGTGACTGAGCACTGGCGCCGCCTGCAACCAGCAGTAACGCGGCAACCCCGCTTTTAATGCGCATTTTTTTTATCATTGTTGTCTGTCTCGTGGTAACTGTGCCGAAATCCTACCCTGTGAAGCGCCATTATTGCTCAAAAAGCAAAAGTGTTGTGATCAAACACACATTTTTCTCTGCGCTTCTCGCGCGTACACTGGCCGCAATGTCATGAACTGGAGAACAAAGAGCATGAGCAAGATTTTAATTATTGATGCAGGAAAAGCCTTCGCCCATTCAAAAGGTGAACTGAACCACACCATGACCGAAGTGGCCGCCACCTTTTTACGCGATGCCGGCCATCAGGTTGACGTCACCGTGGTTGACGACGGCTATGTGATTGCCGATGAAGTGCAGAAATATCTTGATGCGGATACCGTCATTTACCAGATGCCAGGTTGGTGGATGGGCGAGCCGTGGATCCTGAAAAAATACATTGATGAAGTGTTCACCGAAGGCCACGGTTCGCTGTACGCCAGCGATGGCCGTACCCGTTCCGACGCGGCGAAGAAATACGGCTCCGGCGGGCTGATTCAGGGCACCAAATATATGCTGTCCCTGACCTGGAATGCGCCGCTGCAGGCCTTTACCGATCCCGAGCAGTTCTTCGAAGGCGTTGGCGTCGATGGCCTGTACCTGCACTTCCATAAGGCGAATCAGTTCCTCGGCATGGAAGGTTTACCGACCTTTATTTGCAACGATGTGATTAAACAGCCGGACATTGCCGCAGATATTGCGCGCTATCGGACTCATCTGAGCGAAATCTTTGCTTAACTAGTCAGACGACAATCTCACTAAGGAATAACTATGCTCACCGTGATCGCTGAAATTTGCGTAAAGCCAGGCCGCCGTACGGCCGTGTTACAGGCTATTGAGAACGTAACGCCAACGGTGTTGGAGGAAGCGGGCTGCGGAAGCTATCAGGCGCTGACTGACTATAAAGCGCAGGTTCCCTGGAAGCAGCATTCCCCCGATTCCATCTTTATGGTCGAGCACTGGGATTCACTGCGCCATCTGGAGCAGCATCAGCAGGCTGCCCATATGGAACAGCACCGCACCAACATCAAAGCCGATGTGGTGGATGTGAAGATTTTCGTGCTGGAAGCGGCTAAGTAAGCCGTATTAATCATTCGCCCGGATGAGTAACACTCTCCGGGCGATTTTTTTAACCCTGTCGGTATTCGCTGTATTTTCGCTGCGTGGCAATATGGTCAGCGATATATTTCGCGTCGTGCCAGACCCCCCAAATAAACGTCGAGCCCCGGCGCGATAACCACGGTAATCCTAAGAAATAGACCCCCGCTTCACTGGATACACCACGTTGGTGTTTCGGCTTATTCTTTTCATCAAAGGCATCCACCTGCAGCCAGCTGTAATCCGTGGTATAGCCGGTCGCCCAGATAATTGAGGTAATTCCCGCCTCTTCAAGATCCAGTTGTAATATCGGATGGGTCACGCATTCAGGGTTCTCCAGGAACTGTCGCGCTTGCGGCTCTTCCGGCAGATCCAGACCGTTACGGGCAACATAGGCGTCCGCCGCATCCAGCAGCGAGAGATAGTTTTCATCACCACGGGAAATATTCTCTGCCAGATCGGGCTGGAAGGTCACCTTGCCATTGCGGAACGCTTTTGTCAGGCCCACCAACGTGACGCCCTGATGCGCCAGTGCACGGAAATCAACGGTATGACCGCCGCGTGCGCCGCTCACGGCAATGGTCACATGCTCTTTGCCTGGCTGGCTGGCAGAGGCGTCCCACAAGCCCAGCACGCCCAACCACCAACAGAAATCGCGATTACGGTAAGCACGCGGCGGACGGTCATGTGCCCCCACGGAAAGGTACACCGCTTTGCCTGCGCGCTGCAGCTCGTCCGCGATCTGCACACCGGACGATCCCGCGCCGACCACCAGCACCGCGCCTTCAGGCAGCTGTTGCGGGTTGTAATAGGCCGCAGAATGGATCTGATGCACGCTGTCATCATTTGGCGCGATCGCCGGGATCACCGGACGCTGGAATGGCCCGGTGGCGGCAACAATATGCCGCGCTTCAATGATCCCTTCCGACGTTTCCACCGTGAAGCCCGCGCGTCCGACGTTGCGTTCAACGCGTTTCACTTCAACGCCGGTACGGATTGGCGCGTTAAATTTCTCGGCATAGGCCGCAAAATAGTCGGCAACGCCCTCTTTCGGCACGAAGCCGTCGGCATCAATACCGGGAAACTCCATGCCGGGGAAACGATCGTGCCAGGCAGGACCATTGGCAACCAGCGAGTCCCAGCGTCCGCTGCGCCAGGCTTCGGCAATGCGTTTTTTTTCTAATACCAGATGGGCAATGCCCAATTTAGTCAGATGTTCGCTCATGGCAACACCGGCTTGCCCGGCGCCAATAACCAGGGTATCTGTCACGGTTTTTTCAACCATCATCACTGCATCCTTAAAGTAGTTTTCTGTTGCGGACGGATTACGCCGGGAGTAACAGACTTTGCTGAACATCCCAACCCAGCGAAACCCGATCGCCAATTCGGTTGCCGGACAGGCCATTGCTGCGCACCACAAACCGAGCGCCCTCAGCCAGCGCCACCACCAGACGGGTTTCTGAGCCGGCATAAATACGCTCACAGATTTCACCGTGCAGCTGGCCGCTGCCGGCCTGCAAAATCCGTAAATGTTCTGGGCGGATCACCAGCGAAGCGTTGCCCTGTTTGGTCGGGGATTCCGGCAGCGCGAATGATCCCTGTTTGGTCACCAGCTGGCCGCCCTGAATATCCCCTTGCAAGATATTGGAGAGGCCAATAAATCCGGCCACAAAGGTCGACTGCGGGCGTTCATAGATGCCTTCTGGCGTGTCGATCTGCACGATCCGCCCTTCATTCATCAGACAGATGCGATCTGAAAGCGCCAGCGCCTCTTCCTGATCGTGGGTGACGAAGATGATCGTGGCGCCTGACTCACGGTGGATCCGGCGGATCTCCATCTGCATGGTTTCACGCAGTTGGCGATCGAGCGCGCCCAGCGGTTCATCCATCAGGATGATCCCCGGCTGGTACACCAGGCAGCGTGCCAGGGCGACACGTTGCTGCTGACCGCCAGACAGGGCCCGAGGAAAACGCTGCGCCGCATGGCCCAGCTCAACCATTTCCAGCGCGGCTTTGACCTTGCGGACCACTTCCGCCGCCGGCAGTTGACGCATTCGCAGCGGAAACCCGACGTTCTCTTCGATGGTCAGATGTGGAAAGAGCGCGTAGTTCTGAAACACCACGCCGATATCGCGTTTGTGAACCGGCGTCCAGGTTTCATCTTTTCCGTCGATCAATAACCGGCCTGAGGTCGGTTCGGTCAGACCACTGATGATCTGCAATAAGGTGGTTTTACCGGAGCCGGAGGAGCCAAGCAGGGTTAACAGCTCCCCTTTGTTTACCGTTAAATCCAGATCCTGCAATACCTTGGTTTGCCCGTAGTATTTGGCGATCTGTTCCACTTTCAACTTAACAGAGGACATGCTTATTCTCCTTGCAGCGCATCGGCTTTACGACGCGAGCGTTCAGCAATAATGAACAACAGCGTAACCACGGACAGGATAATCACCGAGGCGGCAGCCAGCGTTGGCGTAACGGACAGCAGCACGTCATCCCACATCTGTTTAGGCAGCGTCTGCTTCACGCCGCCGCCGACAAACAGGGCCACCGTCAGCTCTTCAAACGAGTTGAGGAAACCAAAGATAAACGCCGCCACCAGGCTGCTTTTGATCAACGGTAAGGTGATTTCCCGCAGCGTCCGCCAGCGGCTGGCACCCAGCGTGCCCGCAGCCTGATCCAGCCGCCAGTCATAGCCTTTGAAGGTGGTGAGGATAATGATAAACACCACCGGAATGGCCATCACCGTATGCCCCAGAATGATGCCAAGGTCAGACCCTATCAGCCCCAGGGTGGCAAACAGATAGAACAGGGAAACGGCGGTCACAATGTTGGGTATGATCATTGGCAACAGGAAGGTCATCACCACCAGGCTGCCCGATTTGCCCTGATGTTTTGCCAGGCCAAAGGCCGCGGCACCTGAAATCAGTACCGAGAAGATGCCGGTGACCAGCGCGATGCCAAAGGAACGTATCGTGGCCCCGGTCCAGATGGGTGATTCCAGATAGGTTTCCATCCAGCGCAACGAATAACCCGGCGGTGGAAATTGCAGGAAGCTGGAGCTGCTGAAGGCCATCGGCAGGAAGGACACCACCGGTGAAACCAACACCAGCATCACCAGGATACTGAACAGCGGCAGCAGCCAGCCGAAGCCGGGACGCCCAGGGATCACCGCCAGCCCTGTGGCCAGCCAGTCACATACCCGCGCCAGCGCAGCGGTAATCGCATAGCCCACCCGTCGGATCAGCTTGCCGCTGGCATGGCTTTCGCCACCTGAAATCGCCGACATGCCGAACAGCTTGTCATAGCAAAAACAGACAATCAGCGTGGTCACCAGCAGCATCATCGCCACCGCACCGGCCAGTCGCCAGTTGAGCAGCTGTTGCACCTGGGTGATCAGCAGCTGGCCAATCACCGAATCCTGCGGGCTGCCGAGTAATGCCGGCGTAATAAAGAACCCCAGTGAACCGATAAAGATCAGCAAACAGGCCGCGACCACGCCAGGCATGGAGAGCGGGA
>LIDZ01003410.1_pt4 | contig 15623 bp, 11 predicted proteins | sample 644651 | NCBI WGS metagenome assembly LIDZ01 (sample SAMN03856242, study PRJNA289617) | food metagenome | isolation source: wine grapes on drying loft during traditional withering process | host: Vitis vinifera cv. Corvina | place: Italy: Gargagnago di S. Ambrogio di Valpolicella | collected 2014-01 | reverse complement strand
CTATATAATAGAAGCGCCCTACACATTTGGTTTGTTTTATTCGTTCAGTTTTCAAAGGTCTACATTTGATATAATGTGATATTTCGTTGTAACGCTTTGTCGCATCAGCAACTTTTATATCATATCAGCTGCTGTTCAAATAGTCAAGAACTTTTTTCATCTTTTTTCTGAAAAAATGAAACTGTGAATCAGCAACTTACATATCATATCTTGTATTGAGTTGTTTGTCAACAAAAAGTTTTTCGATCATTTTCACGAATCGTTTCTTTTTGCAGCAACGTTTTGTATCTTATCATACCCACAGAGAATGTCAACAGCTTTGCTTCATTTTTTTACAAAAAAAAGCTGGTCTATTTATTCAGACCAGCTAAAGCTTGCTTCTACACCTAAATGATCGCTAATTTGCGGTGTATGTTTTCCATCAAAAAGTGTTTTGTAGGTTTGTGCTTTAAAATGTGATTGACTAAAAATATAGTCGATACGAATACTTACTTGATTCTCTTGCCAGCCGTCGATTGGTTTTTCGACAGTTCCTTCACCATGGCGCACCTTTGCCTGCTGGAAGCTGTCCCTTAATTGCAAGGGACTATTTAGTACAAGCTGGTACCCTTCATCAGCAATATCGGCTGCATTGTTGAAGTCTCCCATAATGATCAACGGCAAGGAAGATTTTGTTAGTTCAGATTCTAGTTGTTTCCATTCATAAGAAAATCCTTCATCTGGTGATAGCCACCAGGAAAAATGCCCATTGGCTATCATTATTTCCTGCTGCTCGTAGCGTGTTATTACTATTACTACGTTTCGTGTACGATAATCGGCTGGATCATCATCTTGCGAAATCCGCAGTGACTGCGTATCAAGAGGGCTTTTGGATAAAATCCCTACACCCTCGTGATAAATGTCGTAGCCGATATGATTATAGACCCAGCTCCAATAGTAGCAACTGCCTAACTCATTCAACCTTTGGATCAGCAAGTACAAGAAATTGTCTTCATGTATTGCTTTTTGCTTCGTAGTCGGTTGAAAGTACTTATCTAGTGATGCTATGGAAGCATCCGTACGTTGATTAACTTCTTGCAACCCAACAATATCGTAGTCATTCCCGGCAATTGTTTGAGCAAGCACCTCAATTTGTTTTTCAACATCGTCTTCCATCCAACTATGAGTGTTTAACGTTAAAACTTTCATATCGTCCCGCCTTTAACTATCAATACTTCCAATGACTTCACCTTTTTTGACTGTTCCTGTTTTGTCGAAGTGATAGTTTTCTATCAGGTCTCCGTTAGTGAAGATGACGATCATGGTAGTTAGTTTACCAGCATCCTTAATCCCGGCTAAGTCTACTTGAGCGATAGCAGCACCAGCTTCAATCGCTTGGCCTTCAGTTACAGTGATTTCAAAAGGTCCGCCTTTTAAGTCAACGGTATCGATCCCCATATGCAATAGGACTTCAATACCATCCTCAGTTACCAAGCCAACTGCATGCTTCGTTGGGAATACAGATGAAACTTTCCCGGCAATCGGGCTGACGATTTGACCATTCTCTGGAATAACGGCAAAGCCTTCCCCCATCATTTTTTGTGAGAATACATCATCTTCTACTTGATCAATCGCAATAAGCTGGCCATCTGCTGGTGCTACCAGTTTCGTTTTAATCCCTTTGAAGGCAGCTTTAGGTTTTTCTTCAACCGCTGGCTGATCATTGACAGCAGCCGTCGGAATTTCTACGCCAGAATCTAATAAGTCTTGAATATCTGATTTCAAAATATCGGCTTTTGGTCCATAAACAGCTTGAACGCCCTTATCCTTTACCAAAAGTCCCATGGCTCCAGCTTTTTTCCATTGCGCTTCATTGCCGACCTTCTGATTATCATTGACTGAAACCCGCAGACGGGTCATACAAGCATCCACATCGGTAATGTTGTTTGGTCCACCTAGCAAGTTAATGATTTGCACGATTTGAGAATTGGCATCGGCTGTTCCGCCAGTACCCGTGCTTGACCCAGCTTCTTCAGCGCCATCATTTTCGTAGTTGCCGTTTCGACCTGGTGTTGCATAATTGAATTTTTTAATCATAAAGTTCGCGATAAAGTAGGTTAATACCCCGAAGACGATCGTCACAATGACAAAGTTCAAAAAGTCTCCGCCAATACCAGCATTCAACCCCATCGGTAAGCGTGTCAATAATTCGATGTTCCCAAACGAGTGAACCCGTAAATTGATGACATCCGCCATCGCAAAGGCCGCCCCTTGAATTATCGCATAGACACCATACAACGGTGCAGCAACGAACATAAACATGTACTCTAGAGGCTCAGTTACACCAGTTAAGAATACGGCTGCTGCAGCTGACACATACATCGATTTGTATTGTTTCAGTTTGTCTCTATCTACGTTGCGGTACATCGCTAAAGTTAGTCCCATCAGAATACCGGAAGATCCGATCATCTGTCCGACTTTAAAACGAGCTGGTGTAAATTGTTCCAAAACTTGTGTATATTGCGCAGTGTCTCCTGCTCCACGTAAGTTAACCAAGTCAGTCGCCCAAGCTAACCAAAGGGGATCTTGGCCGAATACTTGCTGACCTGCTTGTGCACCGGTTAGGATTTCGTACGTTCCGCCAAGGGCTGTGTAGTTAATCGGAATCGTTAACATATGATGCAAGCCAAATGGCAGCAGCAAACGTTCTAATGTACCAAATAAGAATGGCGCGAGGATCGGTGCGGTGTCTTGTGATTCAGCGATCCATTTCCCAAACTCATTAATACCTGTTTGAATCACTGGCCAAACAACAGCCAAGATCAACGAAACGATGACGGCACGGAAAATTACTACAAATGGTACAAAGCGTTTGCCGTTAAAGAAGGTAAGTACTTCTGGCAGTTTCCGGAAATTGTAGTATTTGTTGTAGGCAGTTGCCCCAACGAACCCGGCGATAATTCCGACAAAAACTCCCATATTTAAAGCAGGTGCTTCTAATACACTAGTAAAATAACCATCTACAAGAATTTCTTGTCCAAAAAGTGTCTGAGTGACTGCTTCTGGATTCGCCAACATCTCACTTGTCACACCGAAAACAGCACCAGTAATACGATTAATCAAAATAAATGCTAAACCGGCCGCGAATGCTCCGCCAGCTTTCTCTTTTGCCCAACTACCACCAATTGCCAAAGCAAATAATAGATGCAAGTTGCCAATAACTGCCCAACCAATATTTTCTATTACACTACCGGTTGTTACTAGCCAGCCTAAATCTGCGCTGATCATCGGCAGCGACTTCCCAATACTGATCATTAATCCGGCGGCTGGCATTACTGCAATAACCACCATTAACGCCTTTCCGAATTTTTGCCAAAATTCAAAACTAAAAATACCCTTGATTCCCTTCATACGTTACCTCTCCTTTGAAAAAATATTAATGCAATCGGTTGCGCTGTTTTGCGTTATATACCGCGGAAATAAATTTGTAAACTCTTTCAGCATAAATTCATTATTCACCATGTAGCAGTTTCTTGTCAAGATTAACGCTTTCACTTGACTCGCGCAACCGATTGCGTGTATGATTAAAGAAAAGTTGCATTAAGGAGGAAGAACATGAACCAAATTCAACGACTATTTGATATCGATCCTTGGAAAATTCGTACCACAATCTTAGATAAGCAAAACCGCCGCTTACAGGAATCCCTCACTAGTATGGGAAACGGCTATATGGGTCTGCGAGGAAATTTTGAAGAAACCTACAGCGGTGACCACCATAAAGGAACCTATTTAGCAGGAATCTGGTATCCCGATAAAACACGAGTAGGCTGGTGGAAAAATGGTTACCCTGATTATTTTGGAAAAGTAATCAACGCCATCGACTTCCTGCAGATGAAAATCTCTATTAATGATGTGGAGGTAGATTTAGCAAAACAGGAACTAGTAGATTTTGATTTAGAATTAAACATGGAAAACGGCGTTCTAACTAGAAGCTTCACCGTTGTTCTAGGTGATGCAAAGGTGCGTTTTACTTTCCAACGCTTCCTAAGTATTGTCAAAAAAGAACTGGCTGTAATCAAAATGTCGGCGGAATGTTTATCCGGAGAAGCAGCAATTCAAATTGTTTCCAAGCTGGATAACAATGTGCAAAATGAAGACAGCAATTATGAAGAAATGTTCTGGATTGAAAAGGAACGGGGACATAAAGAAGAGATCAGCTTCTTAACCGCCCAAACGGTTCCTAACAACTTTGGGATTGAGCAATTTTCTATTACCGCGGCAATGAAGCATATTGGTGATGTAGAAGCCAAGGTTCAGCACGATGATGAATTAGAGGTTTCGGAACAGTTTGAATTCCATTTAGCTGCTGGCGAAACGGGTGAAGTCGAAAAACGCGTGGTTGTCGTAACTAGTCGCGATATTCCTGAAGCAAAACAGCGGGAAGCGGCAGCAGAACTATTGACAACCTATAACCAATCTTATGATGAATTATACAAAGAACAAAGTGCTGCTTGGGCGAAGCGTTGGGAACTAGCCGATGTGTTGATCGAAGGCGACGACGAAGCGCAGCAAGGTATTCGTTACAACATCTTCCAACTATTCTCTACCTATTATGGAGAAGATGAGCGTTTAAATATTGGACCGAAAGGCTTTACCGGCGAAAAATACGGTGGTGCTACTTATTGGGATACTGAGGCCTATGCTGTTCCGATGTATTTAGCTTTGGCCAAACCAGAAGTAACGAAAAACTTGTTAAAATATCGCCACAATCAATTACCAGAAGCGAAAATCAACGCCCAAAAACAAGGCCTAAAAGGTGCCTTGTATCCAATGGTTACCTTCACCGGAATTGAATGCCACAATGAGTGGGAAATTACCTTTGAAGAAATCCATCGTAACGGAGCCATTGCTTATGCGATTTACAATTATACCAATTACACCGGCGATGACAGCTACTTGCAAAAAGAAGGTTTAGAAGTGTTAACCGAAATTGCCAGATTCTGGGCAGATCGCGTTCACTACTCTAAGCGTAACAAAAAATACATGATCCACGGCGTGACCGGACCAAATGAATATGAAAACAACATCAACAACAACTGGTACACCAATACAATCGCTGCTTGGGTATTGAAATACACCTTAGAAAGCTATATGAAGCATCAAAGTTCTGCGACTGTTACGATTACAAAAGAAGAACAAGAAAAATGGCAGGACATTATCGAAAATATGTACTTCCCTGAAGATCAGAAGTTAGGCGTATTTGTTCAACATGATACTTTCTTAGATAAAAACTTGATGCATGCTAATGATCTGGCGCCAGAAGACCGTCCGCTAAATCAAAAATGGTCATGGGACAAAATTTTGCGCTCATGCTTCATCAAGCAAGCCGACGTTTTACAAGGTATCTATTTCTTTAATGATCAGTTCACGTACGAAGAGAAAAAACGCAACTTTGAGTTTTATGAGCCTATGACTGTTCACGAGTCTTCCCTATCCCCTTCCGTTCATGCTGTTTTAGCCGCGGAACTGGGCAAGGAAGAAAAATCGGTAGAGATGTATCAGCGCACAGCTCGTTTAGATTTAGATAATTACAACAATGATACGCAAGACGGCCTGCATATTACTTCTATGACTGGCAGCTGGTTAGCGATTGTTCAAGGCTTTGCGCAAATGAAGACCTTCAACGATACCTTGAGCTTTGCGCCATTCTTACCAAGAAAATGGCAAAAATATGCTTTCCACATTAACTATCGTGGTCGTTTAATTGCGGTAGCAGTGAATGAAGACGAAGTTACTTTAAGTCTTAAGGAAGGTGCGCCAATAGAAGTCACTATGTACGATCAGACTGTCGAACTTTCTGACAAAGTCTCAGTTCCATTGAAGAAGGAGGAATCAGATGTTTAAAGGAGTCCTCTTTGATTTAGATGGTGTCATCACCGATACAGCCGAATATCATTACCAAGCCTGGAAAAAGCTCGGCAGTGAGATTGGCATTACGATTGATCGAACCTTTAATGAACAATTAAAAGGAGTTAGTCGTGAAGACTCCCTCACTCGCATGCTTGAATACGGCGGAAAAAGCGGCGACTTTACTCCCGAAGAATTCGCGGAATTAGCCGCTCGCAAAAACAAAAATTATGTAGAAATGATTCAAAAAGTCTCGCCAAACGATGTATATCCTGGTATTTTAGAACTGTTAAAGGATTTACAGCAAGCAGGGATTAAGATTTCCCTGGCTTCAGCCAGCAAAAATGGTCCCTTCTTATTGAAGCAAATGGCCTTGACTGACTACTTTGACGGCATCGCTGATCCGGCTAAAGTAAATGCCGGTAAGCCCGCACCAGATATTTTTATCGAAGCAGCTGAAATTGTCGGCCTGACACCGGAGCAATGTATTGGGATTGAAGATGCTCAAGCAGGTATTGCTGCGATTAAGGCCAGTGGTGCTTTGCCGATTGGCGTCGGTCAAGCGGATCAGCTAGGAGAGGATATTCCGATAGTTGCTTCTACTAAAGAATTGACGATGGACTATTTGAAGGATTGCTGGCAGCAAAAATAAAAACACGAAAGGAGAGAAATTATGACCGTCACAGTAAAAGATGTTGCAAAAAAAGCGGGTGTCTCTCCTTCGACTGTTTCCCGGGTGATCAATGATCATCCCAGCATTTCAGTAGAGACTAAAAAGAAGATCCGCCATATCATGGATGATATGGGCTATTTTCCCAATGTCACTGCCCGTAATTTAGGCAAGCAGCGGGCTAATTCCTTAGGGCTGATTTTGCCGCCGCTGGATTCCAACGATCGGATCGGGAATCCTTTATATCTCGAACTGATTAATGCGGTGAACGAAAGCGCTCGTGAATTTCGGGTAACCACCGCGGTTGCTTCGGCAAAAACAGCTGAAGAGTTATTGGAGAATGTCATTCGGATGCATCGCCAAAAGCAAGTCGATGGGTTCATTCTCACCTACTCTGAAAAAGAAGACCCGATTGCTCACTACCTGTATGAGAATAATGTTCCTTTTACATTGATTGGCCGACCGGCAGAAAAAGAAGCCGAAATTATCTATGTCGACAACGACAACCAATTACTAGGTAAACAAGCGACCGAGTTTTTATTAGAAAAAGGACACAAAAATATTTTGTTTGCTTCTAACGTCAACCAGCAAATCATCTTTTTCGAACGTTACTTTGGGTATCAAGAAGCCCTGATGTTGGCAAATTTACCGACTCATCAAGCGATTACCTTGACTCAACCAGAAGATTACGCGGCCTTTCCAGAAATTATCGAGGAAACCCAAGCAACGGCGCTGGTAGTGATTGATGATATTTTTGCCTTGCGTATTATTCAATTAGCTAATTTATACGGCTATCAAGTACCTGACGATTTATCGATTATCAGCTTCAACAATTCGATCTTTGCTACCTTAGTTCATCCATATCTGACAACCATCGATATCGACATTTCTGATTTAGGTCGTTTGGGGACGCAAAAGCTGATGGAGCAAATCGAAAAACAACCAAGTAATGGCGTGCAGCTGGTGGTTCCCCATCAATTGATTCAACGAGAAACAGTGATCGAGAATCCTAAGAAACACTAAAATGCGAGGAGTGCAACTTGTGGCTCCTGGCTTTTTTTGGCTATACTGGCACAAATAGAAAGAAGGAACCATGATGCTGGTAATCGTCTTATGTGCAGCAGTGATTTTACTGTATGCCTGGTATGAAACTTTTTGCTTAAAAGAAAAGCATTTTACTATGAAAAAAGAGAACGGCTTAACGATTAATGAAGGACAAAGCGGGAATTTGAAGATTGCTCAGATTAGTGATATCCATTTTTCCCGTTTTTATTCAGCGAAGCGTTTCGCTAAAGTTGTCGCAGCCGTCAATCGGCAAGAGCCGGATTTGCTGTTTTTTACTGGCGACCTCATCGAAGACTATCGCTACTGGAATAAAAGAGATTCTGCGCCCTTGATTCAGCAGCTGAGTGCTTTACAGGCGGAGAAAGGCAAATTTGCTATTTTAGGGAATCATGATTATCAATCAAATGGGAAAAAATATGTTCAAGAATTATTGATTAAAAGCGGCTTTACGCTTTTGGATAACCACACACAGCTAGTTGGTGCGCTCAGTTTAACCGGAATTGAGGACAGCCAAGGAGGAAAACCCGATTACAATCTGACGCCTTTCCCGGCTGATTTTTCCATTCTACTGCTCCATGAACCCGATCAGGTGAAGCAGGTTCATTTTTTGAGCGCCTATGATTTAGTCTTGGCCGGTCATAGCCATGGCGGACAGCTTCGCCTGCCATTACTTAACTATCGAAATCACGGATCAAAAAGCTACTGGACCGGCATTTATTCCCTCTCTGATGCTCTACTGTTAGTTGTTAATACGGGGCTTGGTACAACCGGTCCGCCCTTGCGTTTTCGGGTTAAACCAGAGATTCTCTATTTTCATTTACAAAATTTGTAGTTCTTGAGGCTTGGCTATCACTAAACAACGGTTAAACAGAATACCAAGTATTATACCTTGTCATATTCATTAAAAATTATTCCGTTATTTGGCGAAAAAATGATATAATAAAGAAAAAACGGAAAAGAGGTTGGCTATGAGTGTTCTTTCCCATATGGACAGCATGAAGAAAGATATGTCTGCTGCCGAGAAAAAAATCTATCGTTACATCTGCAAACACAAAGAAAGTATTCCCAACATGACAGCTAGTCAAATAGCTGCTGGCGCTGGTTCAAGTGCCCCGACTGTTGTTCGCTTTTCAAAAAAAATGGGCTTCGACAGTTTAACAACGTTTAAAATCAGTTTATCTGCTGAAACAAGACAACCAGTAGAAATTACTGGTTACCAGGATGTGGATCCAAAAGAACCTTTCCAAAGTCTGAAAAGCAAATTATCGAACAATGCTCAATTTACCATCAGCGAAACCACTGAACTATTTAATGAGGATATATTCAAAGATGCCTGCAAGCTGCTTGAATCTAAAGATTTCTGTTTCGTTGCTGGTATGGGTGCCTCACGTTTAGTCGCAGATGACGTGAATCAAAAATGGACGCGTCTGGGCAAAAACGTGGTTTTCGAAAATGATTACAATTTGCTTTTACCGCAATTAGTTACTAATGCTAGACAAAGCGTGCTGTTTTTGATTTCCAATTCTGGAAAAACACCAGAACTTGTTGCGCTCGCTGAAACAGCTAAAGAAATGCGGATTCCGATTATTGTGCTGACTCAATTTGGACAAAACCGTTTAGCAAAATTGGCAGACGTCCATTTGCAGACATCTCGACCAATGGAAGCTGAGGTTCGCAGTGCTGCGACCAACTCCATCATTGCTCAGTTTATTACTATTGATCTGTTGTTCTATTTGTACATCAGTCGTAACCAAAAATATGCGAAAAAGATTTTTAGTACTCGAAAAGCAATTGACCAATATCGAGAAAAGTATTTCTAGCAAATACATCGAAGTCTTTGGTGAAATAGCCAGAACTTCGATGTTTTTTTGAAATCAATCTTTCTGTAAATTTATTGTCAGGAATGACAAAAATTACATTATGCACTTTTGCGTTTATTTCCTCAAGAATATCATTAACTTCTTACACATCAAAAAAAGATAAGGCATTGACAGAAAATTTCAATAACAGCAATCATAAATTAAAAAAATATTTGATTAAAGCCTCGAAATTCCCCCATAAAATAAATTTCGTTAAAAAAATTTTAGAGTAAGCGCTACCTAAGTTTAAAAAACCTAATGAATACCCAAAATTCTACTATCTTATTTCTTTAATACAAGGTAAACTATAGATATAAAATATAGGATTTACTATTTATACGGAGGGCGAGATTAGCAATGAAAGCAAAGAAAAAAAAACAGTTAAAAGCACAGTTTATAAAAGAATCACCTTTATTTCAACTAAAGAAAGAAACACGATCGTTGATTAAAAAGGGAGAAAACCCTTATTTCCTTGCCTTAGACTGTTTGTATCATCGTTATCACTACACGCATTTTGATAAATCGGATAAAGAATTAATCGAATTTTTAGAAATGTATCTATTGGATTACCTTGATCCAGACAGTTTTCCGATCAGAGATGAGCAGCTGATACATGACATGGGTTACTATCAGCAATTGTTGGAAACTTATTACTTATTTGAGCATGATCCAGCAGCATTCAAGAAAAGTATTGAGTGGTTTGAAGATGTTTTTGAAGACCAGCTTGAGACGATTAAACAGTGGCCGGATCAATTTGTCGTCAGCGTATTCGCTGTGAAGAGAGAAGAGCAGGACTACTATTTTGTTGATGTGCGAAACGAAAAGAAATATTTGATTCAAAACATTAACGCACAGAACTTAAAGAGTCTTGCGGTTAGAAAGTTGCAAGTAGCGGCATTAATTGTACCAACTGGAGAGAGTTACATCTCTACTCCGCCGATAATTTGTGCACCAGATCAAATTATCTTAGAACTAATGAAAAAAGCGACGGACGAAGAAGCACCGATGGAATTGATAAGCTGGTACTCAGCCTCTATTCATGTTCAGCTGATGGTAGACAATGATTTTGAAGAATTCGATGGGATGGATGACATGGAACAAGCATTTGATTGGGAAGCTGCCGAAAATGAAAATCCCCCTTTCTATTCGGCAATGAAAGAACCTGGGGAAACTTCTGAAGAGTTGGCACTCAGGATGTTGGCTCAAGATAAAACATTGGATGAGTTTATTCATAAAAAACAGATGGTCGATTTTATTACTCAAGTAATTGATCAATACCCGCAAATGTTTTTTGCTCGCTCAAATGCTTTTTCTCTGACAGAAGCTGTTCGGGATATTTTCACCGATGAAGAGGTGGACGATGATCAATTTGAAATCTATAGTAATTTTGCTTCTCTTTTCTGGCATAGCTTCCTAATGGAAAATATGCCTGAGGAAATTAAAAAAATCGAGAAATACCAAGTTTCTAAAGATTACTGGTTTGAACAGTATATGTCCCAATAATAATACTAAAGGCCAAACTCTTGCTATTTGAGAGTTTGGCCTTTTATTGTGGTGCGTTTGAAAGCGACCAGCTTAATTTCCCCTGATAGGTTCCTGGTTCAGGCGTTGGCTCATCCACTTTGAGGGATGTATTAGTAGACAGCTTTTCGCTTAAAGATCCAGTCAGTTCGGTATTGCCAGCCTTGCTGAAGGTGAGCGTTTGTCCTGAAGCAACTTCGCCATTCAGCAAACCAGCAGCATCTTTAGAAGAAAAAGCCAGACTGCCCTTCACCTCATTTTTTCCGTCTCTGAATGGTGAGAGCTGCACCGATAATGACCAGGGGGATTGTTGTTCCACATAACGATTATCGGTAACCTTTACTGTTAATTGATCGTTGCCTTCGGTATCTGAATTGCTTGTTGTTGTCCCGTTCACTAATTGGTAACTGGGTGCCGCAACATATTGTTCCAAATCTTTTGATCCAAACTGTAAATTAGGAATTTCGTCTAAGGTTAAATAACCGCTGACAATAATGGTAACTTGTGCTTGGATATCAGGATAACCCGGAACCCGAACCGTCACTGTATGTTTGCCAACCGACAAGTTTGCCAAGTCAATCCCTTTAGCAAGGGGTATACTTACAAACGCCTGATCATCTACCGCTTCATCCACTACTGCTCCGCCATAATTCGTCGTTTGGATTCCTAAATGGAGCGACTGTCCTGGCAGCACTTGAATGGGTGCATTTGCCACCGTGCCATCTTTAGTCAGAGCAATCGTAGGGATTTTCTCGGGAACTGGAGCCTGCTTACCAGGCCAAGCCTTTCTGTCAAACTGATTCGCAGTGACCTGATCTAAAGGAAGCTGTGATTTTAGTTCAATATCTCCCCCAGCCGCGTAGCTGGAGTGCATCACATCCAACCCACTTTCACCAGCGAGAATATTCCCCTGCGGTACCAATACTGAACCATAAAACTTACTGGCAATAATCGAAACCTGACCTGCATTAGGAAAAGAATCAATGATATGGCTGCCTAATGCAGCAATTGGAGCGTCACCGGAAACAGTGAAGCTATTGTTCCAGCCCCAAGTGAAAGTTCCGGTATTCTGCCAATTGACGATAATGAAAGGCAAAATGCCACTGCTGGCTTGTTTGTAGTCCATTTCATAGGCATCGTTGTCGGCTAGTTGCTGTAGGTTAAATACCACAACGGGGGTATTTTTGCCGGTATACTGACTCAAATCAATCGTCATCTGATGAACATTTTTATTGCTTGCCCCATTTTTAATGGTTTGCTGCGAAGCTTGAATCGATGCATCAGAGACAGCAACATCACTACCTTGAGTCAGCGATTGATATTGATTAGCAATATTTATCAAGTTAGTTTTTGTTGTATTCTGCCAGTTGCTGCTGTCAATCCCGTTGTCTTTGAAGCTTTTCAGATCATTGGCTAGGTGTTGAGATTTCTTCCCAGCCGGCACATTTCCTTGATTTACAATAATCTTTTGGTTTGGAAACATTGATGGACTACTTAAGACTGTAGCGAGATTGGCATTAATCGTATTAGTTACTAAACTAATATTTTCCTGGGGATCAGAGACAGCCAGACCACCCGGCAGATTAGGTGTAAACAAACTTGGCCAACTATTCATAGAATCGATCTCACTAGCCCCCATGAAACCGGTAGTGTCTTGATGTCCCAGTGTAATCTTTCCACCGGCAAAGGCCGAAAACTCAGTCCCAACGCCTAGAGGATAGCTGAATAGTTGGGTGGGATCAAATACAGAAACCGATGGTGCTGCTTTTGTTGCTGGACTTTGCTGTACGGGAGCGGCTTCACTGCTGGCCGTTGTGGATTCGTCAGTACTAGTACTTGTGTCGGTACTGGTATCAGTACTGTCAGTGGAACTAGATGAAGAATCGCTAGTAGCAGTACTAGAATCAGTTGTCGTTGATTCTGTAGTACTGCTGCTAGCTTCCACTTCTGAAGTTGACGATGTACTGGTGCTGCTGTTCGAAGTTGATTCTGCCACAACAGCTGCCGGGCCGCTTAACAGGTTAGCCGTTAAAATCAAAACTGCTGTTAGAAACACCCTTTTTCTGCTCATGTTATCGACTTCCTTGTTTGCCTTTTCTTTTTCCGTAAGCATAAGTTGCACCTAAAAGAATGACAACTAACAGAATAATCAGCAACCACCAGTAATTTTGTTCTGGCAAATCGACTGCTTTTTTGTTAATCGTTTTTGCTTCATCGGCGGCTATCGTAAAGTCCCGTTCGAAATGCCATGTTTTGCTGCCAGAGGTAGCATCCAATTTCAACTGATAGTCACCTGCCTGCAACGGTTGATTGTCCCAACCAACGGCAAAATCATAATTGGAGTTAGGCGCCATTTCTTGGTTTTCTTTTTTCGTTTCCTTTAAAACCTCTGAATCACCTTTTTTGTAAATCTTGGCATCCACCGTCATCGCACCAAAGGCTACTGGTTCAACATTTTGCAAGTTAGCGATCACAGCGGTGTGGGAGTCAGCTAAAGCTGGCTTCACATCGTTTAGCTTCAATTCAGGAGTAACCTTTTGATTCGCATCTTCTGTAAGTGAAATACCTAATACTAAAGCATATTCATTTTTGATGGACAAAGTAGCTTGTTGATCCGATGCTTGCGTTTCTTCCGTTTGATCGACTTCTTTGCCATAAAATCCGCCAGAAATGGTTCCTTTAAAAGAATCAGCTGGTACTTTCACATTAAAGGTAACATCTTTACTCTCCTTGGGATTTAGCTGCACTTCTTGCGGTCCAGAAATCAACTCAGAAAGTGTATATTGAGCAGAAGAGTCTTTGGGATAATCGTGTTGGCTGTATTCAATCGTCCCGTTCTGATTCGTAAAAGCAGGATTAGGAGATACTTCTACTTTAATTGCTTGATCTTCTTGGTTAGTCACCCGCACTGTCAGGTCTTCTGTTTGGTTAGGTGCAACCTGCAAATCAAAATAAGTGGCGTCGCTTATTTGATTATCTGGGCGGACTGCCTCTAAGGTAAACCCGGCCCCGGCTGCTTCTGCTGCTTGTGCATTTACAGTTGGTAAAAAGCTAAGCATTACTAACAGCACTGAAATAATCATCCATCTTTTCTTGTTCATTCGACTCTTCCTTTCTAATACAGTTTCTAAGTTCAAACTTATAAAAAATCGAACGCCTTAAAGCGCCCGATTATTCAATTATTCTGCTGCTGGTTGTGCTTGGGCAGTTGCTGATAAGGTCCAGGTAAGGGTTGATGTGTACGTACCCGCTTGAATACTTGGGTTTGCTGGAACGTTTAACTCTCCACCTAGTGCAAATATGTTACTAAAGGTACCTTTATCTGGAGCTGCTGTAATAAAGATATTGTCCTTACCATTATCTGTTACATCAGTGGTAACGGGAGGAGTCGTTTCTACCGCAACGCCATTTGATGAATCAGATTTCGCAGTAAGGGTCAATGTGTTGCCTGAAAGAGTGTCCTTTCCGTTAGAAAATGGTGTCATTTTAACAGCCAAATTCCAGCCATCATGAGAACCGCGGTAATCTGATACACTTGCTTGGTTATCAGTAATCTTCGCGCCATCTAAAGTTAGCTTTTGATCATCAGTGAAATCTTCAATTGTAGGATTGGTACCATCTTTTGAAAACTTCAAATCAGAAACCTTGTCTAAGGTTAATTTGCCAGCATCAATGGTAAACTCAGCGGTAGAATTTCCTTGTGCTGGTGTGTCATTTGTTGCTGTTTCATTAGTTATCGTAGCTGCTGAAGCTGTGGAAGCAAATCCAGTCCAAGCGCCTAAAACAATTCCGGTTAGTGTTAGCATAGCTAAAATCTTTTTCATTATCGTGTTCCTCCTATATAATAGATGTCAAAGTTACTTACAAATAGTACAAAACTCACTACTTATGTTTGCTAATTATAATCGTTCTAAAAAGATATTCAACGCATATGTTTTCACTTTAACGTTCATAAGTGCCACGATGATTATTATATTAAGCTTGTTTCAATAGCAATAAAATGATTTTCCTGAAAATGGAATCATCTTTTCTTTTCATTTTTTCACTTTATTTTGATAAACTAGTTACACTATTAGCACTTCTACCAGAAGGAAGGGGATAATTTTGTTCAAAAAATGCGCTTTTATCTTTTGTATTTTGGTTTTCGGTCTTTTACCTATAACAGTTCACGCCGAGGAAGTTGGCTTTGGCACAGCACCCCTTCTTCCAGCTAATCAATTAGACAGCTCTTCCTACTTTAATCTGCTGGTGGATTCTGGTAAGAAACAGAAACTTCAAATTCAACTTGAAAATTTTGAGGAACAGCCTAAAACAATCGTAATTACGCCCACGACTGCTTTTACCAACAAGAACGGTCAGCTTGATTATTCAATCAGTGGGCATGTTCCGTTAAGTGGACCGAACTTTCGAGATATAGTCTCTCCACCACAGACGATTACACTTCAGCCGAAGGAAACAAAAATCGTTACCTTTACTCTTTCTATCCCGAAAGAGTCCTTCTCTGGTCTACTTTTGGGAGGATTTCACATTCAAGATGAGGCTGAATCTAGCAATAGTAGTTTTCAGCAAGAGTTTTCCTATAATATCGGGGTCATGCTGCGGGAAGAAAAAGCACTGCCAGA
>LIDZ01015238.1_pt3 | contig 15644 bp, 12 predicted proteins | sample 644651 | NCBI WGS metagenome assembly LIDZ01 (sample SAMN03856242, study PRJNA289617) | food metagenome | isolation source: wine grapes on drying loft during traditional withering process | host: Vitis vinifera cv. Corvina | place: Italy: Gargagnago di S. Ambrogio di Valpolicella | collected 2014-01 | reverse complement strand
AGAGTTTGAAAAACGTTACGCAATGAGCTTGCAAGGTGTCTAGAGAATCCGGGGCGATTCAGTATGTCGGTCGTCAAGGCTACCCCTTTCCCTGGTGTCAAATGCTGCATTTCTTCAAGTACTGCTAGCGAAATCCCGAGCTTGTTTGCATGCTGCTGCGCTCGCGATTTGAGGACTGAAGCATTCTGTCGACTAGTCGAGTCTATTCCAAGAAAATCCGTGAGCAACTGTTTACCAGTTACTTTGCCCCTAGCGCTGGCATACCAGTGGGAATATGTCGTGTGAGGAGCAATACAATGATCAATATCGATTTCAGTGGGACCAGGCATCATGCGGAGTAAGGCTTCTACCGTTGCCGATTTGCCCACACCAGCCAATCCAGTCAAGCAGATAGGAAAAGTTTCAATTGGCGTGGGATAGTACCAGCCTTTGATAAAAATCTGTTCTGTTTCAGAACGCATCGCTGAGTGTACTGCCGCTTTACCAAGCACCTCCGAAATCAATTCCAAACTGAAATCGTTTGGTATGAAAATCTGCCTCAAATTCTGTTCTAATAAATGTGCCGCTAGCATCGTGGGCAATTGATCAATATCGTCAATGGGTTCTGGGCGCGATGTTACTGTTTGACGAATGTGCTCGATGTCAATCAACCCGTCGAATCGTGTCCTAATTCTCTCGATCATGATTTAACACCTATCAGTCGTCTTTGATCTTCTAAGTCTCGCTGCGCTCCCGAACCCTTGGCCGGACCTCCCAACTTCCGAATACCGGCATGCCAATTTTTACCGGTATCATTTTCATGCTCATGATAGTGATACTGTTCAATCGCAACTTTCTGATGTCGGTGTTTCCCCTGAGCTTGGAGTCGGGATTTGTCGATCAGCTTGAGATCCTCCAGTGAAATATCGATGCTGTCCGGACTTGTACTTGCTGTGTAAACGAAGCTCAACTCATGAAGTTGTCCCTCAACTTCAATCCATATGTGACGAACGCACATGGTCATACTGTAGGCAATGACATTGATCACACCGTTTCGTGCAACTCGGTTGAATACGTCTGTGTCAATTAGTGAATCCGAGTTGTATTTTCTACCGAAAAAATAAACGCCATTTTTGCGGATCACTGCAGCCATCGGTGTCAAAAACTCCCTAACAGCTTCATCAAATGGCATCTTGATGCCATGATTCCGGCCTCGTTGGTTAAGATAGCTCCAAATATTCAAGCGAGATGGTGAAATACCTTCTAGCCACATCTCTTGATCCATTCGCTCGCTTGCATTGCATTTCTCGTTATCCTTTATCACACGACGGATTTCTCTGCGAGCCATCTCAACGAGATTAAGACCGCTATGAACGTGCACCGCCTGGTCTTTGAATTGTTTATCCCTTGGGTGGGATGATTCAATCGAGGCTTTTGATTGACCAGAATGGGTAGGTGTCAGCTCTAAACGGCCAAGCCATGCTTTCGCATCAGCGACATCCATATGCGCTGCAGGTCCCCTATCAAATACCATCTGACTAGAGAGCCCCTCACACGGCCATTCATCCGGTTTGATTGTAATTCCAAACAGCTCACAGTATTTGACCTTACCGACTGCTATACAAAATAAAGCCATTCGGTACGCCTCTAGGCTTTCCCTACCTCTGGCGAATCCGATACCAACAACTGCTCCTGAACGCGCGCATACTGCCCTCACAACGCAAAATGAATCCAATGGGGCGCCCTCGATAATCCCAGAAATTTTCTCGCTTGGATAATAACCGTCAAACTCTAATCGCTGGTTTAGGTTACTAATCATTTGCGCAAAACTTCCGATGTCGCCCGACTTGGCACGGGCAGCGCTAGGCCCCTTCATTTCTTTGGACAAGGCTGCTGGATCAGTTTGCTTCTTAACCCAATCCCAGAATTGGGAAAAGCTCGGAAAAGGCTCTCCGTTTGGATGGAAGAACTCTTTCCCGCCTGAGCCTTCACGAATACCGCAGCCAAAAATCTTTCGCAGTGAAGCACCGTAAATTTCGTCCTTAGTTCTGTCTACCCTTTTGCACTGAAGAAAGCCCTTCAGGATCTTTTCTTTCATGTCAGGTGTTACGGGATAACCAAAATACTGACCATGGCCAGAAGGGCGACCTAGTTTTTTATCAGTTTTTTCGCTTCTATCCCAAGTGCCGCAGTTGTTAAGGCGTGGCATAAGAGCCCACTTAGTCTGGCCAAATATTAGATAAGTGAAGAACCATAGCCTGATCCTAGCAGGATGCTGCCTCGGCTTCGAAGCCCTGGCGTGAGCATTGATCATGGCCTCTGGATCATCTGAGGTCAGTATCTCTGTCGTCTTGGGAATCAGCTCAGCGATACTCAATAGGCGCCGATCAACTTTTTCCTCATAAGACTCCTTCGGGCTAACACGGCGAGCTTCGCGCCAAGATGATTCGATGCCAGGTGCGGCTCCCAGCCATGGAGGGTAATCATGGCTGCCCGTCTCAACAATCTCACCAGCCTCCAGCGCTGCCTCAAAGCGCAGGCGGGGCATGGTGTGCAGGACAGCATTTGACCCACTCTCATCGAATTCGACCAGACGGACACGGTTGTACATCCCGTCGCTGATGAGAAAGTGGTATTCCTTTTCTTTCACTAGAGCGCCGCACCCATCAGGCGCGATCAGCCGAGATCCAGCCATCATTGAGCTGTTTCCGAGAAGAAATTCCGATAGTGGTCAATGACTTCGCAGCGGACCTGCTCGAGTGGTTTGTCGATCTGTATATATTTAAATAAGTCCACTGGGAGTACACGATTCCAAATATCTTGATATATTCGCGCTATGAATTGGTCCCGATTCCCCCATTTATTACCGTAGTCGATGGCAGCGAGCGCAAGGGGATTACCGGTTTTAAAATCATCTTGCAGGCGTTCGCTGAAATCCTCCAGCAGCTGAGGATTAAGGTTAAGAGGGCGATCATGTAACCCAAAAATCTGATCAAGATTAGCTACGACAATTGGATCAATATCATCGAGCGATAGATTTACTGTTCTTATGTTTGCGCTTGAGTAATATAATTCTTCCAAGTGAAGACGTAGCTCAGCAGACTCGCGGTCTTTTCTGCGTGTTGCCAGTGACTTCACCGAGGTAAGTCGTTTTTCCATAAAATCAAACTTAGATAGCTTGATGTTCCAATTCAGTACGTAGGGTACTCCTCCCGAGTTATGTATATAGATCAGGAGATCTCCCAAGTAGGGATATGCGGACCATTTCTGTCCGCCGCTTGATGTGTTTACCACTACCTTCGCGTGATCCATCCCTATTTGCTGCGCTATAGCGAGCGTGCCTGTGAGGGGGCTGAGGCTCAAACCTAGGGCAAACGGGTGTCCGTGCAACGGATGGACGTGCGGCCCCGGATGCAGCATTTTCTGCTCGTGGATTTCAAAAACAGCTGGATTGAACAACGCGAGCTGGGTGAAGACACGTTCGGGAATAGATAGCAGATGAAGTGTGCGCCCGAGCTTGCGGCTGTTGAGGCGGCTGATTCTCGAAGTCTTAGGTGCTTCACCGGGCACGGCGAATATAGCCGGTTCGTACTCATCGCCCCAGCGGAAATTGGCTTGGCGGTCTTTGATACGCTTCAGCGTCTTTTCAGAGATCATTACTGTCCATACCCATGCCACTTGGTCCGCTCAAAGGTGGCCAAGCTGAGTAAATGCATACGAAGGACGTATGCATACCACCAGATGCTCGGAGAGCATCCGGGTTACGTTTTCCAAGGACGAGGGGAACCGGCAGGACTTGACGTCCCGCACATGCGGATAGACAATAGCTGTGTCAGGGCTGCAATCTTGACACAGGGGCTTGGGGTAAAACTCAGGCCTTTGTCTATTCTGGCTCCCAAAAATCTAACCAGAATCCTTCATACTTTCTCCTCACCATCCAAATTAGATTGTCTAATATCAAACCGCTACTTTTTGAAGTCGATAGGAAGATTTGGTAATTAAGCTTAACCCCTTATCCACTTTTTCTTAGATCGATTCGCGCTTAGGCTTATAGCGATAGCTGTGTATGTTAACGCTACGAAACCGGCATTGACAACCATAAAAAATCCTCGTGAAGCGTACACAGGATTCCGGTCCCCTTCGTATCTGGTTGATATACCGAAACATACCCTCCATCCATGTGTGCAAAAGGTTTCAACTGACTTTCACTGGATCGAATAAAGTTATCCACAGTGCTCTTGTATTCCGGGATAACTAGCTTAGCGGTTAGTCAAAAAAAAACTATCCACAATTCTCGCAGAGCTAAAATCAGTTATCCACAGCACGTTCCATTGCTTCCTTGAGTATGACTCGACTGGAAATCTGCGTATGGACATCACTTCGTTGGGTGCTCACCCCGCTTGGCTACCAGAAGAGTCATTCTTCAGTCTGTGCAGCCGCCTGCATTTTCTGTCTGGCCATCTTCATCCCGGCGCGACTAGTAGGCTGCTATTCAGTCTCTCCGAGCGGTGCATCAAACACGACTTGCCATGTGGGTTGGATGCGTTCGAGCGGAACACCGCTGGTCGTTGGGGAGGAGCTATTTCTATTATCGAGCACCGCACAATTTTTCCGTTTTTCTCACCTTTTCGGTCGCACAGCTCAATCGCAGCGTCGCTCGCGCAAATGGCTAACCCAGTAGTCGGGTCGCTGAAGTACCAGCTCGGACTCGTATGTGGAGGATTTGGTGCGGATCATCCACTGCGAGCCTGCCCGTCATGCATGATGCGGGACTTGGATCTACATGGGGTCTCGTATTGGCACATGGCTCATCAGTATCCAGGCGTAGTGGTCTGCCCTGAACACCGCGAGGTGCTTTGCGAATGCTTCCAAAACCGCCGGTGGTCCGGCCGATTCACTTGGACTTTGCCTGATCCTGGCACATTAAGGGACATGGGTTATGGCGAGATCAACGCAGTAGAACAGGAACGCCTCGTCCAACTGGCTGCAGCGTGTGGCGATCTAAGGTCGATGGGGCTAGCCAAGCACTTCAACCCAACGGTGGTCGCCCAGATCTACCGACAATGCCTACCTACAGAGAGCGCTACGCTGAGCCTGTTGGCGCATATCAGCCCGTTGCGACGGTTTCATCCATACTGGGAGCAACCATCTACTCATGCTGCAGCTGCAAGCTTTATCAGTCAGATGGTGCGATCACCGCGTTGGCAAATTCATCCACTTAAACACCTGATCATGATTACCTGGCTGTTCGGCGAGGTCTCATTATTTGCTCGGTGCTACGAATCCCGTTTTACTCAGCATGAACCTGTACCAGTATTTCCGGCGTCAACCCCGACGGCTGCGGCTGCGGCTCCAGCACCGGCGGGGAAAAGAGGCCACCCTAGGCCGAAGCGCCTCAAGCTTGAATTCAAGACACTAGTACTCAATCGCCTTGCCGAAGGCGCGGCCAAGGACAATATTTGCCGGGAGTTTAAACTCAACATATCCACGGTGAACAAGCTGCTTCGTACGGAGCCTTGCATTCAAGCTTCTTGGACAGCTCGACGGACTGCTCTCGATAAGGCTGACCATCGCTTACGGTGGGCCCAGCTTCAGGGGAGGTTTCCATCACATTCTCTCACTGAGCTTCGGCGCGAATGCCAGTCGCTCTACATCTGGCTGTATCGTAACGATCGAGAGTGGTTGAATGCGCAGGCTGGTGAAATGCTTAAGCCTGCGAGAAATCAGGCGCTTCGGGTCGATTGGGAGGGCAGGGACGACGGATTGCTATGCGAGCTGAAAGCTGAAATTGCTCGGCGATTCGGATCGGATCTTAACCAGTGCCTCAACCAGTCGCAGATTTTCTCCCTGAACCCACGTCTTGCTCAGCGACTGGAGCGGCGGGATCGATACCCGCGGACTCGGGCTTACATGGAGCTGCTATCCAGACGATAGGGGCTTACTGATCACGGAGGTGTGCATCATGACTCAAATCCGGGAAGCCGTCGATGTGCTAGCAGCGGTCAGACGAATCGTATTCTTCACGGGCGCAGGTATCTCAGCCGAAAGCGGCATACCGACCTTTCGAGACAAACTCTCCGGACTGTGGGCGAAGCATGATCCGCAGCGTTTAGAAACTGCTGATGCATTTCGGGAGAATCCAGCACTAGTATGGGGTTGGTATCTGTGGCGCCGGCAGCAAGCCATGATGGCCCAACCAAACGCAGCTCATTACTCAATCAGCAGGTTGGCCAAGGCTGGATGGGACGTGTCGGTAGTTACCCAGAATATCGACGATCTGCATGAGCGAGCCGGTGTAGATGCAGTAGTTCATCTTCATGGGAGCCTCCTGAGCGCGAAGTGCTCTGGATGCCACCGTCCGGTTGCATTGCAAACAGATCAGTTGAGCATTTCCAAAGAGGGTGAACTGGTGGAGCCGCCCAGGTGTAACTACTGCAACGGTCGGACACGGCCGGGAGTGGTCTGGTTTAGGGAGAATTTGCCTGGAGATGCTTGGCTATCAGCAGTTCGGCTCGTCAGGACCTGCGACCTGCTTATCTCTGTAGGCACTTCCGGTGTGGTGAGGCCTGCCGCAGACTTACCTGAGATGGCCATCAGAGCGAACGCCGCCGTGATCTATGTGAATCTTGAGGACGTGAGCATGGGAGACGAAAGGGAGATCATGTTGATAGGAAGCGCCGGGCAAGTGCTGCCTGAGCTGCTGACTAGGTTGGGAGTGAGCTAGAATTGTGAGGACAGTCGGGAAAGTCAGAGCGAACCCTGCAGGTTGAGCACCATTCTTGTGCTACGAGAGAAAGAAATCTAATCTTGCATTCAAAGCATTGGGAGATCACTGCAGTGGGTTCTACAATTTTGACTCCCCCTATTGAAGCTCCGGCTCACCGGCCGACATTCCATCTGACCCGCGCTGAGACCGGAAGCTTGAGTCATCTGGACATCCTGCACCTGGTCCAAGCTGGTTTCGCCCTCGGCGATGTGCAGGCTTTGGTCAGTTCATCGCGCCTGTTCAAGGCTCGTAAGCTCTTGGAGCGAATCATGGGGAAGTCCGCTCGGACTATTCAGCGGTTAAGCAATCTCTCGGAACAGGCCCGATTAAATGCCCAACAGAGCGCTATAGCGTTCCAATACGCCCAAGGGCTTGAGCTTGCGGTGATGGTCTTCGGATCTCAAACGCTCGCTGAGAATTGGATGGGACAGCCATGTATGCATCTGTCAGGTATGGTTCCTTTCGAGATGCTTGATACCTCAGTTGGTTTCAAGGTTGTGGTGGACTACCTAGAGCGCGTTCGCTTGGGGGTTTACCAGTAGGCTGGTCCCCCCATGGACCCTGTCCTCAGGATTTATCGTATCTTACAAGCTTACTCGGCTGAGAAGCTAGGAGACGAAAGTTATTGGGAAGGTGAAAATTGATGGTTTCAGAGAAACCGTCGTTGATGTCTGCCGAACCACTACTAAGGTACACAATGGTAGCCTTCAATTCGCAACGGTGTAGGCACATTTACTGAGAGTATAGGGTGGATTGCAGCCCATCGTGACATGTCGCAGTCAGCCAAAGCGGTCCCTCGCTGACTACAAAACGTGGAGCAATACAGTTTTCTGCATATCGCATAACGAAGCCCACAAAAAGGATGGCTGATTCAAGGGAAAGGACGGCTGGCTGTTTATGGAACGTTTTCCTATTTCTCTACATATCCTTTATGGACTAAGTATGTGGCTATGGTGTTGCATACGACATTTATGGAAATGAATCGAACCAGATGTTGGTTCGCCATCAGCACAACACCAACAACTAAAGGATGTACATCTCCCTTAACGCTTATATTTTCGGCCAATTCAACGACAGGTGATCCGCTGAAGCCTCGATAGTCGTGCTCCTTCCAGTTCACTTCAGTCAAGCAGTATTGATTTGAAAATAGTCCGTCGACCGAGAGCTCTCCATAAAATCCTCTTGGTTGGATTCGTATTTGTCCGGCATCATAGTCCACTTCTGTTGCGCAGTTTGGATGATTGTGAATTGGGTATCCGACCGTACGCAAATTACTACCACGAGCAAGTGCTAATTTTAATAGAGTATCTACGTCATCCTGGTGTGGTAATGGCAACGCACGCTTACGTAGCGCTACATATTCTTCAGAGCTAATTTCTTCAGAAACTACGTATATAGCGACGTCTTCAATGTCGTTATCACAGCTATCGTCAATAGCTGTTTGTAAGATATGGCTAAATAATACGGACTTGCTCCCGCCAGGAATAACAGGGACCATCAGCTTGGCTGTGGAGCTATCTAGCAAGATATCTTTAATGCAATGTCTGGCGGTAACGTAAAACACCGGTTCGAATGGTGGAAAGGTTAAGAAAAAACCGGTGCCATTAAGTCCCGGATACGACTCAAGCCCTTTGCATACAATAATATTGGGAGAGATGCTTTTATAAGGCATGTAGGCAGAGGTGCTCATGAATATCTCGTTAAAAATAGCAGTACTAGCCGAGCCTGAATTGACATCATACGCCTTCAGGGCAGATAACATTTTCGGGTGTCAAAATATACACATTTACTATAATTACCTGGCTTGATTTATCTCAAATCGGGAGTGACACTCGTCACACTCATAGGTGTGGGTATGTTCTGACACTGTGCCGTCAGCCCGAACATGACCGGGTGAGCGCATTTCATTTCTTGGAATGTTTCGGAGGCCACCTCGGCAAATAGGACAAAATTGGATGTCCGGTTGTTGGCCTGGTATGTTCGCCATTCTACTTCCTCAATGAGACAGTCTATATTTATTGAGCTTGTGCTTAACATATGTTAGATCCCGCCTGATAATGATAGCCAAGTGACATCGTTTTATCTAGTCCCGACCAAACCAATTCGATGGCCAGTATCCAGCTATCCGAGCCCCATCCATAGAGGAGCAGGCCAAATCGATGACAAAAAAGCACCTGGTAGTTCGTTTTGGAGCCCGTGCAGCCTTTCTCGTTTGATATCTTGCAAGCGGAAACGCCTCTCTGGACTCATATCGATGGGATGGATAGCTCACGCCAAGTGAAACTCTGGTGGCAGATCGCCTTTCGAGTCGAAACTACGGCAGGCGGGAATGTCCGCTATGGGTCGAAAGCAGACATTGCTTTCGACCCATGATCGCAGTTCTTACTCAGATCCAGACATTGTTCAGAGCAGTCCGCTCACCACCTTCGTGACCGGTATTCAGAACGTCCCGTGGCTCTATCATCAGCAACTTCGCTTCTCCCTCAGCCGCTGTTCTGTGCTGTACACCGCGTGGTACGACATACAGTTCACCAGGGCGAACATGAACACTACCCTCTGACAGATCGATACGCAGGGTACCTTCAAGCACGAAAAACGCCTCATCGGTTTCTGGGTGTGAATGCCAGATGAATTCTCCCTCGATTCGCACAACCTTGAACTGGTAGTCGTTCATTTCTGCGACGACCCTTGGGCTCCATTGCTCCTCGATCAGCGCAGCCTTTTGCGCAAGGTTCACAGGGGCAGCTGTGCATTTTCGATGTAATGCGGACATGGCGGATCCTCTCTGATTAGAGTGGTCAGCCTATCGAACGAAAAGTTCGCTCCTCTTGTACGATCCTGCAAGTCAGCAGACAGGCCGCAAGCGCTCCAGCCAGCGCAAGGGCGAAACGCCATAGCTGCGAGTGAAGTGCCGTGTCATGTGGCTCTGATCGTGAAAACCTGCGGCCAGTGCCGCGTCGACCAGTGTGAAGCTATCGAGGATCAGGCGACGGAAAATGTCCAGACGCCGAAGCGTCACGAAACGATAGGGACTGGTGCCGTAAAGGGCCCGGAAGTCCCGGGACAAGCTCCATTGCTCGCGCCCGCTGGCCTGTTCGAGCATCTCCAGTGTGATGCTTTGGTGCAGGTGTTCCATTATGAACGCCCTGGCTCGCTCGGCTGAACGATAGTCCAAGCGTTTGCGACCGCGAGGCTTGCCACCAACAGCTCGCAACGCCATCGCCAGATCATAGACGGCGTCCTGCTCTTCAAGCTTTTCGAGAGGGTGATCCATCGCCTGTACGAAGGCCTCACTCGCGTGATAGAGGCGTGAGTCGCAAGACAGCCCGCCCGCAACGAAAGGCAACGGTTCGCCGTCAAGAACGGTTTGAATCAACGCAGGATCGATGTACGCCATGCGGTAACGAAAACCTGCCTCGGTACCCGCCATGCCGTCATGCACTTCGTCAGGATGCAGTACCAGTGTATTGCCAGGCAGGCTGTGGCAGAGCGCGCCCTTGTAATGAAAACTCTGCACCCCAGTCAGGGTGCGACCAATCGAGTAGGTATCGTGACGATGGGGATCGTAGCCATGGCTGCCGAACCACGCTTCGATTCGCTCCACGCTATTTGCCTGAGCACTGCGCACGACCCAGTCGACGGTGCGCGGCTGACGTTCTTTTCGTTCCATGAGCGCTATCCCTTTGGTGTTCGCCGTGCGGGTGTGTCTACGTAATTGGATCTCGGAATGTACCGGAGTCCAGTTCCTATTTAGCGCCAGTCCGCAAAAAATAGTCGAACCCAGCAGATACGAGAGGCGTTCCCAAGGCCGGAAGTACGTGGCATTAAAGGCCGCTATCGGCCAATAGCTGCCATTCAGCACCATCGTGTCCGCTTGGGAAGCCGCACGTCATTGGTACTCTACCCTGGTAATTTCGAGCACGCCGTAAAACGATGTGATTTGCAAGGCTTGACCGGCCAAGTCAAAAATCTCAGGGCGATTTAGGTAACATAAACGTCATTGTGACATTTCCTCAGAGAAACCGGTTTTGCCTGCTCGGAAGGCCCGATTTTCCTAAGTCAGACAACGAGCGCGAAAAGAGCTGTGGGCCCTTGTTTACAAGTAGTATAAATAGCGCTGTGTGACATAAGCCGAGAACGACGATGGCCGACACCGCTCTTACCGACCTCCTGAAGCAAAATGGTCCCATGCTTAGCAGCGATTTGTCCAAGTTGCTTGAGACAACGCATGGGTTGAATGCTGAGGCAGCCCGGAAACGGGTCGAGCGTGGCGGCCTCGGCGTTACCCGGCTCAACCACGTCATCTTCCCGCATCGGGCGCGCTTCATTTACCTTCAGGAGGAATATGGATCTCCATATTTCTTCGATAACCTGATGGCAGCCTTAAAGAAGACAAGGAGCACATACTTTGCTGCGCTAAAGGCTTTAGAGCTTCGGGGCAACATGATGCCCCGAGCGCATTTTCTGATCGCCTGCGGCGCGCCCGTTGCTCAGAAAAAGCACATTTCCGCAGAAAGCCTGCTGGAGAGACTGGTAAAAGCGACCCTCGTGAAGGAGGTGTTAGTACCAGGTGGGGAGATGTGCGTGGTGAGATGCGATCAGCAACAAATGCTAGATTTGCCATCTGTTTGGGCGAAGATGAAGGGCCGTCTTATTGCTGAAAAGGTGGCACTGTTGGCGGTCAGGGACTGGTCTCGAAATTTGGGAATGGTCAGCTACGACGCTGTGAAAACCCGAGAAGACGAGCGCCTGGAAGCGTTACCTAAGGTCGGAACATTCAATTGGGACTTGGCCGGTCCTTCTTATCTGTTTCCGATGCGGGACTACGTTGAGGCCGTTTTGAAACCAGGCTTCTTTGTCTGCGACCTCGCGCTCAATGGCATTGTTGGCGTTGACCAACTTGCAGGCTTCTTAAACAAATGCGTCACGTTGCGTAGTCTCAAGAAAGTGGGTAAATGCCTTCAGGTGTTCGTCGCTGAAAGGTATTCCGATGAAGCATTCGACCTCCTTAGAGAAAAAGGCATCATACCGGCGACCACCGAAAGCCTTTTTGGCCGCGATGTGGCGCAGGCGTTAAAAAGTCTCTGTGCGGTGCTGACCGACACCGCGAAGCTCATCCAGCATCCGGATGCTCTGGACAAGATCTTTAACGACCTCTCTCGGATTGAAGGCGCCGCATCAACGTTGCGTGGCTGCTTGTTCGAGTTCGCAGTAGCCCAAATCGCAAGATCCACATTCCTAGGGTATTCCCAAGAGATGAACCGGATCGTCAAAGACAGCATCGGAGCGGAGGCGGAGATCGACGTTTTGGCGCAACGGCCTAATCACGAAGTGGTTTTTATCGAGTGCAAAGGCATACACCCGATTAGCACGCTGGGGGATGAAGAAGTAGAGAAGTGGCTCAGCAAGCGCATTCCGGTGATCAGGGGATTTGTAAAAACGCATTCGGAATGGGCGAGCATCGCTCACCGATTCGAGCTATGGACCACTGGCAAGCTCTCTGAGGCTTCCATTGCGCTGGTCAATGCCGCAAAGGCGAAGAACCCAAAACTCGATATCCAGATACGTGACGCCGACTACGTGCTTGCTGAAGCTGAGGCCAGCAAAGACGTCGGCTTATTGAAGGCCTACAAGCAGCATTTCGTAACGCATCCGATGCGAGAATTTGAGGAAGCTCAGAAGCGCCAACAGCGCAAGGCGGAAAAGGCGAAGGCCAGGTTGCATACACCATCAGTAAAGGCTCCGCCACCTCCGCCTTCAACCCCACCCGCATCGGGTACATACCAAGGATTCATGACTCCCTGATCCCCGGAGCGGCGAGCTTTTGTCGACCCAAACCGGTGGGTCGTGACAGGCGGTAATCGGCCACAAGCGGACGGCGTTCACCCGTTTTCGACCCACTTCAGCATGTCGCGCACCCGAAGCCGATTTTTGTGACCAACATCTGGTGAACATCGATTATGTCCATCGCACGTGCGGAGAGACATAGAGCGAGCATCTGCTCATCAATTCGGAGGCTCGTCGATTGCGGTGCGTTTGATGCCTGCAAATCTTGGGTAGCGCTTTTAGCGCAGGCTAAAGCGTCGCATGTTTCAATGATGATCGGCCCTGTGGTTTGGCCCATAATACGCCGCGTGCACTTCAAGGTCAGTAACCAAGGGAGCTTCAATGGCAATCGAATTTAACGAGTTCAGTCAAGGTCTAGGGTTAGACAAATACCCATTTTCAGTGTTCACCGCGGAAGAAGAGAGGGAGTTTCTTCATGTCGCATTCGTCCGTCCCGTAGCTTATCCTCCAGCGATTCAAGCTGCTATGGAGGGCAAGAATATCTTTCTCTACGGGGAACGCGGGACAGGTAAGACAGCACTGTTGTTCGAGCTTGTAAGCGAGCGTTCGAAGGCGGCCAAGGTCGCTCAAATTTCCGATTTCTCAGATCTACCGATAGTCCCTGGACGTGCCGACATCTATGGTCTGTATGTTTCTACGCTTGCAGACCTTCTTTTCAAAAAGCTTCTGCCGCAGATGTCCAATATCTTGTTTGACAGACCGAAACTGGATAGAGACGACAAGGTTCTTATCTCCTATCTGCTGAAGAATCACACGACCACCCTATCTCGTGCAGCACTCCGTGAAGACTTGCGCAAAATTCAATACGGACGTATCAGGCGCGGAGCGACGTGGATGTTCAACTTGGTTCGCGGTGTCGCTAACCAAGCAACAAGCACGGGGGTCGACATTGTTAGCCAGACTATTCGCCAGTCGCTCGGGCTGCCTGATTCTTCCAAGGACGACGCTAGCAGTGCCAAGGACTACTTCGAGCGGATTGAGCTCGCAGTCGACTCCGACTTCGACGAAGGTAAGGCCAACTTGCTTTTGCTGAGGAAAACCGTCGCCCTTTGTCGCAAACTAGGCGTAAAACCAATTACCCTCGTACTCGACCGCATCGACGAAGACCCGCGATTGCGAAACGATTCGTCCGTCATCGCGAACTTCCTGCGGCCGTTCCTGATAGAGAACGAAATTTTTTACGGAAGCGACTTGCAGTTTATTTTTTCCATCTGGAGCATTCCGTTCCAGAACGTGAAGTCCGATTTTCGTACAAACAAATTTTGCGTTGAACAAGTTCAATGGCGTAATCACGAGCTCATCAACGTGCTCGACAAGCGGCTTCAACACCACTCGGCGAACAAAGTCGCTTCGCATACCCAGCTATTCGGCGATCCAGCTTTCTTCATAAGCAACGTGCTTCCACTCGCGAATTCCAATCCGCGAGATTTGTGGCAACTTATGAACCAAGTGCTGAGAGAGCAGTATCAACTCGATCCAACTGCGAAAAAGCTGTCAACAGAGGCAATGCAGTCTGGCATGCAGGCGTTCGTTAAGGATTTTAGTTATTACGAATACTACCCGCGCAAGATCGACGCACGAGCCAATAGCCTAGATGTTTACTCCTATATCGCTCACCTACGGAAGCTGCCGGGCTGTCAGTTCACAATCAACAGTCTCACCACCGCTGCAGGAACCGGAAGCTCCACAACCAACTACGTGGTTGGCATGGAAGGGATTGGGCTGATTCGTAAGTGCGAGGATAAAGGACCTAACGGTGCCACTCTCTACGAGGTGAAAGACCCAAAGGTGAGGTTTGCCATCGAGAAACGAATCGACATCCGCCGGGACGCCTAGGAACCCTAGCGCCGGAGGGGCGGCGTTGGTCTCAACGCCGAATGTTCCTTATGGGTCGATTGCCGCCGGTCGTCACGGGCGCCAATCCACCATAGCAGGGACAAATAGCCAAGAGAGCATAGGTAGCCGTCCATCACTGGCAATAAAATAGGTTATCTGCGTGATTATTTTTTCTTATAATACAAAGAGTTATGTCTTTTTGGCCAAGCTTGACGGGGTCGTTAAGCTCTTACTAACTTGATCATGCAGCATGCTGGGATCGGCATGTAGGTAGCGGCTTGTAGTATCCAGCCGTGCATGCCCTGCCAGAGAACGTACCATCACCATGTCGCCTGTGGCCTGTGCCAGGTGACTAAAGCATGAATGCCGCAACCAATGCGTCGTCGCTTCACCCAGACGCTCAGCTAGCTCCAGCAGCCCTTGCGCTTGAGCCAGCGCTGCAGCACGCCCCATGATGTCGATCATCGCTTTAAGCACCGTGCTGTTGCTGGCCCGCTTGCGCTTGGCATTGGCGGCCATCAACAGGGGAGTGTCTTCCCCGGGCATGACCTCTTCGGGCAAGCCAAACGCGACCCGGTACCGGCCCAACTCCTCATAAAGCGCCTCGGCAATGGGCACCTCACGCCGCTTGTTGCGCTTGCCGTGCACCATCAGCCAGCGCTGCCCATTCAGGGCACGGCGCAAAGTGCTCATGTCCACCGCGGTGGCTTCAAAGGTCCGCAACCCCGTCAGGTAAAACAAGCTGAACATGAAGTGATCCCGAGCGCGCTTGAGCGGGCTTTTCGTGGCGGCGATCGCCTCAAAGGCCAGCGCGATTCCTTCCACCGGCAGCAAGCGCTGAATCATCGGGTCCACCGGCGCCTCGGGCTTCTTGACCAGGGCCACGGGATTGCCCTTGAGCCAACCCCCTTTCACCATCCAGCTGTAGAGGCTGCCCAGCTGCACCAGGGCATAACGCTGAGAGCTCAAACTCAAAGGCCCGGCAAAGGGTCGCCAGTTCGGATGCTGCCGCGGCCGCTTGATACTCGATACCCACACTAGGGCCGGCTGCGGGTCGGCCATAAATTTCACATAAGCGCGGATGTCCATGACGCCCATCTGCGACAGCTCCTTACCCAGGGCATGCAGACCCCAAAGGATAAACCGCTCGACTTCCTTGCGCATGGCGCGCCGCGTCTTGGGGTTGTCAGTGGTGGCTTCCAGCCAGATGGCGGCG
>LIDZ01008893.1_pt1 | contig 15685 bp, 12 predicted proteins | sample 644651 | NCBI WGS metagenome assembly LIDZ01 (sample SAMN03856242, study PRJNA289617) | food metagenome | isolation source: wine grapes on drying loft during traditional withering process | host: Vitis vinifera cv. Corvina | place: Italy: Gargagnago di S. Ambrogio di Valpolicella | collected 2014-01 | reverse complement strand
ACAACGCCGATCTGTTGCTTGGACATTACATACTCCTGTCTGTGGTCTCGCATGGTGTTACCAGTAACACCACTTTGTAAGTGATCAGTATGTTAACTCAGGATAGCGGATAAAAGATAATGAATGGTGCGATAGTCAGATGAAATAATCTGAAAAAAAATCACACATTTAACAAGGATTTATAGAGTTGGGTATAGCTTTTTATCATCTTTTGGGCCGTGAATAACGACTCAAAGCGCATAAGCGCTGCTGCACCAAAGCTATTGGACAGTTCTGGGTTGTTCCATATTTCATCCATTGCCCTGCGTAACGCGACGGGATCAGACGGGGGAACCACCAGGCCGGTGACTCGATCAATATTGATAAATGTTGTGCCCGTACCGATCTCGCTGGAAATCAAGGGTTTTGAGTAAAGGGCCCCTTCCAGCAATGAGATTCCAAAAGCTTCTGAACGCAGGTGAGATGGGAATACCAGACAGGTACATAGTTGCAATAATGCAGACTTTTCGCTGTCTTCTAATGCTCCCAGAAAATGGATGTTATCTACACCTAACTGCTGAGCCTGAGATTTTAGCTCTGCTTCAATCGGACCGGCGCCCACTACCACGATCGGATAACGACTGTTCTTTGCCGCTTCAATCAGGATATGCAGGCCTTTGTAATAACGGAATGTACCAATGAATAGAAAGAAGCCATCAGGAAATCTTGCCTGCCATTTTTGCAGCACTGCAGGATCATTATTTTGATAAAACTGTTTATCAAGGCCGTACGGAATAACTTCAACTTTATCTTTGAACTGCTGCAATACCGGGCTACTTTCAACATAGTTAGGTGAGGCGGCAACAATTCTGCCTACGCTGGAAAGAAAGCGATTCATTAATGGCGTATAAAGCTTCAATAATGACTTTTGTTTCACAATATCGGAATGATAGCTTACGACAGATGGTTTTTTCTCTGGCAGTGAAAAATGCAGTATATCCATAAAAGGATAAGGGAAATGATAGTGAATGATATCTGCATTTTTAGCGAGTTCGTTGAAACGCCGAAATGATGCTAAAGAAAAAGGGGTTGAGGCGATTTCAAAAAAAGTTTTACTACACACGCACTTGTGATGATCTAACTCAAATTCATCCGCTTTAATAGGACTATGAGTATAAACAGTAGAAGCAATGTTTTCTTTAACACCACCTTCTGAAAGCTGATAGATTACCTGTTCAATACCACCAAATGTATCCGGGTAATACGTTTTATAACAATGCAGGACTTTTATCATTCTAATGAATCAACCAATTTATATGCTTTGATTGTCTCCAGAGCACATTGTCTCCAGGAGAACTTTGCATTTTGCAGAAAGCCACGAGCAGTAAGTTCGGCGTAAAGTGAATCATTGATGAGTATTTCATGTATATATTTTGTAAGTTGATCAACATCATCAGGATCGACAATTAGCCCAGCATCTCCAGCAACTTCCGGCAAAGAGGAGACGTTCGAAGTAATAACAGGGGTACCTGCAGCCATTGCTTCAAGTACAGGTAAGCCAAAACCTTCATATCGTGAAGGGAACAAAAAAGCACGAGAGGCGGAAAACAGAATCGATAGAGTTTTCTGATCAGTATAACCAAGATATTTTACCCACCCACGCTGAGAACCAACATCAAGTAGACGATGCAACTCCTCACTTTCCCACCCCTGATAACCTGAAATCACTAATGGGAAATGTAAGCTGATATCTATAGGTAAATTTTGATACGCCAGTAGAAGGTTTTTTAAATTCTTTCTCGGCTCAATTGTTCCAGCAAAAAATGTGAACATTCCATAGTTCAGACCATATTGAGCAAGAACGCTTTTGCATTCACTTTCCTCTCTTGGAAAAAAATCACCACTACTTGCAAGAGGAGCCACAATTATGCGATCAGGGGCAAAATCAAAAAAATTAGCGACTTCATTTTTTGTAAAACGAGAATCAGTGATGAGTACTTGTGCACGACTGACTGAGCTCAATAGCTCCTTCTTCATTAAATGCACACGTCCTTTTGGGTGGTATTCGGGATAATGAAAAATTGAGAGATCATGAAAAGTAGTGCAAGCCTTTTTATGGCCAGGGGGAATATAATAATTTGGGCTGTGGAATACATACTCAGAAAAAGGTTTTAATGCCCGACCTTTTAATACAGGAACAGTAAGGCGATAAATATCCGATACAATTCGGCTATTCCGAAGATGTTTTTTTAAATCACCCGCAGATACAGAATGTGTGTTTACTAAGACAGGCGGTTCACTAACAACTTTCAGACCAGACAAATACTTAATTGAAGTAATATCAGGATGAACAGCGAGATTATTTATTAACTCTAATGCATATCGCCCAATACCAGTAACAGGAAACTTTATTGAGTCGGTTGAAATGATTATTTTCACGCCAAAATCCAAATAGCCCCTTACGGGGCTAAATTTATATCAGAAAGAGAAGCCTGCTTTATTGCGTCTTAAATCGGCTTCTACCATCATTTCACACAGTTTTTCGAGTGATGTTTCTGGTTTCCATCCTAATTCCGCATGCGCTTTTTCAGGATTACCAATTAACAGTTCTACTTCAGCTGGGCGATAGAATTTTGGATTAATTTTGACTAGGACTTTGCCAGAATCGGCATCTTTACCAATCTCAGCTTCATCTTTGCCAGAAAACACAATATTAATGCCTGCTGCTTTGAATGCCATCGTCACGAAGTCGCGCACGGTTTCTGTACGATTAGTCGCTAGCACATAAGTTTCTGGTTTGTCTGCCTGCAGCATACGCCACATGCCTTCAACATATTCTTTAGCAAAACCCCAATCGCGTTTAGCATCAAGATTACCTAATTCTAAAACATCAGTTAAGCCTAACTGAATTTTTGCGACGGTATCAGTGATTTTTCGAGTCACAAATTCACGTCCACGCAGTGGTGATTCATGGTTAAAAAGAATGCCGCTTGCCGCGAAGATATCATAGCTTTCGCGATAGTTTACTGTAATCCAATGCGCATACAGTTTAGCCACACCATAGGGACTGCGCGGGTAAAAGGGGGTACTCTCAATCTGAGGAATCGCCTGCACTTTACCAAACATCTCTGAAGTAGAGGCCTGATAAAAACGAATTTTCGGATTAACGATACGAATTGCTTCAAGCAGATTCAGCGGGCCAATACCGGTAATTTCAGCAGTGGTGACCGGTTGATCAAAGGATACGCCGACGAAGCTTTGGGCTGCCAGGTTGTACACTTCAGTTGCATCAGTCTCTTTAAGCAAACGGATACTTGCTGCAAGATCAGTCAGATCGTATTCAACAAGATGTAAATTTTCATGTTTAGTGATACCTAACTCTTCGATTCGCCAGAAATTTACAGAACTGGTGCGACGGTAAGTACCGAAGACTTTATAACCTTTTTCAAGTAACAGCTCAGCTAAGTAAGCACCGTCCTGACCTGTAATACCAGTTACTACTGCAATTTTCATACTTTAACCTCAACAATTGCTAAGCTAATTGCTTATAATTAATCATCCCTATTGGACGACTTTTCGGTGAGACTTCTTAAGGAAGTACTCTTCGACATATTTGAAAGAAAAAACGGATATAGTTAATGCGATGAACATCATCACTGCACAGATTGCGACAAAGCTTAACAGCGCCTGAGGGTTTTTAATAATTTTGTTCGCCAAATTTATAACATAAAAGTTAACACAAAGATGCCATAAATAAAAAGAGTAACTAATTTTACCCATCAATCCCGCCGGATTCCAGTCAATAAAACCATTAGAATGGAATTTGTTAATAACAAAGAAAAAGAATACAGGGAAAATGGTGAAAATCATTACCGGAACCCGAACATTTTTTTGAGTTAGGGGCAACTGAAATAGGTAAGCAAAAGTCATAACTAAACCAGCCAGCAGAATTAAATAAGCACCACTCCTGGTGAAAATTACTTTCAACCTCCCTTCCCTTAACTTTTCGATTTCAACACATAGCGCGCCTAACCAAAAAGCCATTATAAAGACAACATCGGTTGTCCCTGTCATAATCTGGAATGGCTGCATAAACAGAAAAATGACAAAAACTGAAAGCAATGTTATCCATAAGAATCTGTTAAGGGTTGCAATAAGAGGTAACACAAAATAGAAAAGCCATTCCCAGCGCAACGTCCAGATATTATTTATGCGTAAGTACATGTCTTTGCTAAAAACATCGTTTACATTTCCAATGCTATTTACTACTGTCCCAAAACCAAAACCATAGTTGCGAGTTAATGCAAGAAACTGTGCCTTGTTTGGCGGGACAAACCCCGCTGCAGCCCAGTCCAAAAACATAACAGCGGTAATCATAACAAACATTGCAGGGACCAGACGGCAAGCACGTTTATAGAAAAAAGTGTCAGCCTTAAAACCTCCTGCTCTTATCTGCCCCCAGAAGAGATGTCCAGTTAGCATAAAGAAGAGCAACACACCGGCCTCTCCCATAGAAGCGGCAATGACCTGATTTTTGGCATAGCCAAAATACATAGTTGAATGTGCACCAAAAACTAAAAACGCGGCAATACCTCTTAACACCTCTAATGAATAAGAGAATCCAGGGCTCTCTTTCGCTTCAACCCCTACTTGACGTCCCAGAAAGGATACATAAAAGCAGCCTATGATATATAAAATAAAAACCACTAAGATATAGAAAAGTTCTTGCCGCATCCTGTCATACTCAACTTAATTTGCGTTGTACATTGAAGTTAATATTTGTTTTAAATCGAGGAGATTTGGTGTGTGATCCAGATATTTGTGAAGTTGCTCAGGATTGCCGACTAAACGCCAGACTTCGTTACTGCGAACATAGTTATTAACTATCTCAACACGTGGACGAAAACCGCTAATTTCCTCAAGAGTGTCAAGCACATCATGACCGCTCCATCCGCGACCTGTGCATAGGTTAAGCGTAAATGGATCACGATGTTCCTGAGAAATGAGTTGCGAAATCATTGTGGCACAGCCTTTTGCCTCCACATAATCGCGAACAGAATCGATATTACCTAACTGCAAAAGCTCTTTTTTATCACGGAAATGTTTAACGATCTTAGGTACCAAGAATGACTCAGCCTGTCCGGTTCCGATTACATTAAAAGGTCGGACAATGTGAATTTTCAGCTTGTCATTGTAGCCACGCGTCAACATCTCCATAATCATTTTGCTATAAGAATAATGATTAGTCGGATTATAAGGTAATGATTCAGATAAATATTCATCTTTCTGATTACCATAAACGCCCGCAGTACTGGCAAGCAGCATAGTTGGCGGCTTAATCTGGGCATCAATTACTGCATTAAATAAATTTTCTGAACCCAGCACATTGACAGCATAAATTTGTTCTACATTGCCATGAGTAACTAAAGCAATAGCTGCCAGATGAACGATCCAGGTAGGCTGAAATTCTTCTATTATTTCAGTTAATTTTTTTCGGTCAAAGAGAGTAACTGAGACAAAGTCATCGCTGGGTACAGGTCCGACACAGGTACCCATCACAGTAGCACCGCGTCCTTTTAGCTCGCTCATAAGATAACGGCCAATAAAACCAGAACCACCCGTAACTAAAACCCTTTGCTTTTTCATTACTTATCGCCTTTTGCCGCTTTAAAACTGATGAGGTTTTGATACACATTATTGGCGCAATCACGCCAAGTTATGGTGTCCCACTCTTGCTGAATCCGCTTTTCATAATTCTGGACATCTGCAGGGTGTTGAATATAGTGCTGCATTTTTATTGCCCAACCAGCCACATCCCATGGCTCGACATAATCAACCAGATCTCTGCCGGTCTCCATTAGTGGGTCTACAGCTGAAGTCAGGCAAAACTTGCCGTATCCGAGACTTTCCGGCAGGGTTAAGCTCCAGCCTTCATACAAACTTGGAAGGAGAGTAAACAAACAGTTGCGATAAAGAACATCCAATTCCTGATCTGATGTTCTGAGCAGCAAAATTTTACCTTTTACTCGTTGATCGCGCTGTATGATTTCGAATAAATCTTTTGCTTTCCATCCGGGACCACCTACAAACACCATTTGCGGCAATTCAGCGTCTGAATCTTTTAACAGTTCCAGATAAGCTTTATAGATGGCCTCATGGTTTTTACGTATTTCTAACGTACCCACCGACAGCATATAATCGCCAGTAATGCCCAGTGCTTTGAGGATTGATTCATCTTCAGAGTGATCCTGAGTTGGTGCAATATCAGAGCCGAATTTAATTGCAATTCCTGGAGTAAGAGGCCAGCCAAAACGATGCTGCCAAGCCTGTCCATCACGCTTCGCTGTTTCACCACCATACATAATGGTATTGCTTGCAAGTGAAGCGAGGTAATAGAAACGGTTATACCAGTCAAATGCTTCACGCGCATGAAGTTGAGGGGTAATAAGCGGTGTCATATCATAGATAATTTGTGAATAAATAAAGCCAATCTGCTCTTTAGCTTTAATGATTTCAATTAATGGCCGCTCATCCCAATTGATACCCGCAGAAAAAACGATATCATTCTTGCGGAAGGGAAGATCTAATGCTTTACCGTTTAATTTCTGAGCCACACTCTCCATCATGGCTTGATTCTTATCGTTGATTGACAGTTCAGCCTGAGTTGAAATCACTGCCGGCGAAGCAGTGACCGGGATAAGACCTTTTTTATCGGCAAATGCTACCGCTTTTCTTCTTAATGAATAGGGCAAGGCGCTGATAAAATATGCACCTGCTTTACTATAATGACTTAACAGAGAGGGTGAAGAATTTATTTTGACTTTTGCGTGAGTAGCTCTTGAAGTTGTCAAAGAATTTCTTATCATTTCGTCGAAAGGCAACCGATGGCCACGTCCATGCTGTTCAGCCTCTCCCCAAAATTGTTGGAAGCTGGCATATTGTGAGGTTACATCTGCTGAGTCAAACAACCAGAGTAAATTTTCTCTTGGAACTTCAAAAAACGCGTCTTCATGGAAAGCATAAAAGCGCAAGCCACGAAATATTTTAGAAAGATGATGAGCAAGGATTAGTTCCGTGCGTATGATACCAGTAACTCCACCTCTCCACATGCCATAAGATAATGTCAGGTCATACCAGATATTCTGCTGATCTGATTTGTCGCCAATCTGTTCATCCAGGTTTTCAACCGCCGCCAGAACGTTTTCACCACACTCTGTCCAGGTAGTGGAATGCCATTCCTTGCGAATACGTTCTTCTGCATGAATCAATGCTGTAGGGTGAGAAATGTATTCTTTTATTGCCTCAACCCAGGCATTCACATCATAAGGATTAACAAATTTAGGGAAGTCTTTTCCAATCTCACGGAGCGGCTCAATGTCAGATGCTATGCATGGCTTGCCATAGCTGAAGCTTTCCGGCATTGGTAAAGCCCATCCTTCATAAAGTGAAGGTAATAACGTAAATTTGCAATTACGATATAAAACATCTAATTCTTCATCGCTGGGGGCAATAATAACGATGTTATTTCCAATTCGTGGGTCGCGTTTAATTGAATCAATAAGATCTTCAGTACGCCAACCTGGACGACCAACAAAAACTATCTGAGGTAAAGGAGTAAAATTTGATTCAGATAATTTTGCCATTGCCTTATAAAGCACATCGTGGTTTTTGCGAACTTCAATCGTACCTACGGTAATCAGGAAATCGCGCTCAACTCCCAGAAGAGCAAGAATTTCAGCGTCACGAGAACTATCTTTTATACGTACCGGATCCGTTCCACCATAAGGTACAGAAATACTTGGTGGAGAATTCCAGCCACTCTTTTTCTGATACGCAATACCGTCTTTTTGTGGGCTATTACCGCCATACACAATAAAATCGCAGTTCTCTGAAATCCAGTGAAAATATTTTCTAAAATTGTCTTCCAGATCTTGTCTGTAAAGATGGTGCGTTGTTTCACCTACCAAAATGGTGTCATATACCATGTACCCAATCTTAATCTTGGGTTTCAGACTTTTAAGCTTAGAAAAATATTGTTCCTTACCACTGTCAGACCAGCCTACACTTAAAATAACGTCGTTATCACCATAAGGGTGGCTAAATCTGGCTTCTCTCAGTACTTTAACTTCACCACCAGAAGCAGAAGTATGTTCCAACTTATTACGGGCACGAAGAATATTTATATTAATCAAGCCACCCACAACTTTGCTTGGAAGCCATGATGCGATACGCATCGGAAGCTTAAGTTTAGACGGTGAATGTTCTACGGCTAAAGCCAAAGAGTGCTGGAAACGTCGGCCGCGGCTAGGTAGCTCTTGTTCAAGCGATTTTAGAAAAAGATCAACTTTTTTCTCAGATTCATCAGGTTGATTAGCTGATTTTTCAGATTCAGGCTGATACTTCCTGTTTTTTAAATAAATATCAGCGACGTTGGAGTCGGTATACATCCAGGGAATGTCTTTACGATCGATCTCAACAAAATGGCCCTGATTGAACATGCTGAATTTGACATTAGGGTACAATCTTGCTAATGCAGCGCCAATTTCAAGCTCAGCGCGAACGATACCCACCACTCCATTAGTCCACTGCATGGAAGTAGTTAAATCAAACCAAAAATTATTTTTCATTAATGAACCCTACATAATTATGTATTTGCAATTCAGCATCGAGGCTTAAAATCTAAGGATTAGCCGTATCTATCGCCATGATATTATGCCGATAGACTATCAATCTTAATCAAAATCTCATTTTGTTTTTCAAGAATATTTGAAAACTCACGAGTTTTAGCTTCATTGATCAGCGTCTCAGTGGTAAACATCCATAATGCAACGTTTTCAGCAGGAATATTAACGTTAAATTCTCCTGCTTCTTCATTTTCAGCTCGACTGAGTAAATCTACAAATAATTCGTAAGACCATTTACTATGTTCTGTTGACCAGATTAGTGACAGAAAAGTCGCTAATTGCGGTATCTTCGCCCAATATGGCGAAAACATCGGCGTACGTGAAGGCACTAATTGATAATTGTTATTAACATTCAATTCATTGATTAAAATGATGAAGCTAAGAAAGTTATTGTAAGGCCACAGAACGTCTGTTTTTTTGCTATCAATAGCGCCAAAGTCAATTAAATTATATTTCCCTTCATCATTAAGTATATTCCAGATACGTACATCATTATGATATAACTGATGTGACTCCAGCTCAGAAAGCGACATAGTCAACTGTTGTATAATACTTAATTCGTTAATTTCTTCATTATTTTTGATACAAAAACTTAAGCGTTTCCCGCTAATTTTCGATGTTATTACTATAGCTCGATCAGCATTGGCTTCATAATGAAGTAATTTTGGTACCGTAAGGTGTGACAATTCGATGGCATTGAGTTCTTTGAGCGATGAGATCTCATTTTTATAATCCTTATGATTGAGATCAGAAAGTGCACCGTTCAATGTGTAGCGTTTCATGAACTTACTTTCAGAGAAGTAATAGCGCCGTGAGCCTTGATGCACATAACTTGCATATTCGTGCGACTGTTTCATCCAACTCGTTATGGTTTCAAGCTCATTATCTAAATACCAGTACTTACTACTTGTGAATAATAGAGGACGGCTTACATCAGACAAGTGAGTGGGATATTCACCTAAAATTTCAAAGTATCCAATATCATCAACAATATCCAGAGGCTGATCCGGGAGATTACGCCCCCAATAAAGCCCCTCCTCTTTCACCGCCAATTCTAGAAGGACCAATTGCGACATGTTTGCTATTTTGTTTATTTTCTCTTTAGTTGGCAAATAGCCATCCGCATCACAAATATGATGAAACACGCTAAACCCAATTACCACATCGTAATCATCATAGTCTAAATCGTTGATGACGTTTTGTATTTTATCTTCTTTAAATACAACGTGGTCTAAACCTTGTTCATTCCGGAGTGCATTACAAAGATCAATATTTTTATCAAGAAAATCAATACCAGTGACTTTGCTGCAATGCTTAGACAGATTGAAAGAGAAAAATCCTTGTGCACAACCAAGGTCTAACAAGCGTAATGGGCGCCCCAGCTTTTCTCTAAGAAGAATGAAGATATTTTCAATTTTGCTTAATCGGTCATTACAATTACGCGATGTAGTAACATCCATCTCCGGATGACCAAAAATGGGTTGGTAACATTCTGGTAAAGCCTTCACTAACTCTTGGATATTGGAATTCATTATTTGACCTCAATTACACATTCGGTTTCAGCATCTACCAGACCAATAAATTTTTTCTTATTATCAACATTGATCATTATTGCATCATAACGTCTATCCAGCGGCTCATCGTTTCCATATTCGTCAATGTGAGTTAGCCCAACCGAGAGCAGAATTGGCCCAGTATTGAAATGCATTTTAAGTTTAAACGTAAAATCAACAACTGAACCTGCAGTGACAGAACCAATTGCACCGGGCATTAACTCTCTTGAACTCGCGCCGTACAAACTTACACCATCTGGAGTTTTCAGGAGCAATCCAAAAATAGGAGACTCGATGTTTACATGAAATAAGCATCGGAATTTAATCTCAATTTCTTCACCGCCATTGACCGTTGAAGGATACTTATAATCTTCACTTCTGATTATGAAATCTGTGATTTCTGCGGATCTTGTTCCCCAGCGATGTTCTATCTTCTGATAAAGAGGTTTATTGTGAAATACATCATTTCGTGACAACTCACAGCTTTCATCTTCAGTAACTGGATCAATTTTGCTGATATCACTTTTTTTAGATTTGCCAAACAAGCGATCACGAAATTCGTTAACTACAGCCCGCGGTTCACCATTCATGGCAATGCTACCTGCATCTAGCAAAATTGCACGATGGCAATGCTTAACAATGTCATCAAGTGCATGGGTCACAAATAAAATTGTTGTACCCTGCTCTTTGAAATCATTAATGCGTCTAAAACACTTTGCCTGAAAGGCAACATCACCGACAGACAATGCCTCATCAACGATTAGGATGTCCGGTCTAACTGCTGTAGCGATACTAAACGCTAAACGGACTTGCATACCGCTTGAATAGACGCGTGTAGGCATATCTACATACTCACCTATATCTGCAAAGGAGAGTATTTCATTCATTAATTCTGTGATGGTGTCTGTATTAATACCCAGTAACTGTCCAGCCATATATACATTTTGTCGACCAGTGAAATCAGGATGAAAGCCCATACCTAATTCAAGTAACGCTGCAATACGCCCATTACAAATGACTTCCCCCTCACTTGGCTGAGTGGTTCCGGTGATTATCTTAAGCAAAGTGCTTTTTCCAGCACCGTTCACACCAATAATTCCTATTGTTTCGCCCTTTTTGACGTCAAAGGATATATTTCTAATTACCCATTTTTTAGTATGTTTAGTTCCAAAAAAAGGTAAAACCCATTCAATCAACCGCGAAAACTTTGATGGATATTGTTTATATGATTTACCGAGATTCCGTAGCGTTAATATATCACTCATAATTCATCTACCATATCTCCTGAATGACGTCTAAAAAGATATAAACCCAGCATCATTAATATAAAACCCAGCATTAAAACATAGAAAAGCGGAATCCAATGAGGCGCTTGATTATTGACAAATATATCATGCATACCTCCAACCGTTATGGCCATAGGATTCATTTCAACAAATCCTCTTGCCCACTCAGGGATGATTTGTAATGGATAGACAATTGGCGTAAACCAAAACCAAAATTGCAGGACTATATTAATTAATTGCCCGATATCTCGAAAGAAAACATTCAGGACCGCTAAAACCATTGCCATTCCGGCAGCTAATGCCAATGTGGTAATAATAACAGGCACCATTAGAAAAAGTTGTATGACTTTAAAGTCACCGACTGCAACTAAAAAAACCAAGAAAATACTGAATATTATAGCAAAATTAATCAATGATGTTAAAACAAGAATCACAGGTAAAGTTATTCTCGGGAAACTAACTTTTTTCAGGAGATTAGCATTGTCGATGAATAATGACGTCCCTTTCCCACATATTTCCGAGAAAAAACCCCATAACAAAAGGCCGGAACAAATATAAATACTATAAGAATACTGCCCGGCAACACCGGGCAGTTTTGATTTCATTACTTCAGAAAATATCAATGTATAAACAGTAATCATTGCCAGCGGTTGTATCACCAGCCAAACTGCTCCCAACATACTGGTCCGGTAACGTGCCTGAAAATCCCTTTTTACAGCACCTGTAATAAATCCGCGGTAACGTATTATTGCCATTAATAAAGAAAGCACTTAATCCTCCGCACGAAGAATTTTGAGAATTTCTTCAGTTTTTTCTGAGACCAGAGCGATATCGTTACGTCCCTCAACATTCAGTCTTACTAACGGCTCCGTATTTGAACTACGTAGATTGAATCTCCATTGCTCAAATTCGAAACTAATGCCATCCGTAATATCCATGATGGAATTGAGCTTTTGGTAGATCTCATTGATTAAAGAAATCTTATCTGCTGCATTATTAATTTTAGAATTAATCTCCCCACTACAAGGGAACGCCTTCATCCTTTCCGAAACCAGCCCGGATAACGTTTCACCTTTCACCGCCAGCAGTTCCGCCACCAGCAGCCATGGAATCATACCGCTGTCGCAGTAAGCGAAGTCACGGAAATAGTGGTGTGCACTCATCTCACCGCCATAAACCGCGTCTTCTTCACGCATGCGTTCTTTGATAAATGCGTGGCCGGTCTTAGACATTACCGGAACACCACCCGCTTTGGTGACCACATCAATGGTGTTCCAGGTCAGACGCGGGTCATGAATGATTTTCGCGCCTGGCTCCTTCTTCAGAAACGCCTCAGCCAGCAGGCCAACGATGTAATAACCCTCAATGAATTCGGCATTCTCATCAAACAGGAAGCAACGGTCGAAGTCTCCGTCGAACGCAATCCCCATATTGGCCTGATGCTCACGTACTGCATCAGAGGTATCTTTACGGCACTCTGGCAGCAGTGGATTAGGGATGCCGTTCGGGAAAGTTGCGTCAGCCTGGTGGTGTACCTTAATGAAGCTCACCGGCGCATTAGCCTGCTGGAAACGCTTTTCAATCTCATCAATGACGTGACCGGCAGCACCATTACCTGAGTTGATCACCAGCTTCATAGGTTTGGTGAAGTTGTTCAGGTCGATATAGCCCATCAAATGATCGATATAGGCATCCAGGACTGAGATCTGCTTATAGCTACCACGTTTGCTCTCTTCAACCTGTGCGAAATCGTTAGCTTCAGCCAGTCGCTGAACATCGCCTAGTCCGGTATCTCCGCTGATGGGACGCGCACCTTCCCGCACTAACTTCATGCCATTATAGTTCATCGGGTTATGGCTGGCGGTCACTTCAATACCGCCATCAATCCCTAAATGAAAAGTCGCGAAGTAGATCTCTTCTGTTCCGCTCATACCGATATCCAGCACATCGGTACCTGCATCCCTGAGTCCGTTTGCCAGCGCCAGCTTAAGTGATTCACTGGTCTGGCGAACATCGCCACCCACTACAATGGTCTTAGGCCGGATAAATTCGCCATAAGCGCGACCAATGCGGTAAGCAATATCGTCATTGAGTTCAGTACCCAGCTCACCACGGATGTCATAAGCTTTAAAACAGGTCAGTGCTGCCATGATCTTGTCTGTCCTTACTTACTTGCAAACTGTTGTTTAATCAAAATGAGGTCATCATCGCCAAGATAGGAACCTGACTGGATTTCCAACAGCTCTAATGGAATTTTGCCTGGGTTTTTTAGCGTGTGAGGATGGCCGATTGGAATAAAGGTGGACTGGTTTTCGGTCAGCAAAACCGTTTTATCCTGAATATTAACTTCTGCTGTTCCGGAAAGAATCACCCAATGCTCGGTTCGGTGGTAATGCATTTGTAACTGAAATGCTTCGCCCGGCTTAACCGTGATCCGGTTAACGTTGAAACGTTCTGTCTGCACAACAAGGTCACAACGACCCCATGGCCAGTAGGTTTCACGGTGGCGGCGATATTCACTACGACATTCACTTTTGAGAAACTCAACAACCCGCTTTACATCCTGTACCTGATCGCGACGCGCAACCAGCACGGCATCTTTGGTGTTAACAATGACCAGATCCTCTACACCAATGGCTGCAACAAGCTGATCGTCAGTATTGATGTAGCAGTTTTTGGTGTTATGCAGGAAGGTATCGCCCTTTAGCGAATTTCCCTGGCTATCTTTGTCATTCACTTCCCACAATGCCGACCATGAACCAACGTCGCTCCAGCCTGCATCAAGCGGAACCACAACCGCGGCATCAGTTTGCTCCATTACCGCGTAGTCTACGGATTCATCTGGGCAGGCGATAAAGTCGTCCTTATCGATATTAATGAAATCATTGCCTTCCTGAACATTAGCCATAGCACGTCGGCACGCTTCAAGAATATCTGGACGGAATTTCTCCAATTCCTGCAAATAACGTTTCGCGCGGAACATAAACATGCCGCTGTTCCAGTAGTATTCGCCTGACTGAATATATTGCTGAGCAGTAGCGAGATTCGGCTTTTCAACGAAGCGTTGAACCTTATGCGGCGCTTCATTTTGCTCATTCACTTTGTCGCCACGATGAATGTAGCCATAACCGGTTTCAGGCCCCGTTGGCACAATACCAAACGTAACCAGGCTCCCCTGCTCAGCATAAGCGGTGGCAGTGGCAATTGCGCGATGGAAGGCAGCTTTATCATCAATAATATGATCGGCGGCTAATACCAGTAAGATGGGATCATCACCCTGCTCTACGGCGTTCAGGGCTGCCAGAGCGATAGCGGGAGCAGTATTGCGACCAACAGGCTCAAGAATGATGTTGTGTGAGAGCTTATTGATTTGACGAAGTTGTTCCGCTACGAGGAAACGATGCTCTTCATTACAAATAACCATTGGTGCCCGCACTTCAATCCCTGCCAGGCGGTTCACCGTCTCCTGTAACATTGAGTTTTGACCATGCAAACAGATGAACTGCTTAGGGTAAAGCTCTCGTGAAAGTGGCCACAAGCGACTACCGGTTCCACCGGCCATAATAACAGGAAGTAACATTCAACAACCCCTAACGATTTTTACACGCCATACCATTTGATGTGTGATTAGTTTTTGCGCGTAATACAAAAATTATCCACGCTACCGCCCCTGGCTTTCAGCTGCCAAAACGCTGTTTTTAACACTTACTCGTTCCCAAAAGCGCTCTGCTGTTTGGTTTTTAAGCGAAATTTAATGTGTAAACCAGAGCAAATACTACAGACAGAAAGCGAGAATTTACATCGCTTTCTGGCATTTATCTTACAAAGCTTATTCTCTAATGCTTAACAGAACTGTAGGGTTCCTGACGGTAATAAACCTGGTGAATAATCAATCATTCCATAAGCTTAGTAAGATGTAAGCTACATAATTTATCAGAACTAAGTGGTGTTTCGACGCAGGCAAAAGGAAATTTATGATTATGCGCATAGTTTTGCGCAAAATTTTGAAGAGGGATGTTAAGACGCAGGGGTAAAACGAAAAAGCAGATATGTCTGACTATAAAAAACCCGGCGATTAGGCCGGGTCAGTTTCACATCATCTAAACCCGTTCGGGTTCTTTGACTGCCAGTTCCAGGTGTCGCGCATCATCTCATCAATGCCACGCGAAACACGCCAGTTCAG
>LIDZ01011580.1_pt11 | contig 15711 bp, 12 predicted proteins | sample 644651 | NCBI WGS metagenome assembly LIDZ01 (sample SAMN03856242, study PRJNA289617) | food metagenome | isolation source: wine grapes on drying loft during traditional withering process | host: Vitis vinifera cv. Corvina | place: Italy: Gargagnago di S. Ambrogio di Valpolicella | collected 2014-01 | reverse complement strand
GAGGGGGCTGGCGGCGGGGGCGGCGCTGCGCAAGGGGCGGGCGGTGGTGCAGAAGGCGCAGGTGCCGGCACGGGTGCTGCTCAAGCCGCCGCTTCGCCTGCCGCCAGCACTGGCGCGGTGTCGAGCGACACCTCCCTCAGCGGCTCGGGGGATTTGCACTTGCCGCCCCAGCTTGAAGACTACCGCAAGGACATCATGGAGGCCTCCAGCGCCACCGGCGTGCCGCCGAGCATTCTGGCCGGGCAGATCTGGGCCGAGTCACGGGGTCAGTTGGGCCAGGACACCACCAACGTCAACGGCAAGACTGACGCCGGCGTGATGCAGGTCAACGCCGACACCTTCGCCGCCCTCAAGCGAGACAACCCCAAAGAGCTCGGCAACGCCGACGTCAACAACGCCCACGACAACATCATGGCCGGCGCGCTGTACATGCGCGACCAGAAGAAGGAGTTCGGTGACTGGGATTCGGCACTGCGTGCCTACAACTCGGGCCCGGACAAGGTCAACAAAGGCAACCTCGCGGATGCCGGCGGCATAGGCGATCCGAAGTACGTGGAGAACGTCATGAACTTCGCAAAAATCATCGAAAGCGGCCAGGGGCAATTGCCGGCCTGATGCAGGTCTTCGATCCACTAGGGGCGGGCGAGCAATCGCGCCCCTCTTGCCCCTCTTACAGGGGGAGGAGTTTTTCCATGAACACGCTGTTGGGATCATCCTGGTAATCACCAAAGGGACCCCGACGCTGATACCCGTTGCGCTGGTAAAACGAGAGGGCTTCGTGTTGCAGGTACCCGGTCTCAAGCATGACTCGCATGCAGCCTCGTCTCCGAGCCTCTTCTTCCAGAACAGCCAGAATGCTGCCGGCCAGACCCTGCCCGCGTGAGGCCGGTTGGGTGAACATCCGCTTCAGCTCGGCGTAGGTCGGGTGCACCACCAGCGCTCCGCACGCCACGGCTTGTCCATCACTTGAACGTGCGACGGCGAAGCCGGTATTAGCCGAAGCCAGCGCGTTTATGTCGATGCCATGGTGACTTTCCGCCGGATAGAGCGGTATTTGGTAGGCGTCCAGCGCTTCAATGAGCGCGATGATTTCCGGCTGGTCCGGTGATTCAAGGGAGACGGTGGGTGAGTTCAAAAGCCTGCACTCCGTTGGCCAGATGTCAGATCAATGGGGTTGCGACGAATATTCGCCCTGTTACGTCCCATGAATCAACCTACGCCATTGGTGCGGTAACGGCCTTTTGTGCATTCCAGGCAGGATTGCCCTGCCTGGAATCATGCTTCATCGATTGCGAGTGACCCGCCACACGGTGTTCGCCAGGTCGTCGGCGATGATCAGTGCACCGCGAGGGTCCACGGTGACGCCGACTGGCCGGCCGCGGGTTTTGCCGTCGGCACCCCGAAAGCCGGTCGCGAAGTCAATCGGCGCACCGTTCGGACGGCCATCGCTGAAGGGTACGAACACAACTTTGTAGCCCACCGGATTCTCCCGGTTCCAACTGCCGTGTTCGCCGATGAACACCCCTTCGGCGTACTTGTCGCCCATCGCCGGGATGGAAAAATCCACGCCCAGCGCAGCGGCGTGGGACCCGAGGCTGTAGTCGGGTTTGATGGCGGCAGCGACCATTTTCGGGTTCTGCGGCTGGGCCCGCGTGTCGACGTTCTGACCCCAATAGCTGTAGGGCCACCCATAAAACCCGCCCTCGCGAACCGAGGTCAGGTAATCCGGTACCAGATCTGGGCCCAGTTCATCGCGCTCATTGACGACTGCCCATAACTGCCCGGTTTTCGGCTGTATGGTTAAGGCCGTCGGGTTACGGATGCCGGTCGCATACGCTTTGTGAGCCCCGGTTTCGGCGTCTACCTGCCAGACCCGCGCTCGGTCGAGTTCGACCTCCATACCGCGCTCGGTCACGTTGCTGTTCGAACCGATGCCGACGTACAAGGTGCGCCCGTCGTCGCTGACGGCCAGTGACTTGGTCCAGTGGTGGTTGATTTCAGCAGGAAGGTCAGTGACTTTGATCGGCGGGCCGCCGGCTTTGGTCTGGCCTTCTTCATAATCGAAGCGAACCAGTTCGTCCTGGTTGGCCACGTACAGTTTGCCGTTGGCAAACGCCAGGCCGTAGGGCGCGTTAAGGTTCTCCGCGAACACCGTCTTCGTCTCGTAGACGCCGTCACCGTCAGCATCGCGCAGCAAGGTCAGGCGGTTGCCGCCTTTGACCTTGGTGTTGCCTTGGGCCTTGATGTACCCCGCGATCACGTCCTTGGGTTTGAGCTTCGCGGCGCTTCCGCCACGGCCTTCAGCGACGAGAATATCGCCGTTGGGCAGCACGAGGGTCTGGCGAGGAATCTGCAGGTCGGCGGCGATGGCCGTCACGCTGTAACCGTCAGGGACTGTCGGCTTTTGATCGCCCCACAAGACCGGTTCTGCAATCTTCATGTTGGGCAAAAGGCCGCGCTGGGGGGCCGGCATTTTCGGATCAGGCCCCAGGGCCTGGGTGGCATCCCCTCCGTCACCGCAGCCGCTTAACAGCAGCGCCATGCTGATCGCGGTCAGTTTGATCGAGTGGCTCATTGTTCTTCTCCCGAACGGATGCTGGTGAGTCCCAGCCACGCCGTCACGCCAATCAACAGCGTGGTCAGTGCGGAGAGAATGAGGCCCGACGGCATGGTGGCGAAGGCATCCTTGGCGTGTTCGAAGGCGTTGACCAGCCCCAGTGCCCAGGTCACCACCAACAATACGAGGTAGACCACAGGGCGCCCGGCTTTGCGATCGGCCCGGATCAGATTGACCAGCGCGAACAGTACGGCGAGTCCGCAGAACACGAGCCCCCCGGCGATAAGCCAGGAGGCGAAGTTGCTCCATTGAATCTGGTAGGTCTGAAAGTAGGTGATGTCGCTCAGCAATGCGCCGAGAAACAGCGGGACGGTGCCGGCAAGCAAGATCGCGTGTAGCGGGCCTGGCGGGCTTCGGTGGTCAAGATGGGCGGTAGTGTTCACGACGGCTCCCTATTTTACTGACGCTTATGCTGTGCAGATGAACTGACCCATCAGGGCCGCGCAGGGTGCGCATGGTTTGGGATCAACTCCCAAGGAACATAGTTCACCGCATTTAGGCGTCATGCATATGCAGTTACAACTGCCATTCTGGTGGCCAGCTGAGGTGAACCGGACGTTACCCGTACGGCCACTGATGCTTAGCGATACGGCCGTCCCGCGCCAAACGCCTCATCGACCCGCGCCAGCTGCTCGGCGGTCAAGGTGCCGGCGTAGTAATGCAGCTTGATCCAGGCCATCAAGTACTCATATCGAGTCTTCGCCAGGTCCTGACGGGTGCTGTAAAGCTGTTGTTGCGCATTCAGTTCGTCCAGGTTGACCCGCTCGCCACCCTTGATGCTGTATTGCGTGGAGACCACCAATGCCTCCGCCGACGCCAACGCCTTGTCGTAAGCGCGGATCTTCCGTACGCCCGTAGCGCAAGCGTTGAACTGGCGGCGCAACTGGATCAGCGTCTCACGGGTTTTGCCCTCAAGGTCATACTCGGCTTGCTCCAGGCTACGACTGGCCTGGCGGCTGGAGGCGCTGACGCCACCCCCGGCGTACAGCGGCAGGCTGATTTCTAGGCCAATGGTGTTGGTGTCGTAACGCTGGTTGTAGGTGTTGCCGCTGTCGGATTCCATGCTGCGCACCGTGGCGTAGGCGTTGAGCTTGGGCAGATGCCCGGCGACGTTGCGTTTCACCTCCTGGTGCGCGACTTCCAGCAGCTGGCGCTGGGAGGCGAGGTCGGCGTTCTCACTCAAGGCGATGGCGTTCCACGCCTCGTACGTGGTGGGCGTCAGGGCCAGGAAGTTGAACGGCGTCCGCAGGGGCGCCAGCTCGTCGATGCGCACCTCGGCCACGCCGATCAAGGCCCCCAGCTCACGCAACGCAGCGTCTTGCTCATTCTGCGCTTCGATTTCCTCGGCACCGGCCAGTTCGTAACGGGATTCGGCTTCCAGGATGTCGGTTCGGGTGCCTTCGCCTTGATCGAACATCTGTCGGTTTTGCTCGAACTGCCGCTCGAACGCTTTCTTCTTTGCCTCGGCAATCTCGATCTGGTCGCGACTGAACAGCGCCTGGCTGTAAGCGGACAACACCCGCACCAGCAACTCCTGACTTTTGCCTCGAAAGGCCTGGTCGGCAAACAACGCCTGTGCCACGCCCTTGCGATAGTTGGCGTAGGCCTCGTAGTCGATGATCGGCTGCTGCACGCTCAGGGTTGAACCGAAACTGTTGTAGTGACGGTCCTCGCGGGAGCTGGGGCGATCGTCGCTTTTGTACGTGGCCCTGGAGTCGTTGCGTCCCTTGTTGTAATTCCAGGCCACTTGAGGCAACAGCCCGGCACGGCCGATATTCCGATTCTCCAGCCCCGCGTCACGCTCCTTCATGGCGCCGAGAAAGACCGGGTCTTTACGCAAGGCCTGCTCATAAACGTCAAACAAACCCATTGCCTGGGCCTGCATGTTGGCGCTGATCCACAGCAGCGCTGCCAGCCAGATTTTCATGTACCGAAACATCCTATTCCTCGGTCAGTGCCATGCCTGCGCGATCCATCAAAGGCTTGAACAGGTAATTGAGAAGAGAGCGCTCGCCCGTGCGGACGAACATCTGCGCCGGCATGCCGGGTTTGATCACCAAGCCCTTGAGTGTGGCCAGCGCCTGGTCGGTGACGGTGCTGCGCACGATGTAATAGGGCTGGCCACTGCGCTCGTCGAGTAACTGATCGGCGGAAATCAGGCTCACCGTGGCGTTCACCCGCGGCGTACGGCTCTGATTGAACGCGGTGAAGAGCACATCCACCGGCAGCTGTTCGGCCACCTTGTCGACCATGTTCACCGGGAGGTGGCCTTCGATCTCAAGGCCCTCGCCCTGGGGCACGATTTCCAGCAGCGATTCACCGGCGTGCACCACCGCGCCTTCGGTGTGCACCGAGAGGTTCACGGCGATGCCATCGGCGGGGGCGTTGATTTCACTGTGGGTCAGACTGAATTGTGCCGAGGCCAGTTGCTGGCTCAGCGTGATGCTTTTCAGCTCCGCATCGGCCAGTTGCCCGCGCACCTCCTTTTGGTACTCCTCGACACCTTGTTGCAGGCTCAGCCGCGATTGCTCGATCTGCTGAGCGACCCGCCCTGTGTCGCCAGTGTTCTGTGCCAGATCGCGTTGCACCTGGGACAGTTGCCGGTCGTAGTCCATCAAGCGGTTGCGGGCGATGTAGCCGCGCTCGGCCAGCGGCCGTAGGTTCTCCAGCTGCTGGCGCAATGAGTCGGCCTGGGCTTGAAGGTCATTGCGCGCCTGGCGCATGCCGGCGAGTTGGGCAACGCCACCTTCGATGGTTGCATGGATGCCTGCCTGGGATCGCTGAAACGCCTGGTGACGGCTGCTGAACAACTGCCGCTGGCCTTCCAGCACGCCGAGCAGCTGTGCAGACGCCTGCTGTAACAGGGCCTCGGGAAAGCGGACCTGCACACTGCCGTCGCGCTCGGCCTGGAGCCTGGCGATGCTGGCCTGGGCCAGTTCGTACTGGGCGCGCAACGATTGCACGTCGGCCTGCACCTGGGTGTGGTCCAGCTGGAACAGCGGTTGGCCCTGATGCACCACTTGGCCCTCGCGCACCAGGATGTGACTGACCACGCCGCTGTCCACCGACTGCACCGCTTTGCGCTTGCCCGAGACCACCACCGTGCCAGGCACTGCAATGCCTTGGTCGAGCGGGGCAAGTGCAGCCCAGAGGAAAAAGCTCCCGGCACCGAGCAGGGCCAGCCACCAGCCTGCGCTGACGAAAAACTGTGCGCTGCGCTCGGGTTTGAGGATGTGTTCATTCATGGCGCTGACCTCCTTGCTGCGCGCCGAGCTGGCGACTGGTACTGACCCCTTGCATCCCGTGCGGCCGTTCAGGCGCAGGCGGAGCTCCGGAGAGCGCTCTCAAGACATCACCCGCGGGACCGAACAATTGCAGACGTCCGTCGTTGAGCACCAGCAGGCGGTCTGCCTGATTCAGTACGGCTGAGCCATGGGTAATCAGAATCACCGTGCAACCGCTGGCCTTGAGCTGCGCAATGGCAGCGGCCAGTGCGGCCTCGCCGTTGCTGTCGAGATTGGAGTTGGGCTCGTCGAGCACCACCAGTTTCGGCTCGCCGTACAGCGCACGGGCCAGCGCCACGCGCTGCTTCTGACCGCCGGACAGCCCGGAGCCGCCGTCGCCCAATTGCGTGTCATAGCCTTGGGGCAGACGCAGGATCATTTCGTGCACCCCTGCCAGTCGTGCGGCGGTCACCACCTGGTGCGGATCGGCGTCGGTAAAGCGTGCGATGTTGTCGGCGATGCTGCCGCTGAACAGTTCGATGTCCTGGGGCAGATAACCGACATGGGCGCCCAGCGCGTTGCGGTCCCAGCGGTGCAGCTCTGCACCGTCCAGACGCACCACCCCGGCCAGGGGTTGCCAGACCCCGATCAACACCCGGGCCAAGGTTGATTTGCCGGAGCCGGATGCACCCAGCACACCCAGGGTTTCTCCGGCATTCACGGTGAAACTCAGTTGCTGCAGCGTCACGGTGGTCCGCCCCGGTGGGGCTGCACTGATTTGCTCGACACTGATGTGCCCGGTGGGAGCGGGCAGGGGCATGGGCGCTGGACGCTCGGGATAGGCGATCAGCAGGGCGTCGAGCCGCTGCCAGGCCAGCCGCGCTGAACTCCACTGTTTCCAGACCGCGATGAGTTGATCAATCGGGGCCAGCGCACGACCCATCAGGATGGAGCCGGCGATCATCATGCCGCCGCTCATCTGGCCTTCGATGACCAGCAGTGCACCCAGCCCCAGCACCAGCGATTGCAGGCACAAACGCAGGCATTTGCTGAACGAACCGATCAGCGCGCCGATGTCGCTCGCGCGGTTTTGCCGCTCCAGAAAACGGCTGTGCAAGGCGAACCAGCGCTGGCGCAACGGCACCAGCATGCCCATGGCCTGGATCGCTTCGACATTGTTCAGGTGACTGCCGGACAACTGGCTCGATGCCACGGAAAAGTGCCCGGCCTGGGCCAGCGGCTTGCGGGTCAGCGTTTCATTCAGCCAGGCGAGGGCGATCAGTACCAGCGCACCCACCGTGGCAAACACGCCCAGCCAGGGGTTGAACAGAAAGATAACCGCCAGGTAGATGGGGAACCACGGCGCATCGAAGAAGGCGAACAATGCCGGGCCGGTGGCGAACTGCCGGACCAGGGTCAAATCGCCCAGCGCCTGTGCTGCATTGCCTTCGCCCTGGCTGAGGTTGCGTTCGAAAGCCGCCTGGTACACCTGCAGGTTCAGGCGCCGCTCCATATCGCTGCCGATACGGATCACCACAAAGCTGCGTATGGCTTCCATGAGCCCGATGAACATGAAAAAGGCGACCACCATCACGGTCAGCATCGCCAGTGTGGTTTCGTTTTGCGATGACAGCACCCGGTCGTAAACCTGCAGCATGTAGACCGAGGGCACCAGCATTAACACGTTGATCAGCGCGGTGAAGGCGCCGATGCTGAGCAGGATGCCTTTATAGGCCTTGAGCGTGGCCCACATGGGCGCGCGCGGCAGGGGGCTTGGCCGGCCTTGGGTCATGGGGGTTCATCCTTGAAAAAGAGTCAGGAGCGTGGGGTGGCGCTGGCGGGTTCGCGTTGCAGCAAAAGGGTGCGGCCATCGGGCAGTTGGGCCATGTAGAACCCTTCTCGCTGGCGACCCATGTGCACCAGGAGTTCGTCGTGGTCGTCGACCAGCGCGATGCCATCAGGCGTCGGGTACCAGGTTGCCGCTGTGCCGCCCAGCCAGTGACCGGCGCAGGCCAGATCCCCGGCGAGCCGTCCGTCCTGTTCCTGCAGAATCAACGTGCAGGGTTTCTGCGCATCGTCCTTGGGGTAAAACTGCCAGGGACCGGCCAGTTCGGCGGGGCTCGCGAGACGTAGGCTGCTGGCCATGAGGGGTGCTCCGCTTAAGGTGAAAAGCGTCGTGAACAGACACGCCGCGGTCTTCCAATTCATTGATCTGCTCCGGGTATAGGGACGGCGCTCGCACGCCGCCCCCTCAGGCTTAAACCACGATGTCAGTCGTGGCGGCCTGGCCTACGGTGTTCACCATGAAATCGGCCGCACGGTCGCCCGTGAGGTCGATCGACAAGGTGCTGCCAGTGCTGATCTGGGACAGCATGGCCTGACCTGCCGTACCGCTGAACGCACTGACGAACGTCAGCGGGATGTGGCTTGTCGCAAACTCCGGCATGGCCGACAGATCGATTTTGTCCTGACCGCTGACAAAGTCCATGAGCTGGTCCGGCGCCGACGGCCGTGAGTCACTGCTGGCCGCGAATACAAACGTATCCGCGCCCGTACCACCCCACAGTTTATCGGCACCGCCGCCACCGAAGATGATGTCGTTGCCGGCACCACCACGGAGTTCGTTGGCTGCGCTGTTGCCAATGATCAGGTCATTGCCCGAGCCGCCGATGGCGTTCTCGATGACCACACCTTTGGCAATGGACACGTTGCCCACCAGGCCGCCGACATCCGAAAACGAAGCCTCGTTGAGGTTGATTTTCTGGCTGCTGGTGTAGCCGGAGAAGTCCAGAGTGTCCTTGCCACCGCCATCCCATACCGCGAACACCAGCTTGGACGACGAAGACGTCGCCGAGTAGTAGTCACGATCTGCTGTGGAGTTGAAGCCGTAGGTGGTGTCTGCGGCACGTGTCGCGAGATTGGCACCGTACAGCTTTTGTACGGCGGCAATATCGTCGAGCAAGGGTGCCGAGGCGTAAGCCCCTTTGGCGTTCTGCCCGGTGTTGGTTTCGCTCCAGTAGCTCATCACGCTGTAGCCGCGAGTGTCCTGGGCATAGGTGGCATCGGCATAGGTCGGGTTGCCGTTGCCGGCGTTGTAATCGCCGGGGTGCGACAGGCCCAGGGTATGGCCGATTTCGTGGGTCAGGGTCTGGCGCCCGTAGTTGCTGGTGCCAGGGTTGGCGTTGACCTGATAGCTGTTGTTGATCATGTACCAGGACTGACCTGCATACGAGCCGCTATCAGGGAGGTAGGCAAACGCCGCGCCGCCGTTGTCACCGCTGTAGTTGCCGAACGTCATGTGCCCGTCACCGCCGGAATTGGCTTGGGTGAAGGTGACTTTCGCGACATCGGCCCAGGACTGCATCGACAGCTTGGCCTGGGATTGTTGCAGCGCCGAAAAGGCGCTGAACGTGCCCAGGGTGCGATCGAAATCGGCGGGTCGGCTGGTCAGGAAGGTGTAGGTCAACTCGATGGTGCCGCTCTTGTTCGAGTCTGCCCATGCGGCATGGTCGCGCAAGATGTAGTCGGCTGCCTTGTCCACCGTGTACGACGGTTTTCCGTTGATCGGGTTTCCGCCTCGATCGTATTGGTGGCTGAACGTGTTGATCTGGTTGTAGGCAGAGCTTGGACCCTGCGGCGTGACGCCGAGGGCATTGAGTTTAAGTTTCGACATTCAGACATATCCTTGTCTGCGTGAAAAAAAACGACCGAATGACCTCAGGTGCGAGGTCATCCAATCACTCGCTTGGTGCATGAAGCGAGGAAAAATTGGCACAGGGTTGGGACGATCGTCCAGCGATTTAGTTAAAAATGTATCAAGATTTCTCAAATCTGTAACAAATTCGACAAACATTTGCCATCAAGTGACACGCTAGCGTTACACATGAAGCGGGGTGGGAGGGTTACAAGCTCAGCAAGACCGCTTTGTTCGTGATGGCACATTGGGGGTGGTTGAACCGGTCTTTCCCTGACAGTTTTGAAGGGGAAAATGAGTGAGGGGCGGCCAGGCCTCTGTTGGTCTGAACTTTGCTACAGCCCTGTTACAGGCGGCCTTGATCACCGAAAATTGGCGCGAAGGCACTCCTGACATCACCTTTCGTTTTGAATCGGCATGCGCCACGACGCGCACGCCCAGGAGCCGGCCATGAGTACTCTCTCGGAAATTGCAGCAAACCTCCTGAAACGCGAAGACAGTCCCGAGATATCCGCTGCACAGGCTGGCCCCCGTGGGCCGATGGGCTGGGAACAACTGATGATGCTCTCGAAAGAGAAAGACATAGTGAAGTGGCAAGCCGCATTGTCCCGCCTCATCGCCGACAACCCGGGCCAGCGTCGGGTGACCGTGATGCGCGTGATTCTGGGCGGACTGTCCTGACATAACCCGGGTTATCGCTGATCCGCTTGTCGACACAACGTCTGGCAAGCGGCTCCCCCTGCGTCTAGTGGGACCGGCTTTAGCCGGGAACAGGTACTCGGTAGGTCCAGATCGGCCGAGGTGTCCGTTAGGCGCTATTGATCGACTTATTGGCGTTAGTCGGTAAGTGCATTGCGCGCTAAAGTGACGGGCATGTTCCTGGCACCTTCGGATGACGCAGATGACCCGCCCCCGCTTTCTCCCCGACAACTTCACCCTCATGTTGATCACCGTGGTGATCATCGCCAGCTTCCTGCCGGCCACCGGGCAAGTGGCCGTTGGCTTCGGCTGGCTGACCAACATTGCCATTGCGCTGCTGTTCTTTCTCCACGGCGCCAAACTGTCCCGCGAATCGATCATCGCCGGGGCAGGGCACTGGCGCCTGCACCTGCTGGTATTCGGGCTGACATTCGTCCTGTTTCCCTTGCTCGGTCTGGCACTCAAACCCGTGCTGTCGCCCCTGATTGGCAAGGACCTGTACATGGGCATCCTGTACCTGTGTGCGCTGCCCGCGACGGTGCAGTCGGCGATTGCCTTCACCTCACTGGCGCGCGGCAATATTCCGGCGGCGATCTGCAGCGCGGCGGCCTCCAGCCTGTTCGGGATATTCCTGACGCCGCTGCTGGTCACGCTGTTGCTGAACGTTCACGGCGAAGGTGGCTCGACCCTCGATGCGATCATCAAGATCAGCGTGCAGTTGCTGCTGCCGTTCATCGCCGGCCAGATCATGCGGCGCTGGATTGGCGCCTGGGTCGGACGCAACAAGAACTGGCTGAAATTCGTCGATCAAGGCTCGATCCTGCTGGTGGTCTACGGCGCGTTCAGTGAAGCGGTCAACGAAGGCATCTGGCAGAAAACACCGATCTGGGACCTGGCCGGGCTGGTGGGAGTGTGCTGCCTGCTGCTGACACTGGTGCTCGTGGCTGCGACCCTGCTGTCCAAGCTGTTCGGCTTCAATCAGGAAGACCGCATCACCATCCTGTTCTGCGGCTCGAAGAAAAGCCTGGCCACCGGCGTGCCGATGGCCCAGGTGCTGTTTGCGGGAAGTACGATTGGGTTGCTGATCTTGCCGCTGATGCTGTTTCACCAGATTCAGCTGATGGTGTGCGCGGTCGTGGCTCAGCGGTATGCGAAGCGGACGGAGCCGGTGGTGGAGTTGATGGCGCAGGTTGATCCTTAAGGGTGTTGATTCTTTGACTGACTCAACTAAGAAGCCCCGATGATTCGGGGCTTTTTGCGTTTGGAGTGGGTGGGTACACCCAGAGCGGATGTAATCATGCTTGCCCGTCTTGCCCGTATTTAGGATTTAAGCATCGGAAGGGAAGGCCCTACAACATTCGACTAGAAGGTTTCTTGCCGTTAACTATCAGCGCCTTGATGACCTGCTGATAAGCCGCCCCCCGGTACCTTCTCCTCAGAGAAGAGGATGTCAATTCAAGCTCGTGAAAATCCATAGTGAGTTTTATAGCGTCAGTCGCGATTTTTTTTAATGCCCCTATTTCATCGTAGTCACGTTCCAGCGTCACGACCTGATACCCATCCCTCCGGTTTCTATGGCTGAATCGCACTGCCAGCGAATCATCAAAAATTATAGCGCCGTCTTTATTGTCATGAAAAAAATAGAATGTCATGCGTTTGGCAACTTCAGGGTGGTGTTGACCATATCTGATATATTCTTTTAATAGTGATGTGAGCCTCACTCCTTTTAAAACTCTGAAGCCGCTAGCTACCTGCTGGTCCTGAAAAAAATAGGGCTTCAACACCACACCTACACTTCTATTGTGGTGACTTACATTGTAAAGCTTCTCAAAAAAGTGATAGTCATCGACTTTGCCTGCTAGCTCGAAGTCTTGAGAAATAAGTTCGTTTGGTGAAAAATTTTCGAGTCCAAATACCTCAGGGTGTCTTAGTGTTGCACCCGTTAAAAACTGGATGAAAATCTCAAAAAATGATGATGCCAATACGTTCATATTGCATTCCGGTGTTATCTACTGGTCGTGAGTCAAAGTGGGGACTCGCTTTAAGTATTAAAGGAGTCCGTCCCCTTTAACCCATGGTTGAGCCCGAGAGTAGGGCGAAAAGTTAAAGGGGTCCGTCCCCTTTAACTGAAGGGGTTAAAGTTTCAAAAGGTCTCCGTCCCATTTAACTCCCGACTAGGTAGAAGCGGCTAACCGCTTCAGCCTTCACTCTTTTTTGGAACTGCGTAGATCCTTATTATGTCTTCGCCGCTAGCCGAGTCATAGAATCTACTTTCATAGAAATCAAAAATCGCCTCGAGATTGCATCTTGAAAAATGCTCTTTAACTTCACCCATCTCTCGTGAGTCCTCACGCTTCTGTTTGGCTTTTATCTTTTCCAAAAACCCAGTTGAACCTGCCTCCGGATATACGAAGATGTGCGGCATCAGTACGCCCTGTTCTGCGAACAGATCAAAGTCAGGAAAACTTACTGCAAAAAATATATCCTCTCTATCTTTAGTTGCTGAAAGCGCTCTAACTGAGCTAATGAGAAAGAATGCCAGACTGATCAAAAACTCCGAACTCTTGTCGCTCCCTACACTTTTCTTTAAGACCTTTAGCCGGTGATACCTAGAGATCAATGGTATTTCTTCAAAACTTTCGAATTCAGAGAAAAAAACGCTTAAATCGTTATAGGGTTCTTTGCTGATTATTTTGCGGAATAGCTTCGTCAAATTCATTTTTCGGAATACTCCATCCATGACTGTTCAGCCAGTCGATAGTCCCTCTTGAAAACTTAAGTTAAAGGGATCCGTCCCCTTTAACCTCTCGTCTAACCCTGAGGTTAGCGTCCCTTTAACTCGTCCTGAAAATACGAACCCACTAAATCACCGTAGAAAAAGGTGTCCTCAAATGAAAATATTGCTTTAGGGCAATCAGGCGTCAGTAAAATAGAATTCTCATCAGAAGGGTAGAAAAAATCGTCCCATGACCTCAGAAAGACTTGGAGAGGAACTATGGCGACTGCAACTGCACTCCAGAAAAACCAGACAAAACTGCTATGAGCTAACCGACTCGCAAAGAAATTTGCTGACTCTTCAATGTCGCTGAAGCTCAATATGGTTTTTTCATGAAGCACAAAATTCTTATCGCTCAGCTCCATCAGATTTTTCGCAGGAATGAATATATCCCACAGTCGCTGCGATTGTTTTTCATCAAGAAAAACAATACTTTGCTTTTCTTGATCAGACAACAAGCAGTCTTCGGAATTAAATCGCCAAGCGATTGGGTACTCTTCGCAGTCTACGATGTAAGTCTTTTTAGTCATGAAATATATGTCCTGCTCCGCCTGACTTTCTGCCTGCAATCCAGTCTTTCCATTTGAGATGAGGAAGATTATTTTCAGGGGCATTAGTATGCGATTCGTTGGGATGATGTTCAAAACCCTTTTTATACGGCTGGTCGGTATAGGTAGCGTAGTTCACCATGTCTCCCTTGGCATCCTTTAGCAATTTCTCGCCCGTCACCTGATCCGCCACTCTGAAATTTGTTTTCCCTCCTTTTTTTATGCTCTCGGAGGCCTTTTTCCATTCCTTACTTCCCTTAGCAATCACAGGGAGATTGCTAGCGTCCCCGACATCGTTGCCCGTCAACCCGCATGAAATAAGCCCGAGAGGATCAACCCATTCGCATGGGTTCGGTGCATACGCATACAGATTCAACCCCCCAGCGAGTTTAATCGGGTCCCTGCTGATAAACCGCCCGACCTTTGGATCATAGTACCGATGCCGGTTGTAGTGCAGGCCGGTTTCGTGGTCGTGGTACTGGCCTTGGAATCTGATCGGGTTGGTCACGCCGACTTGTTGGGCGAACTCCGAACGGTTTTCCTGTGCTTCGCCCCACGCTTTGTATTGGGCGCTCCAGGCGGTGTTGCCGTTCTGGTCAGTGATTTCCTGCGGGGTGCCCAAGTGGTCGCATTGGTACCAGGCCAACGCAGCAATCGCCAGCGCCACCGGTTTGTAGTTCCAGAGCGGGTCTTCTTTGAAGTTGTAGCGACCCTCGTAATTGGGCTGGCTTACCAGGCGGATTGTTTCGTGGCGGATGGCCTGGGCCACCTGGACAAAGGTGCCGGGTTCGTGGATGTAGTGGACGGTGCGGCCGAGGGCGCCGGCGTATGGCGGGGGGCTGCTTTCCCAGGCGAGGTTGTCGCCGTCCCAGCCGTAGAGGGTGAAGCCGCAGCCGAGTTCGCGCTCTTTGCTGGCGTGTGCGTTTTCGTTCCAGCCTGTGCCGGCTTCGGGACGTGGCTTGTAGTGCGCTTTCGAGAATTTGTAGAGGCGGCGTCCGAGGGGGTCGTAGCCGAAGTCGACAGTCAGGCGCGAATCTCGGAAGTGCACCAGACGATCAAATAGATCCCAGTGAAGCTCGCTGCGCAGGCCGTTGGTCCAGCGCTCAGTCTGGTTGCCGCGTTCGTCGTATTCGTAGTGGTTGCCGGCGTAGTCGCGCAGCAGGTTGTCGACGAGTTTGTGGCGGACAGGTTCGGGATCTAGAGGGCCGCGCACGGGTGCGGCGCTGTCGTTGAGCAGGTTGCTGGCCGGGTCGAAAGCGAAGGTTTCCACGCCCAGGCGGCTGGATGCATTGATTAGTCGGCTGACGGGATCATATCGATAGCTCAATTCCCCACGGCGGCTGTCGTTGATGTCGGTGAGGTGGCCGGCAGCGTCGTAGGTGTAGGCGCGTTTGATGAGGGTGGTTTTGTCGTCGGTGCGTCCTAGCAGTTGCTCGTTTAAACGCCCGGCCGGGTCCCAGCATTGAGTTTGCAGCAAGCTGTTGCCTTGATGGCGGGCGACTTCGCGATGCAAATCATCACGCTCGTAACTGAGCAGTTCGTGCTCGTCGAGCTTCATACCCAGCAAATGACCGCTGCCGTAGGTCAGCCAGCTGACGCGATGTCCGTCCGGTCTGATAGTCGCGACGCGGTGGTTAAGCGGGTCGTACTCGTGCTGCCAGACGGCGACCAGCGGTTCTATCAGGCTGGTGTAGTGCTGATGTTCGCGCAGCAGATTGCCGGCCGGGTCATGAAACCATTGCAGCTTGCTGACGGCGTTGGTCGCCATGACCAGATGGCCATTGCCGTCATAGGCGAAGGTTTCGCTCTGGGATGTTGCGCCCAGGGTTGCCCGGCGCTCGGTCAGGCGGCCCACGGGGTCGAAGGTCAGCGCGATGGTGCGTTGGCCGTCGATGGTCTCCGCAAGGCGGCCGGTTTCGGGATCGTACTGATAGCGGGTGGATCGCCCTTCGAAGCCGCTTTCTTGCAGCAGCCGGCCCACCGGGTCGTAGTGAAAGTGGGCGCGGCGTTCGTTTTCGTTTTCCAGCGCAACGAGACGGCCAAGTTTGTCCCAGCGGTAACGCAGGGTTTGTTCGGCGGCGTCTACGCGTTCGGCGATGAAACCGGCAGCGGTGTAGCGCCAGGTGGTGCAGCGTTCAAGGCCATCAGAATGC
>LIDZ01014944.1_pt9 | contig 15729 bp, 16 predicted proteins | sample 644651 | NCBI WGS metagenome assembly LIDZ01 (sample SAMN03856242, study PRJNA289617) | food metagenome | isolation source: wine grapes on drying loft during traditional withering process | host: Vitis vinifera cv. Corvina | place: Italy: Gargagnago di S. Ambrogio di Valpolicella | collected 2014-01 | reverse complement strand
TTTTTCAGAACGGCTGGGATCCCGAATACGTGGAGGCCGGCGGGCCGGGCTCGCCCAACTGGCACAAATCCAATGCCCTCAAAACCATGCGCCAGCGTCCTGAACTGCAGGGCACGTTGCTGGCCAAGGGTGGCTGGGATTATCAACTGGTCGACGAGCTCAAGCCTCAGCCCGGCGACATGGTGGTGCCCAAGACCCGCTACAGCGGCTTTTTCAATACCAACTTCGACAGCCTGATGCGCAGCCGGGGCATCCGTAATCTGGTGTTTACCGGGATCGCCACTAACGTGTGCGTTGAGTCGACCTTGCGCGACGGCTTCTTCCTCGAATATTTCGGTGTGGTGCTGGCTGACGCTACGCACCAGGCGGGCCCCGCGTTTGCTCAGCAGGCGGCGCTGTTCAATATCGAAACCTTTTTCGGCTGGGTCGCCAGCGTCGATGACTTCTGCACCACCTTCAACTCTCAAGCCTGACCATCAAGGAGCGTGACCATGACCAAGAAAGCAATCATCCCTGCAGGCACGGGCGTACCGATCGCTCCCTTTGTACCGGGCTCGATGGCCGACGGTGTTCTTTATGTGTCCGGCACCCTGCCCTTCGACAAGGACAACAACGTGGTGCATGTCGGGGATGCGACCGCCCAGACCCGCCACGTACTGGAAACCATCAAGGGCGTGATCGAGACCGCGGGCGGTACCATGGACGACGTGACGTTCAACATGATCATGCTGCGCGATTGGGTCGACTACCCAAAAATCAACGCGGTGTACGCCGAGTATTTCGCTGGCGAGAAACCCGCGCGCTATTGCATCCAGTGCGGGTTGGTCAAACCCGAAGCCCTGATTGAAATCGCCAGCATCGCCCATATCGGCTGACGTTCCCTTTTTACCTGGACGGGCCCTGGGGGCCCGCAGTGGAGCCCGCATGTATCACGAAATTCTTGGTCGTCAAGACGCCGCAGCACCGACCCTAGTGCTCAGCTCGGGTCTTGGCGGCTCGGCTCGTTTCTGGGGCCCGCAACTGCCGGCGCTGACGGATGACTACCGCGTGGTGGTCTACGATCAGAGCGGCAGTGGCCGCAGCCCGGCAACCCTGGCCGATGATTACTCGATTGCCGAAATGGCCCGCGAGTTGTTGGCGTTGCTCGACAGCCTCGACATCCAGCGCTGCCACTTTATCGGTCATGCGCTGGGCGGTCTGGTGGGCCTGGAGCTGGCCCTGCAGCGCCCGCAATTGCTGCAAAGCCAAGTGTTGATCAATGCCTGGAGCAGCCCCAACCCCCATAGCGCCCGCTGCTTTGCCGTACGCAAGAATCTGCTGCGCGACAGTGGCCCGGCGGCCTACGTACAGGCCCAGGCGCTATTTCTGTACCCGGCTGACTGGATTGCCGCCAACAGCGCGCAGCTGGCCGAGGATGACGCTCACGCCTTGGCACACTTTCCCGAGCCGACAAACCTGCTCAGGCGTATCGCGGCATTGCAGGGGTTTGATGTCGAAGCGCAGTTGAGCGCAATCCACACACCCACCCTGTTGATCGCCAACCGTGACGACATGTTGGTGCCTTGGCAGCGTTCGCAACATTTGGCCGATGCCCTGCCCAACGGTGAACTGGCACTGCTCGAATACGGCGGCCATGCCTCGAGTGTCAGTGATACGCCCACCTTCAACCGCGTCCTGCTGGACTATCTCACGCGTCAGGCGTGATCGGAGCCTTGCCATGCAAGCGTTAGAACAAGTGCAGTCGCCCGCCGTGAGCCGAGACGAATTCCGCCACGCCATGGCTGGGCTGGCTGCGGCGGTCAATATCATCACCAGCGATGGCCCGGCCGGATGCGCAGGTTTTACGGCCACGGCAGTGTGCAGCGTCACCGATGATCCCCCGACGTTACTGGTGTGCCTGAATCGTTCCGCATCCGTGTACCCAGTGTTCAGCACCAACGCGCTGCTGTGCGTGAACACCCTGGCCCACGGCCAACACGAACTGTCCAACCTGTTTGGCGGCAAAACGCCGATGGCCGAACGCTTTGCGGCGGCGCAATGGACCAAGTGGGTGACCGGCGCACCGGTGCTGGCAGGGGCAGCGGCGTCGTTTGATTGCCGGGTGAGCAAGACGGTAAGCGTGGGCACCCACGACATCCTGTTCTGCGATGTGGTAGCGCTAAAGCGCCAAGGGGAGGCCCATGGGCTGGTGTATTTTGATCGCCAGTATCATGGGGTGCCGGTGGTGAGCGGGTGAGGGTCAGCCGGCGTCGACAATTTCGCTGACATCCGTGCTGGCGGGATTGTTGCTGATTGTGACGTCGAAGACTTGCCGATCCGGGCTACGGGCATGCTCGGTGCGGATAGACTCGATGTATTAATTTTCAAGCGAGATGGCCGCAGCGGCGAAAACAGCTCCGCCGCCCTATGCGCAGTCCATTGCCCCGCAGATTGCAGACTAGCCTGCGGGAACGGCCCGAGCATCGGCGGCCAGCAAGTCGCTGTGATCAGCCCTTGTTGTAGGGCGGATACTCGTCATCATTCACGCGCTTTTTAACCTGCCCGCCTGGGGCATCGTCCGGGATCTGCGCCGCGCCGATGGGGTCCACCTGGGGGTCGGCTGCATCCGGCGATTCCGGATCGAAGCCCAGATCGTTCTGCGTTTGACTCTGGCTTTGCCCCTGCTGGCTTTGGCTCTGGCTCTGCCCGGCCTGCGGCGTTTTTTCGCGCACGGCTTCGGCCTCTGGCAACCCCGGCTGACTGCCAGGCGCCGGGGTCAGATCCGGTTCTATCCCTTCGGGCGGGACTTCATTCAGGTCCGGATTCACCTCACCGACAGGGCGATGATCTTGCTTGTGCGTAGCCATAAAGTGCTCACTCGATCATGGATTCACCACATGTGAGTGGCGCAGCAGCCATAAAGTGCAGCGCAACGGATAAGCGGTGCCGCCTGTCCCGACAGATCCGCGGCGGGCACCGCTACCATTGCACTTGCCGCGATAAGCGAATTTAATGCGTGCCCTGCCGAGTACCCTCGCGACCCGGCACGCCCCTCACCGATACATGGATCGACAATGCAAAGCACTGACACCGAGACCCCTGCACTCTCCCTGACGCCAAAGGACCAATACGAACACGCGATCAATCGCTCCGAGCATCTGCCCCAGGCCAAGAACATCAGCGAGATGGTGCTCGATGCCTTCAACACCACTGGCGAAAGCGAAAAGATCCGTGAACTGCGCGCGGCCATCCGCAAGGCCATGGACGACACCGACGACGACAGGGCCCACGAGCTGATGGGTGAGCTCAAGCAGATCAAGGATCTGGAGCAAGCCAACGCCGCCGCCCTGGAAGACCTGAGCAGCCGCTTCTCGATTTCGCAGATCTTGCACAACTTTCGCAACGATCCAGCGTTCGAGCACATTATCTACGGCTTGGCGCTCAAGGTACTCAACCAGACGCATCTAGCGATGAAAGAGCCCAGCGGCAAGCCCAAGGTGTCACGGCCGAAAAAAGAGATGGAAGTCTTTACCCTCAGCAACGGCGACATCAGCTTGCCGTTTCCGATCCGTGTCGGGCGCCCGGCCGCCAACCTCAGCCAGGATGGCGAAGCGTTCGCCTTGCTGGGTTTCAGTATCGAAGTGGATGCAGAGGACAAGGAAGTGCTGGTGCCTGCGGTGTTCACTGACTGCAACGGTGTCGAGCACGTGGCGACCCGCAAGAGCATTGCCATGGCGATTCAAGAGCAGAGCGCTTTCGAAGGTTTCTCGTTGGCGTAAACGCCTGACTGCGACCGCCCCGTCGGGGGCGCCGCAGTCTCACTTCACTTGGCGACGTCGAGCGCACTCAGTACCCGCGCTTGCAGGTTATCGAGGGTGCGTTGGTAAGCCGGGCCATTGCGGCCAAATCCGGCGTCCTTGTCCTGCTTGAGCGCCGCATCGAGCAAGCCCTTGACGCTGCTGGACTCCGAGAATTGCTTGGGCGTGATGGTGCTCGACTGCAACTCGCCAAGCACGTACCTGAGTGCCGTACTCGACTGCGACGACGACTGCGAGAGTGATGCCTTGAGGATCTCCCCCTTGCTGTAGGCGATGCTCGAGGCGCTACTGGCGCTGTCCTCGATCTTGTAATAGGTGTAATTCTGCGTGGTCTTGTCCATGCCGAGCGCCAGCGCAACGCCGGGGTACAGGCCTTTGTGGTAGCTGGCGTTGAGCGTCGACTGCTGTTGCTGGTCGATGCTGCGATTGGCTTGGGCGCCCTTGGCCTGGGTCGACTGCGACACGGTATAGGCAAAGGTATCGACTTCGTTCTGGCGCATGGGGTTGATCGCCTGCGCCTGCTGACTTATCGATGCGCTGAAATCCGCCAGGCCGGTCAGCAAGGCGCGATCGGTCTTGCTCAAGACTGGGCCAGGCGAAGCGGCCGTAGCGCTGCCCACGTTGCTGTTGAGCGCGGTGAACGCGCTCTTGAACATGTCCATCAACTGCTCATTGCCCTCGCCGCGCACGCGCGCCGCGTCGAACTTGTCGAGGTAAGTCTGCAGGGCCTTGGCTTGCTGCGCCGCGCTGCCCAGAATCGCGCTATTGAGGGTATCGACACTTAACTTCAGGTCGCCATCCACCCCGCTGAGGCTCACGGTACGGCCACTGGCATCGGCCGAATAGCTGAAGCTCTGAATATCGCCATACTTGAACTTGGCCGTCAGGTCGACGGAACTCAGCACGCTCTTGTCAAAACCGGTCAGGCCATCGAGATTGAGCTTGGGTGGCACTGCGGTGAGGCCGTCGACCGCAGACTGAAAGCCTTCAGCCAGTTTGCCCACTGCAGCCAGCTCGCTGTCGCTGAGCTCGCCACCGGTAACGTCCACTTGGGTTGCCAAGCCGTCGGTGTTGCTGGTCAGACTCAAAGTAACGGTCGCGCCGCTGGCAGTCTTGATGGTCAAGCTGACCACGTTGTCGTTGGTTTTGTGCACGCCCGACTGCAAAGCGCTCACCGCTGCTGCGGAGGGCGCGGTGGTGCCCTTAGGCTGAATCACCGACTGCGAATAACTGCTGCCGCTGTTGGCCAACTGCGTGAGCAGCGCGGCGCCCAGGCCCTTGAAACGCGCACCGGTGTCTTGGGAAGCCAGGTTGGCGGCCATGGTCTTGGTGACCTTGTCCTGCGAAGTGGTTTCCCAGATCAGCGCCGGCGGCGCTTCCGCCAGCGTGCCGCGCACGGTGTACACGTCATAAACGTCCACCGCTTCCATGCTCGCAGTGCCCAGCGACACGACCGAGGCCGGGGAATCGACTGTAGCGGGCACCGCGTTCAGATTGGTGGCCGCAGGCACAGCAGTGGTGGGCGCGACCGGCAAGAGGCCTGTCGCCAAGGGCAGCGTTGCAGAAGTGATGGCAGTCATCGAAATTGTCCATTCCCTGTTTGTGTGTATCAGGTCCTGTACATTTAACGGCTGCGTACGGGAAAGCTTGAGGAGGGTGCGGCGGGGCAAGACGTGGGACGAGGGCAGTCACCGCACCCGAGCAAAACCAGTGATCTGGCCACTGCACGGTAATCGCGCCGTCAGTCCACTCCTCGCTTTGTATTCTCCGGTTCCGGCGCGCACTCTGTACTTACAAAATCAACAACGTCGGAGGCCCCATGATTGGTGGCGCAACAAAGCTGGTGGCGATCGTGGGTTCGCCTATCGCGCAGGTCAAATCCCCCGCTAACTTCAACCGCTGGTTCGAGGCAAACAACCTGGACCTGGCGATGATCCCCATAGATATAAGTGCCGGCAGCGTGGCGGCATTCGTGGGCACCTTGCGTGGCTGGCAAAACCTGCAAGGCTGCGTAATCACTGTGCCATACAAGCAAGTAATTGCCCCCCACCTCGACCACCTCAGCCCACGCGCCGAGCTGCTGGGCTCGGTCAATGTGATCCGACGCGAGGCCGACGGGAGGTTGCTTGGCGATAACGTCGATGGCGAAGGGTTTGTCGGCGCGGCGCGGCAACAAGGTTTCGAGCCCAAGGGCAAGAAAGCTCTGGTGCTGGGTGCAGGCGGTGTCGGCAGCGCCATCGCATGCGCGCTGTGCGAAGCCGGGGTTGCCGAACTGGTCATCACCGACCTCGATAGCCAGCGCGTAAACGCCTTGGCCGCTACCCTGCACGACGCCTTCCCGAGCACCCGAATCAGCCATGAATACCTTTCGCTGGCCGACTTCGCCTTGGTCGCCAATGCGTCGCCGGTGGGCATGGGCGACAGCGGCGAACTGCCGTTGCCAGCGACCATGCTCGAAACATTACCCGCAGGCTGCCTGGCCGCAGACGTAGTGACCTCGCCCGCCATGACTGCTTTTTTGGCCCGCGCCCAGGCCTTGGGCGCGACTATTCAGACCGGCCCGCAGATGGCTCGCGCGCAGATGGGCAATCTAGGCCACTTCATGGGTGTGATGCCCTTGGATATCTGAGCTGCACCCCCGGCCCTGCGTGCTGCCAGGCCTCACTGGACCGGGTCAATAACCGGCAGACGCCCGCTGATACACAGCGCAACGGCGGTCCGCTTGACGCTCCCCACCGATCAACTTAGCTTGTGATCAGCGCGATACGATAATAACAACATCAGCAGATGACATTCCTGTAGCCAAGGTCATCGCTCTGCTGTCGACTGCTGTCAGGAGACGCCATGACCCTTGACCCCGTTGCCTACCAATCCGGCTTTGGCAATGAATTCGCCACTGAAGCCCTGCCGGGCGCCCTGCCCGTTGGCCAGAACTCGCCGCAAAAAGCCCCCTACGGCCTGTATGCCGAGCAGTTCTCCGGCACCGCCTTCACCCAACCGCGCAGCGAGGCCCGGCGTACGTGGCTCTACCGCATTCAAGCTTCGGCCAAACACCCAGCCTTTACTCGCCTGGAGCGCCAGTTGCGCGGCGGCTCATCAGCTGCGGTAACGCCCAACCGCTTGCGTTGGCTGCCGCTGCCCATGCCGACCGAGCCTACCGACTTCATCGACGGCCTGGTGGCCATGGCCGCCACCGCGCCGGGGGCCGACGCCTCGGGCGTGAGCCTGTATCACTATTGCGCCAACTGTTCGATGGAACGGGTGTTCTTCAACGCCGACGGTGAATTGTTGATCGTGCCAGAACAGGGCCGACTGCGTATCGCCACGGAGCTGGGGATCCTGGAGGTCGAACCCGAGCAAATCGTCGTACTGCCGCGCGGCCTCAAGTTTCGTGTCGAGTTGCTCGACCCGCACGCCCGCGGATACATGGCCGAGAACCACGGCGCGTGCTTGCGCCTGCCAGATCTGGGGCCCATCGGCAGCAATGGCCTGGCCAACCCGCGGGACTTTCTCACCCCCGTCGCCCACTACGAACACACCACGCAGCCAACCCCGCTGGTGCAAAAGTTTTTGGGCGAACTGTGGGGCTGTACGCTGGATCATTCACCGCTGGACGTGGTGGCCTGGCATGGCAACAACGTGCCCTACAAGTACGACCTACGCCGGTTCAACACGCTTGGTACAGTCAGCTACGACCACCCGGACCCTTCGATTTTCACCGTATTGACCTCACCCTCCAGCGTCCCTGGCCTGGCCAATCTCGACTTCGTGATCTTCCCGCCCCGCTGGATGGTGGCGCAAAACACCTTCAGGCCGCCGTGGTTCCATCGCAACCTCATGAACGAATACATGGGTTTGATCTGCGGCGCCTACGATGCCAAGGCCCAGGGCTTTGTGCCCGGTGGCGCGTCGCTGCACAGCTGCATGAGCGCCCACGGCCCGGATGCCGAAACCTGCAGCAAGGCGATTGCCGCCGAACTGGCACCCCATCGTATCGAAAACACCCTGGCGTTCATGTTTGAAACCCGCCAGGTGCTGCGCCCGACCGAGTTCGCCCTGGCCTGTCCGCAGCGCCAAAGTGACTACGATGAGTGCTGGGCCTCATTGCCGGTGACCTTCAACCCTGAGCAGAGGTGAACCATGTCGCAGCCATCCACACCCCGCAGTTGGGTCATCTCGGCCAATGGGCACAGCGACTTCCCGCTGCAAAACCTGCCTTTTGGGGTATTCAGTGTGGGCGATTCGTCGGCCCGCGCGGGCGTAGCCATTGGAGAGCATATTTTCGATCTGCAGGCAGCGGCGGATTTTTTCCAGGGTGAGGCCCTGCGCGCAGTACAGGCTATGGCCGGCGGCCAGTTGAACAGCTTTTTCGCCCTAGGCCGGGGCCCACGCGTGGCCCTGCGCGAACGCTTGCTGGACCTGCTCAGCGAACACAGCAACCACAGATTCGAGCTCGAAGGCATGGGCGCAAACCTGCTGCCGCTGGCGGCGCATTGCCAGTTGCACCTGCCCGCACGAATCAACGACTACACGGACTTTTACGTCGGCATCGCACACGCGCAAAACGTTGGTAAATTGTTCCGCCCGGACAGTCCCCTGCTGCCCAACTACAAGCATGTGCCCATCGGCTACCACGGCCGCGCCTCGACCATCCGCCCCTCCGGCACCCCGGTGATTCGCCCCAAAGGCCAGACCCTGCCTGCGGGGGCGAGTCAGCCGGTATTCGGCCCGTGCGCGCGCCTGGATTTCGAGCTTGAACTGGGCATCTGGATCGGCCAGGGCAATGCCTTGGGCGAGGCAATCGACATTGCAGAAGCAGGCGAGCATATCGCTGGATTCTGCCTGCTCAACGACTGGTCGGCGCGCGATGTTCAGGCGTGGGAATACCAGCCTTTAGGCCCATTTCTGTCGAAAAGCTTTATCACCAGCATCTCGCCCTGGGTTGTGACGGCCGAAGCCATGGCACCGTTTCGCCTGGCGCAACCGGCCCGCCCGCCCGGCGACCCTCAGCCGCTGGATTACCTGCTAGACACCCACGACCAAACCAACGGTGCATTGGATATTGAACTCGAGGTGCTGCTGAGCAGCGCAGCCATGCGCGATCAGCAACTGCCCCCCATGCGATTGAGCCTCAGCAGCACCCGGCACATGTACTGGACCGTGGCGCAGATGGTCGCCCACCACAGCGTCAACGGCTGCCAGCTCCAGGCTGGTGACTTGCTTGGTTCAGGGACGTTGTCGGGGCCGGAGGCGGGGCAATTCGGCAGTTTGCTGGAGATTACCGACGGCGGCACACGATCGATCGACTTGCCATCAGGCGAGACGCGCACGTTCTTGGAAGATGGCGATGAGGTGATTTTCACGGCGAGGTGCAGCCGCGAGGGGTTTGCATCGATTGGCTTGGGAGAATGCCGCGGGCGGGTGATGCCGGCGCGGTGATGGCTAGGCAGAGTGGCTGGTCGCCAAGCCGCTGCTCTGCGGCTTTGATGATCAGACCATCGTCACCCATGGATTCGCTCGTCTTTCAACCCAGGACTTACCAGCAGAAAACGCCGCTTTTGACTCGATCCAGATGCCCGGCTTTACATGCGCGAGTCTACTGGGCCGCAGTTTTGGTAACACGCTGCCTGTGGCAATCTTCCGGTGCCAGCGCCTTGCCGAACGTAGACCGGACTTCCAACATCGCGACGGGCTGGTCTCGGTCGCTGTCCAGTAATACAGAATAATTTTCGCCAGCACTGAACATGTGCCGCTCTCCCCATTGACGCACGGCAACGATGATAGGAAAGACCGAGCGCCCACGCTCCGTCAGTACGTACTCCTTGTAGGCGCTGCCATCCGACGCCGGGCGAATATCAAAAATCCCCACTTCGACGAGAACCTTCAGGCGTGACGCCAAAATATTCTTGGCAAGGCCCAGGCTCTTCTGAAATTGGCTAAAGCGCCGCACATCGTCGAACGCATCGCGAATGATCATCAGGGACCAGCGGTCTCCAATAGCCTCGAGGGTCCGCGCAACCGGGCATTCGCTGGCCTCCAGAGATGTTTGCCTAGCCATTGGGACGACCTCGTTGATTGATATGGGCATTAAGTCAGGGCGTAAGTAAACGCAAAAAAGTGGTTGCACATTAAAACCGGAATTGATAAAAATCAACCAACAGGTTTTGTTTTGAAACCACTTCTTGCAAAGGATGGCTGTATGCGTGCAAAAAAAGAAGCACTGACGAAATACAAATCACGCTCCCCTGCTGCGGTACAAGCCATCGACAACACCCAGCCAGATACGGCACCTCCTTTATCTCGTGCATTGACGCTCTTGTTCTCAGTGATCTGTGCGCTGGCTGTGGCTAACGTCTACTTCGCCCAGCCGCTCCTGCAATCGATTGCGCTGAGCCTCGATGTCAAACCAGGGCTGATTGGCATCGTGGTAACGGCAACGCAGGTCGGTTACGGCCTTGGACTTTTTTTCATCGTTCCACTGGGCGACCTTGTCAACCGCAAGACCTTGATCATCACCCAAGTGCTGCTGTCTGCCGCAGCCCTCACCGTCGTCGCTTGCGCGCAGCACTGGTCACTTCTGCTTGCGGCGATGACGCTGGTGGGGCTGATGGCGGTGGTCGTGCAGGTTGTCGTCGCCTATGCTGCGGCGCTGGCCACGCCGTCGCAACGAGGTCAGGCCGTGGGCACGGTCACCAGCGGCGTGGTGCTGGGTATCCTGCTGGCACGCTTCACCTCGGGTGTCATCGCCGATCTGGCGGGCTGGCGCGCGGTGTATTACGTGTCGGCAGGGTTGATGCTGGCCATGGCCGCAGTGCTGTACAAAACGGTTCCGCGCGTTGGCCTGCCTGCGTTGCAAAGCTCCTATCGCCAGCTCCTTCTGTCGGTCGTACAGCTGCTGAGAACCGATCCCACCCTGCGTCTAAGGGGTGTATTTGCGATGCTCATCTTCGCCGCCTTCAGCGTGCTATGGACGTCAATGGTGTTGCCTCTGAGCGCGCCGCCGCTATCGCTGTCGCATACGCAGATCGGCTTGTTTGGCCTGGCCGGCCTTGCGGGCGCACTCGCCGCGTCACGTGCAGGGCGCTGGGCCGACAGAGGCCTGGGGCAACGAGTCACGGGTATTTCACTGGCATTGCTGGCTTTCTCTTGGCTGCCGACCGCGTTCGCGCAAACCTCATTGATCGCATTGATCATCGGCGTCGTCATCCTCGACTTCGCCGTGCAGGCGGTGCATGTCACCAATCAGAGCCTGATATTCGCTGCGCGACCCGATGCACAGAGCCGGCTAGTGGGCGCATACATGTGTTTCTACTCGCTCGGTAGCGCGTTGGGCGCGGCGACCGCAACCCAGGTTTATTCACTATGGGGCTGGTACGCCGTGTGTGGTCTGGGCGCGTCGATCAGTGTTGCAGCCTGGCTGGTGTGGTGGTTGCAGGAATTACATGAGGGTAAAAAAAGAGCCCGAGGTGTGCCTGGCTTCTCCCGAACTGGAGTGAGTGATTATCCGGCCGGGAACGTGGGTCGATAGCCCCGGCTCGGGTGAGGTTCGGGCAGGGGTCGTTATCCCGTATGGCGAAATCGCTCTGTGGCGAGCATTTTCGCTAAATGGGTGTCCGGTTGCATCAGGCCACTACAGTTGCCCCCTACTGCCAGACGATACGCGGCCGATAAGGGTGTCAACGGTACACGACTCTTACTCCGGAAAAGGCGACCCTTATGTTTCTGCGCAGAATCGGCATCGCATCGCGAGCTACGCTAGGCTTTAGCCTCATCGCACTCTTCGTGCTGTTTCTTGGCAGCATGAGTCTGCGGCAGATGTCCGAGCTCAATCAGAATGCAGCGGACATCAGCGGGATTTGGCTAAAGGCGACCCGTATTCTGGGTGAGCTCGCCGACACTACTACCCGTTTTCGGACCATGAGCTACTTTATTCAGGTGAACCGCGATCAGGCCAGCATCGACAAGGCCGACGCCCGTCTAGAGGACCTCACCAACCAGGCTCGGCGATTGATGGCGGCCTATTCGCCGACCATCAGCACCCCGACCGAGCAGGGCCTGTTCGATGACCTGAGCAAGGCCATGAACAACTATGTAACCGCCCAGGACCGATTGCGCCAAGCCTCGAAAAGCAAGCAGGAAGGCAGCATCGCCAGCATGCTTAACGGTGACCTCAAGACCTATTCCGATCAGATGGCGCCGCTGCTGGTCAAGCTTACAGAGCTCAACCGCAAGGGCGCTGACGCCGCCGTGGCCAAATCGCAGAGCGACTACGCCGGCGCCCGCAACCTGATCGTCTTCGTACTCGTTCTGGTAGCCGTGCTGACCGTGTTATTGGCGATCCTGCTCACCCGCAGCATCGTGCGGCCTCTGAACGCGGCGGTGAAAGTCGCCGAAGACGTGGCTAACAGCGACCTCAGCAAAACCGTATTGATCGACGGCAACGACGAAGTCACCCGTTTGCAGCAGGCCCTGAACACGATGCAAGGCAACCTGCGTAGCACGGTGCAGCAGATTTCTGGCTCGGCCACTCAGCTCGCGTCGGCCGCTGAAGAACTCAACGCTGTGACCGAAGAAGGTTCCCGCCGCCTGCAGCAGCAGAACAACGAAATCGACATGGCCGCCACTGCGGTCAACGAAATGACAGCCGCCGTCGAAGAAGTAGCCACCAACGCCGTTAGCACTTCCGAAGCCTCGCAGCAATCGACCGCCGCCGCCCAACAAGGCCAGATGCGCGTGAGCGAAACGGTTAACGCGATCACACAGATGAACCAGGATGTGGCTGCCACTTCCGAGCAAGTACGCCAGCTGGCGGGGCAGACTCGCGACATCGGCAAAGTGCTGGAAGTAATTCGCGCCATTGCCGAGCAGACCAACCTACTGGCCCTCAACGCAGCCATCGAGGCCGCACGTGCGGGTGAGGCTGGCCGCGGCTTCGCCGTGGTAGCCGACGAGGTACGTGCGCTGGCGCATCGTACGCAAAAATCGACCCAGGAAATCGAGACCATGGTCAGCGGCATACAGCATGGCAGCAGCCAGGCCGTGAGCTCCATGGAAAACAGCAGTAACCGCGCGCAAGGTAGCCTTGACGTCGCCCGTAGCGCTGGTGACGCGTTGGGGGAAATCACCCGCAGCATCGGTGAAATCTCCGAGCGCAACCTGGTGATTGCCAGCGCCGCCGAGGAACAGGCCCAAGTCGCCAGGGAGGTGGATCGCAACCTGATGAACATCCGTGACCTGTCGATGCAGACCTCGGCAGGCGCACAGCAGACCACCGCTTCTAGCCAGGAGCTTTCGCGCCTGGCGCTAGACCTGAGTCAAATGGTCAACCGGTTCAGAGTTTGAAAAATTTGCACATGGCCGCACGCCCATGGCTGACGAGTACATGCAAAAGGAAGAGCGTGAGAACCTGAAACAGCAACACACGTCACACACGCAAGGTCATCGGGCACCGTCTTCGAACGTAGCCCTCGCTCTTGTTTATCCAGATGGGCGCTTCCAGAACCACGCCGCTGGGTGCTCACTATATTCTGTGGCGAGTCCCAAAAAGCTGAAAGGTACCGGAATGCTGGGAATATTAATGATAAATATTCTCATACGCAGAAGAGTCTGACAGAATCCGGGTAACTCAAGAATCGGCTGGATCGCCTCTTTCTGATGCCCCAACTCCACCCTGCCCTTACTCACACTGTCGACGGCCTGTTCAGGGCGCATAACACCTGGTTAACCGCCTGGTTACGGCGCAGGCTTGGCTGTCCCCACAGCGCGGCAGATCTGGCGCAGGATACGTTCATCAAAGTGCTCGTCGCTCGTGATGCACAACAAATTGTCCAGCCGCGAGCATTCTTGACTACCGTGGCGCGGCGCGTGTTGTGCAATCACTACCGGCGTCAGGACCTGGAACGCGCCTATCATCAAGCGTTGGCAGAATTGCCTGAAAACGTCGTACCGTCCGAGGAGGACAGGATAATTATCCTCGAGACATTGGTCGAACTCGATCATCTACTGGATGAACTTGCTGCGCCCGTGAAGCGCGCTTTTTTGATGTCACAGGTCGATGGTTTAACCCATGGCGAGATTGCCCTGGCACTGGGCATCTCCATCGCTACGGTCAAACGTCACCTCAATAAAGCTGCGATGCGCTGCTATTTTGCCTTATGAACCCGAAAAGCGAGTCTCTGAATAAGTCGGATATCTCACCTGTGGTCGCGCAGCAGGCCGTCGACTGGCTGCTGGAGATACAAGAGGGGCCCTTAAGTGTAGAACGTCAGAAGACTTGGCTGTTCTGGCTCAATAGCAACGCCGAGCATAAAAGGGCATGGGGGCACATGCAGCGGGTCAATCAACGTCTGAGCGGTCTTTCATCACCGCTCGCACATGCCGCGCTGGGTGCTCCCAAAACCACAAGCCGACGCCACGCACTGAAACTGCTATTGCTGTTAGGCGCAGGTTCCGTCGTGGGTTTAAGCCTGCGTGATCAGGTTGCGCTCAAGCCCCTGCTGGCGGACTACAAGAGCAGCGTGGGCGAACAGCGAAAAGTGTCCCTGGCGGATGGCAGCCAGATTCAACTAAATACTGCCAGCGCCGTGGATGTGGAATTCGATGCAGAACAGCGTCGGATCCGTTTGTTGTCCGGAGAAATCCTGATGACCGACTCGGCAGACCCCCGTCCGCTGAATATGCAAACTGCCGAGGGCAACATGACCGTCGAGATGGCTCACAGTCGTTTCAACTTGCGTCAATTCAAGGGCCATACGCAACTGGCGGTATTCGCCGGAGCGGTTGAGCTGCAGATTGGCGATCGGGCGGGATCTAGCCTTACCCTGCAAGCGCAGCAACAGATAACGTTCAGCCGCACTGCCTGGGAAAGCGCCAGACCATTAGACGTCAACAGTGGTGCCTGGACCGATGGGATGCTGGTCGCGTCGCATATGAAGTTGGTCGACTTTCTCGAAGAATTAGGCCGCTACCGCCGTGGCCGTCTGAGCTGCGACACAAAAGTGGCAAACATGCTGATTTCCGGCACTTACCCGGTGGCTGACAGCGAACGCATACTCGATACGCTTGAGACCGTCTTGCCCGTGCACGTGCAGCGGTTTACTCGATATTGGGTGAACGTGCAGGCGGCGGGTTGAAGGCAGGGGCGTAGTCCTGCGGAATGCGAGGCCGCTCTTCGACTGGACGGACGCATCTTCTGGCGGCGATATCGCGCTACAAAAAATATTCCAAAGCCCGTGAGCCGATTCGTGTGCTTCGCGTGACAGACAGGAAGAGCACTTTAATCTTCCGGTCAAAGGATCCTACATGTCGACCCGTCCTACACCACTCTTCCCCTTGAGTCGTACCTTGCGCCATGTGATTTTTGGCGCAACATTTTCACTGGGTGGCCTGCCGATAGTCCACGCTGCAGAAGTGGTGCCCAAGATCTACGATATCGAACCAAGCGAATTGGAAACCGCGTTGAACCAGTTTGGCCGCGAGTCCGGCGTGTTGATCTCGTATGGTTCGCAGATCGCCAGGGGCCGTCTTAGCCCTGGCCTTCATGGCCAATACACTCCCAAGCAAGGTCTGGACGCTTTACTTCAAGGGACGGAACTCCAAGCCATTCCCGATGGTAATGAAGGCTTCACAGTGCAGCAGGTCGGTGTTGCAAGCGCACCGATCGAACTGGGTGTTTTAACGGTGGTCGGTGACTGGCTGGGCGAGGCGCAGCCAATCAACGTTTTCGAACACCCAGGGGCTCGCGACGTCATTCGTCGCGAGCAGTTCGAGCGGGCAGGTGCCACTTCCGCCCGTGATGTGCTGAACCGTGTCCCCGGAGTCAATGCCCCAGACAACAATGGCACCGGTAGCCACGACATGGCACTGAATTTCGGCATACGCGGACTCAACCCGCGCCTTGCTACGCGTTCCACCGTTTTGATGGATGGTATTC
>LIDZ01015245.1_pt4 | contig 15734 bp, 17 predicted proteins | sample 644651 | NCBI WGS metagenome assembly LIDZ01 (sample SAMN03856242, study PRJNA289617) | food metagenome | isolation source: wine grapes on drying loft during traditional withering process | host: Vitis vinifera cv. Corvina | place: Italy: Gargagnago di S. Ambrogio di Valpolicella | collected 2014-01 | reverse complement strand
CATACTTTGACGATATTTCTCCCATAGCTTCTTGCCTGTCTTAGCGTCATAAGCTACTATCTCCGCCAGGGAGATGGCTCCTTCTGAGATATAATCCCGGATGAGGACTCCTTCAGTTTCCATGACATCGGCTAATCCTATATAAATATTGCTATTTTCGGAAATTTTCCATTTGATCTTGCCAGTAACGGCATCAACTGCTGCTAACTGTTCAGCTTGTGTAACATAAAGAGTGGACCCGATATGCTCTATGCTGTCGGCATGGGGAAAGGACAAAGCAGTGGACCAGATCTGTTTACCCGCTTCAGAAATGGCATATAGTGAACCGCTTTTGGTCAAACCGTACAAATTGCCGTTGCTATAAGTGAAAAGAGGTGCCAAGGCGTTTCCAAATTCCCACAGTTTTTGGCCTGAAGAAGCATTCAAAGCGGCAAGCTTATTGCTTTTTTGCAATACAAAGACTTTTCCATTCTCTGCAAGGGCAGTGACTTGCCGTCCAGTTGGACCCTTATCCAGAATGGCAACAGGTGAGGACCACGCAGGTTTTAGTACTGGGGCTACGACCTTATTGTAAATAGAATTACCTGTACTTAATTCAGCTTTTTCTGCAAATGCCATGGATGCAACTCCACCGCCAGTTAAAGGCAAGAGGATAGCGATAGTAGTGAGGATGGCGGTGATTTTTTGGGTTATAGAGAAATTCATTAGAGCAGTCTCCTTTTGAAAAGCTTGTTGTTGTAATATTAAAGCTTGAATTTCCAATCTCTTATTAGACACTATATTCATGTAAAAGTTTCTATATAAAGGAATACAATGGAATTTCGAGAAAGGTAAATAAGGAGCAGAGTTGGTCGTGGGCAAACTATGTTACATACTACAACACAATTCCCGTCCTGCAACTCTATTTGGTAGGGGGAACTATTACGCCGCACAGCAACACTGTTTCTCTAGACCCACCCGACATCCTACGTGTAGTATGGAACAATACTATTCTTTGGAGGGTCTTTTCTTTGGAAAATTACAATGACATCAAGCAAGGTGAAAAAGGTGCGTGGCTTAGTATAGCAGCTTATATTCTGTTATCTGCTCTCAAACTATTCATCGGAACCATTTCGGGATCACAGGCGCTGCTTGCAGACGGACTGAATAATAGTACGGATATTATTGCTTCAATAGCTGTACTGACCGGCCTCAAAATTTCCAGAAGACCTCCTGACTCCAATCATAGCTATGGACATTTCCGAGCAGAAACGGTTGCGGCGTTAATCGCATCTTTTATTATGATGGCGGTAGGCCTCCAGGTTCTATTTCAAGGCGTGAACAAATTTATTCAGCCTATACATGAAACTCCGGATCTTCTTGCAGCTTGGACTGCAGCAGGTGGTGCGGTGGTTATGATGGCTGTGTATTGGTACAATATTAAGCTGGCCCGTGCCATTAACAGTAATGCTATGCGGGCAGTAGCGCAGGATAACCGTTCTGATGCTCTGGTAAGCGTAGGGGCTTTAATCGGGATCATTGGCTCCCAGTTTGGCATTCCTTGGCTTGATCCGCTTACAGCAACACTTGTCGGACTAATGATCTGCAAGACGGCATGGGATATTTTCCGCAAAGCTTCGCATGATTTAACGGACGGGTTTGACGCCACAGAGCTTGAACTGATGAAGGTGACCGTGGCTGATATTAAGGGTGTGCAATCGATTAAAGATATTAAAGCCCGCTTCCATGGAAACAATGTGCTTGTGGATACAACGGTGCTGGTAGATGCACAACTGAATGTAGTTCAGAGCCATGACATTACTGAAGAAATTGAAGAGCAATTGAAGGAGCGGCACCAGGTTTCCAATGTTCTTGTACATATCGAACCTAATTAAGGATTTGAAATAATACTTGACCGATCGTTCCCAAATGATTATATTAGAAACTATAGATCAGGAAAGGAGAACTACAACTTGGCCAGACCGCGGGAATTCGACGAAGAACAAGTATTGGATAAAGCGATGGAGCTATTCTGGACTAAAGGATTTGAGCGAACCTCGATCCAAGATCTGTGCCAGCACACAGGGGTCCATAGAGGCAGTATGTACGACACCTTCGGGGATAAGAATGAGCTGTTTCTGGCTAGTCTGGACCGTTTTCGTCACCTTTCCAAAGAAAGATTATTTCTTGTGCTGGAGCAGCCCGGGGACCCCAAGGAGCAACTCATCACTTTTTTTGAAAATATTATCGATGGTGCTCTGGATACAGGGAAGCAGCGGAGAGGCTGCTTTATTGCCAATACGGCTATGGATTTAGCGGCATTTGACGTCAAGGTTGCCAGCCGTGTCGAAGCGAACTTACTGGATATGGAGAATATGTTTTACACTTTTCTACTGCGGGCACAACAAGAAGGAAAGCTGAAGAGTCAGTATAACCTGCGTGAGCTGTCCAGATTTCTGGTCGGGATTAAGCAGGGCATGCATGTCATGTCCAAGACAGCCACTGACCGTACAACTTTGCAGGACATTTATAAGATAGCTATGTCATTCTTTATTTAAATTTTTTTGCTTAATTAAAGAATGTGCATTCTTAAACTAATAGAGGAGGAAGTTCAGATGTCGAAAAAAATAGCTTTAGTTACAGGTGCCAATCGGGGGTTAGGTTTGGAAGTATCGCGACAATTAGGAAAGCAAGGCATTACTATATTATTAGGTTCGCGCACTCTAGCCGCAGCAGAGGTAGCAGCAAAAGGGCTGCAAGAGGAAGGGCTGGATGTCATTGGCGTACAGCTTGATGTTACAAATGAAGAGCATATCACAGCTATATTCGACTATGTTGACAAGGCATATGGACACCTTGATATCCTGATCAACAATGCCGGCGTGTTACTTGAGAAATCAGTAAATGAGAAGGATGCGTTCCGCAAGACTATTGAAGCGAATACGATTGCCCCGTACATTCTTACAGAAACATTACTTCCGCTACTTCTCAAAAGCGATGCGGGTCGTATTGTGAATCAGAGCAGTATCATCGGCTCCTTAGAGGTAATGTCTACTAACGAACGGGTACAGGGTTTTGCAGTTCCGGGCTATGCCGCTTCCAAAGCAGCTCTAAACATGCTGACCGTATATTGGGCCAATCAACTAAAAGACACCTCGGTAAAAGTTAACTCCGTTCATCCGGGTTTAGTCAAAACGGATATGGGCGGCGCGAATGCAGACCTGTCTATCGTAGATGGTGCTCGATCAGCTGTTAGACTGGCAACCATTCCTGCTGATGGGCCTAATGGCGGATTTTTTCACCTGGATAAGACATTGCCTTGGTAAAAAGACCGTATTACGGCTGGGTTGTTGTTTCCATAGTGTTCCTCGTATTACTGGTTGCTGCCGGAATCAGCTCGATACCCAGTGTCCTGATGCTGCAATTCGAAGATGAATTTGGTTGGAGTCGTGCGGCAGTGTCCGGTGCATTGTCGATGAGAATATTTCTGTACGGGTTAATGGGGCCTTTCTCGGCCTCACTGATGGCACGGTTTGGTGTCCGCCGAATGATGTTGTCCTCAAAGCGGGCATGGTGTTCGGCTGGATCATGGTCGCTCACCAGATCGGCGCATCTGCGGCAGCTTACGGTGCGGGAATTATGAGGGAGTGGATGGACAGCTATAGTGTGCCTTTTGTAACAGCAGGTTTTCTCTGCTTATTCGCCTCTCTGATGGCCATTAGAATTTTGAAATCCGGGAAACATGCCCGGGTGATAGAAGCTAAAGCCTGAGTAAACAGGCGGTATGTTTATAGATTGCCCTCCAACAGGATTCGTTCAGAGCCATTGCTCTGACGGGTTCTGTTTTTTTGATTGAGGAGATGTCAGAAGGTTGACTTTTAGATGTCAGGTATGCATATAATAACAATATGATAATAACACATTGATATTAATTGAACATTAATGTTTATAAAGGAGCTTTCACATGTCTAATCAACCCATAACTGACCGCCACGGCTTGACAGAAGAACAATTTCTGAAAGCTTACGATGCCAGCATGTATGAGCGCCCGTCCGTTACGGTTGATATGCTTATCTTTACCGTCATGGACAGGGAGCAGGGCAATTATCGGAAACTGCCGGAGAAATCTTTGCAATTGCTGTTAATCAAGCGGGGGGAGCATCCTTATCTGGGGCAATGGGCACTGCCAGGTGGTTTCGTATCTGTAGATGAGAGCATTGAAGATGCTGCCCGAAGAGAGTTGTTCAGTGAAACAAATATTGCCAACATTTATATGGAGCAGCTCTATACCTGGGGGGATTTAGAACGAGACCCGCGCATGCGTGTCATTAGCTGTTCTTATATGGCATTAGTTGACCGTACCCACCTCAATGTTCAAGCTGGTGAAGACGCCGATGATGCGGCCTGGTTTGAGTTAACTTATGAAGTACTAGAAGAGAAACGTGAAGTTCATGCTCAAAGCTGTGAAGCTACCCGACTGATAAGCATTACCCTCCACAATGAGACTAAGAATGAGACGTTGTCCGGTGTAGTCAGAATTGTCGAAACCGTACAGGGACATGTTAGAAAGCTGACACGTGAAATACTTCAAAGTAATGGTATTGCCTTCGATCATGTCACCATGATCCAGTATGCAATTGAGCGCTTGCGTAACAAGGTTGAGTATACAGATATCATTATTAATCTGATGCCAGAGACGTTCACCTTGTCTGAGCTGCAACGAGTTTATGAGATTATTCTTGGCAAAGACCTGCTGGCAGCTGCTTTTCGCCGAAAGATTGCGGATGCGGTTACAGAGACGGATGAATACACTAAGGATGCAGGACATCGTCCATCAAAGCTTTACCGGTATAATATGAACCGGAATTCAATCTAACAGAAGGCGAGCGGAGTTAATATGGAAATTTTCACTTATTTCTATCGGAGTGAGTCGCCCTTTTCGCAGTGGTACCCAGCGAACTTCTACATTGATGGCCATCTATTTAATTGTGCAGAGCAATATATGATGTATTGCAAAGCCGTATTGTTTAAAGACTTGACTTCAAGCCAGCTCATCTTGCGTACGCAGACGCCCAGAGAACAAAAAGAGCTAGGACGCAAGATTCGTGGATTCGATAAAACCATTTGGGAAAAGAATTGTAAAGCCTTCGTATATGAAGGCAATTATGAAAAATTTAGTCAGAATAAAGATCTGCTGCAGATTCTGCTGGATACCAAGGGAACCTCACTGGTGGAGGCTAGTCCAACAGACCGGATCTGGGGCGCGGGTCTGACAGAGGATGATCCACGCATTCTCAATCGAGCCACATGGCGCGGAACGAACTGGCTTGGAGAGATTTTGACGGAGCTGCGGGATAATCTACTACTGAGAATTTAAAAAAATACTATTGATGTAGAACTTTGTCGTGTGATGTTATTAACTGACCTTTTGGGCGCAATGGTGGAGAATAAGTTATATTTACCATTATGCAAATTCTGGAAGGAAGAAGGTTGACGTCCATGATCGCTTGGAAAGATTCGTATGACATTGGTGTAGAAAAGATCGACTGCCAGCATAGAGAGCTGTTAGCGAAACTGAATGAGTTTTTTGAAGCTTGCACAAAACAGCAGGGGAAAGACAAGATTGGGGAAACACTGAAATTCCTGAAGGAGTACACTTTGGAGCATTTTGGCAGCGAAGAGCAATTGATGAAGGATATTGATTTCCCGGAATTGACGGAGCACCAGAAGATTCATGCTGAGTTCGTACAGACCGTTCTTGAATTAGAGGAAACTCTCAATACCAAGGGAGTATCCGTTCTCTCTACCATCAAGCTGAACCGCACTCTCACAGATTGGCTGCTGAATCACATTAACAAATGTGACAAACTGATTGGTGAATGTATTGCTAAGCGTGACAAAGCCGTATAAGTACATAATAATTCGAAGATGCCGCGGGGCATTTTCTTTTTTTTGCCCATTTCTTCAATTTGCACTGGAATACTCAGGAAATTCTCAGCTGGAACTCAGCGGGGTTTCAGACAACTCCTATAGGATGAACTCGTACCCAAAGACACAGCTGCTAACAAACCTTTAGGAGGAACATGAATGAGAATGAATAGAAGATTACTAGTTGCCAGTGTATTAGCCCTTGCCGTTACGGCAGGTAGTGGAGTGCTTAGCTCAGGGAGCGTTAATGCCGCAGCTACCACAGTGCAGAAGAATACCGGACATGCTGGAGGAATGAACGAGTTCCATTCCAAGATAGATAATACTGAGTTAGCAACTTTGCTGGGTCTTACAGCAGATGAACTTAAAACGGAACGTAAAGCCGGAAAATCATTAGCAACTATTGCCGCAGAGCAAAGCGTAGATGTACAAAAGGTAATTGACCTTGAGGTTACAGCAGCAACTACAGCTCTGGATAAACAACTAGCTAATGGAAAAATAACGCAAGCCCAATATGATACGCAGAAGGCTTCCCTCGTTACGAGAGTAACGGAACAGATCAATGCAACTTCCAGAGAGAAGAATGAGGCTAAAGGTGAAAAAGGCAACAAACCTGCTGGTGATTTCGGACATGCTGGCATCCTGAAGGATAGTGCTCTGGCTACGGTATTAGGTGTAACGACTGATGAGCTGGAAACTGCAGTGCGGTCCGGTAAATCATTAGCTACTCTGGCAAGTGAAAAAGGGATCACCGTACAGACCGTGATTGATCAGGTTACAGCTACCTTGACAGCAGAGCTGGATAAGAAGCTGGCTGATGGCACGCTTACTCAAGCGAAATACGATGTGCAAAAAGCAACAATCTCCACAAAAGCCGCAGCATTCGTGAACGGCACCTTTACTGGCAAAGAAGCGGGTGCAGGCAAGGATGGATCAGGTCACCAAGGGGATCATGGAAAAAAGGGGTTCGGTGGTAGATCAGCAGTGGATGGAACCTCCGGCGCAACTAGTACCAAGTAATAGTTCCTTTGGTTAAAAGAGTTCAGAATATTCAAAGAAATCACTCTTTTGAAAGAGTGATTTCTTTGGGTTATATAGTGATTTAATCTGTCTCGTTACTGCAATTTATACTGTGCTAATGGTTTGTGTTATGATTTGAAATAGAGTACGTAGATAATTCGTCTTGGCAAAGGGGGAGAAACCATGAAAAGACTTCGAATGATAGCTTCAGCGTCCATTATGCTGCTGGTTTTGGTCCTTGTTAACTTCTACATCGGTCTTCACACTTGGGTTTTGGTTCAGGATTGGATGCCGGGTGTACCCGCCGCTGTCTTCTGGCCAATATTTATGATTGTGGCTTTTGCTTATATGATCGCTATGATTCCTTGGCCACAGTCAGTGAAGCCGGTTGCCCGATTCTTCAAAGTCATTGGTTCCTACTATTTGGCCTGTATGGAGTTTGCCATAATCTTTCTGCCATTGACAGACCTGTTGCACTGGGTGCTGAGACTAATGGGTTATAGCCTTACTGAGTTCACCTCCGAAGCGGGTGTTACACTGCTGCTAATGTTGGCTGTATTCCTCATTTGGGGTTCGCGTAATGCCTGGAGCACGATCGTGCGCACTCACCCGATACCCATCGACAAGTCGATTGGAACTAGCACCCCGCTGACCATCGCGGTAGCTTCGGATCTACATTTGGGTAATATCGTCGGCAACCGCCATCTTCGTAAAATGGTCAAGGAAATCAACAACATGCACCCAGATGTAATCCTGTTAGCCGGTGATGTATTGGATGACAGTATTGAGCCTTTTATCCGCAATCATATGAGTGATCAGATGAAACAGTTAAAGGCACGGCACGGCGTTTATGCTGTCTTGGGCAATCATGAGTATTACGGAGGATCGATTAGTCAATATACCGAGCTAATGAGCAGTATTGGGATCAAAGTCCTTCAGGATGAAGTGCTGGAAGTGGCTGGCACCTATATTGTGGGTCGCAAGGACAAAACTGCAGAGTCTATGGAAGCAGGGGGAAGAAAAAGCGTCGTATCCTTATTAGAAGGCCTCGATCTTTCGCGTCCTGTGATTATGATGGATCATCAGCCGACCGGCTTTGATGCCGCTGCACAGGCGGGAGTAGATATTCTGCTCTCCGGGCATACGCACCGTGGACAGATTGCTCCTAATCACTGGATCACCAAGCGGTTGTTTGAGCTGGATTGGGGCTATCTTCGCAAGGATAAGCTGCATGTCATTGTCTCCTCGGGTTATGGAACTTGGGGACCCCCGATACGCTGGGCCAGCCGCTCGGAGCTTATTAAGCTGGAAGTAATGCTGGAAGGCAGCAAGAAATACAGCGAGGAGATATTGACAGCCCAAACGGTGCTGATCTAATTCAATCTTTCTTCCTTCTTGAGGAGTGTCTCCAAGGCCATACAGTTGGCTGGGGGATACTTCTTTTTTTTTTGGAAAGATAAGGATTGGCCCCCCAGAAAGGGTACCTTTGACAAGTGCGTCGAAGTATTGTATCTTCATTATAGTTAAGCACTTAACTAATTGGAGCTGATTCGCAACTATGGATGATTTGCAACAATATGCACTGGACCAGCCACTGCATACACAGGCTTTTTTCACCTTGGTTGAAGCAACTGCGAATTTAGTGGCCGTTTCCGAGAAATATTGGCAGTCGAAGGGGATAAGTGGGGCGCGAATTCGAATTCTGGTCGAAATTGCGAAGCAGGGGGGAACTATTCTTCCTTCGGCTCTGGCTCATAAAATTGGCGTTACCAAAGCAAATATTAGTCTGTTGCTCACACCGTTGGAGAAGGACGGATATATTATCCGGGCAAGCCACAATTTAGATGGCAGAAAATCCGTGATTTCTATCACCCTTGCAGGTCAGCAACTGCTAATGGAACATCTCCCGAACAATCGACAGACCGTTGCAGAAGGGATGAAAGGACTGAATACACAGGAGCTGCAGCAATTAATTTCGTTGTTACAGAAGCTAAATAGAGGCTAACAGAAATAGAAATGGTAGAGGCACATGTAAAGGAAGCCAAAGCCGTTTCTTCTTGAACATATAGTTAATAGCTTAACTATTCCCATAAAAGAGAGGAATAAAAAAATGTCAATTCTGATTACAGGTGCAACAGGTCAATTAGGGAGTTTGATTATAGAACAGCTTCGGCAAAAGGTACCGTCCAGCCAGATAATCGCCTGTGTTCGGCACACAGAGAAAGCTGAGCATTACCTCAAACTCGGAATTGAAGTGCGATTTGGGGATTATGACCTGCCGGAATCCCTTGATAAGGCGTTTAGCGGAATCACTCAATTGTTGCTTATCTCCAGTTCACATACTGATGACAGCGTCCGTCTTGTGCAACATACCCATGTGATTACAGCCGCAAAGAAGGCCGGGGTAAAGCAACTGCTCTATACCAGTTTTGCCTTTCCTCGACAAGGACCCATTCCAGCTAATCATGTGCACAGACAGACGGAACAGGTCATCTTTGAATCTGGCCTAGATTATACAATTCTACGAAATGCCCTTTATACAGATTTTGTTGGTGTATTGGGTCTGAATGAAGCAATAGACAGCGGTGAGTTTATTACTTACCCAGGAAATTGGAAATTCAACACCGTTACTCGTCAGGATCTTGCCCTAGGAACCGCACAGATTCTTACGACCTCAGGTCATCGGCAACAGATCTATGAACTGACTGCCCCGCGTCCTTGGGACTTTGGCGAACTGTCTGCTATACTGTCAGAGCTTGCTGGCAAGCCTGTTGTGCATCGCGAGGATTCCAGTATTCAGAACTGGATCTATGGGTTTCTATCCAAGATTGATACGGTTTCAACCTCAGGTGATCTGGAGAGATTTATGGGATGTCCCATTACTCCGCTGAAGGACAGTATTCTTCCTTTTATCAATCCAGTGAAATAGCAATAATCCCTTGACCTGGTGTTGACACCAAGTTGTAGCATGGCCTTATACAGATGAGAATTTATCTGATCCATTAAGGGAGGCCATAACATGGTTATACAACAGCAACATAAAACGGCATTAGTTACCGGCGCGAATTCAGGGGTTGGGCTGGAACTAACCAAGAAACTACTGTCCGAGCATTGGCAGGTTATCGCTCTCATTCGTTCAGACCTTCCGCAAAATGAGCCGCTGCTCATGGAAGCACAGCGAGCAGGTCAACTTAGAGTTTATAAAGCTGATCTAAGCGATTTCGGCAGCTTGAACAAAGCGTTAATGGCTATTAAGGCACAGGAATCTCACCTTGATGTGCTATTCAATAATGCCGGAGTCTCTACAGGAGAACTGCGGTATTCACCTCAAGGGCGTGAACTGGATTTTGAAATGAATGCCGTAGTCCCTTATATTATCTATATGGAGCTCAAGGATCTACTCACTAAGGGAGAGCTAAAGACTGTTATTAACACCTCTTCTAATTCCTTGTTAACTTTGAAGCGGTTTGAGCCCGAACTATTAGGCAAAGCGGCTAAATTCAAAAAACTATTCGGCTCTTATGCCACTTCCAAGATGGCCCTCTCGCTGTGGACACAGGAGGCTTCAGCAACAGCACTCAAAGAAGATATTGAAATTCGAAGTGTTTGCCCGGGTCCTAATAAGACAACAATGACAGCCGGGTCCGGCATGCCGAAATGGCTGATACCCGTGCGGCATCTATTCTTCAAGCATCCCAGTGCAGGGGCTGCACGGGTTTACGAGGCTGCTTTTGGATATTATAAGGGGACGGTTGGTATTTTTATTCATAAAGGAAAAGCAACACCGTTGAAATTTTCTCAGCACAGTCCACAAGTATTCGCTAAAATAGATACCATCTATAAGCAAGAATTCCTTACTTTTTAAGCTTAAAAGTTCAATAATAGGAGGGAGAGAGTGCCATGAGCATGGTAAGTGAGGTCTATTCCATCAAACAATTCTCAGAGCTAACCGGCTTCACCGAGGATGCCATACGGTATTATGAGAAAATCGGTTTGCTCCAGGAGGTAAAACGTAAGGATAATAGACACCGTATCTATGATGCCGAAGATATCAATAGGATGGTTCTGATTGCTTGCTTGAAGAAAACGGGCATGTCCCTAGATGAGATGAAGCTGTATGTTCTGAGAACAAATGATGATAATATCAATACAGTGATGGAACGGGATGAAATCCTGAAGGACCATAAGCAGAAGATCGAGCAGCAAATGATCCATTTGCAAACAATTCTGGATTTCATTAATCATAAGCTTCAGAGCGGTAAAAAAATGGGCGAGTATAACTAGGAGTGTGAACTGTTGAAAAACATACTAATTACGGATGATGATGCCCATATTCGCACATTGTTAAAGCATGTACTAACGAGAGATGGATATCTTGTCATTGAAGCTGCGGACGGGCAGGAGGCCATGCATAAGCTGAAGGACAACACAGTGGATTTGGCTGTAGTTGATGTAATGATGCCGCATGTAGATGGTCTGGAGCTGTGTCAATATATTCGTGAAACGTATGATATCCCGATTATTCTCTTAACCGCACGGCAGCAGCTTAGTGATAAAGAACAAGGCTACTTACGCGGAACGGATGACTATTTAACAAAGCCCTTCGAACCGGAGGAGCTTCTGTTCCGCATTAAAGCCTTATTTCGGCGTTACTCCATAGCTTCCAATGACAAAATCCGTCTAAAGTCGCTTGTGATTGATCGGAAAAATTATGAGATAAACGTTGGCAACGAAATTTTGCTGCTGCCGGTGAAGGAATTTGAACTGCTGGCCCAACTGGCCCAATATCCAGGCAGGCTGTTTTCACGCAGCGAATTGATTGAACTGGTGTGGGGAGCGGATTATGAGGGTGATGAGCGAACCGTTGATGTACATATTAAGCGCCTGCGTCAACGATTTCTGGATTATCAGAATGATTTCATGATCCGTACGGTTCGGGGAATTGGCTATAAAGTAGAGTTGAGCAACTTATGAAGTCCTTATATGTACGTATGTGCCTCGTCTTTTGTTCAGTGATAATAATCAGCAGCCTGCTAGGATTTTTGGTAGCCAACTTGAATTATCAGTCGCAAATCAAGCCCCAAAACGATGCGAAGCTCACCGGAATGGCCATCGAGCTGCAGCATTTTATCGAAGACCATCCAGAATCAATGAATGAATATCTTTTAAGCGTAGCTTCGCTGGGTTACAAGTTATATTTAACCGATGACCAAGGGATGGAACAATTCTACGGGTTGCCTTTTCGCGAAAAAGATTTGAGTACGCAGCAATTGCAAAGGGTACTGAGCGGTGAAGTATATCATGGGGTTGGTGAATTTCCGAGCAAAGCCTTTGTCACTGGATTTTTTGATAATCAATTGAGCAATACGATAGGTGTGCCTATCTATCTCAAGAACCAAACCTATGCCTTATTCATGCGTCCGGATGCTGAGGTGCAGTTTGGGGAATTGCGGGTCTTTTTTGCGGTTATTATCGGGTTTACAATATTGTTCAGCTTAGGTTTTGTGATGATCGCCGTATTGCACGTGGTCAGACCGATTACCAGGCTTACTGCGGCAACCAAACGGATCTCCAAAGGCAGATATGATATTAAGCTGAACACACGGCGGAGTGATGAAATTGGCCAACTGGCTACACACTTTATGAGTATGGGGCGGGAGCTGGAACGGACGAATCGGGCACGGCAGGATTTTGTTGCCAATGTATCGCATGAAATCGAGTCACCACTCACCTCTATCCAAGGCTTTGCCCATGCACTTAAGGAAGCTGATTTACCTGAAGTGCAGCGGCTGCAATATCTCTCCATTATTGACGAGGAAAGCCATCGTCTGTCAATGCTTAGTAAACAGCTTTTGACCTTGTCTTCCCTTGATTATGATGCAAATGCTTTGCAGAAGCAGACTTTCGATTTGCGGGCGCAGCTGCGCCAGGTTGTGCAGATTATGGAGTGGAGACTTACGGAGAAGCAGTTGGCCGTGCGATTAAACCTTACAGATATTTCGCTTCAAGGAGACTCCAATTTGCTGTATCAAGTGTGGATGAATCTGTTATCCAATGCGATCAAATATACGCCTGCTGGCGGATCTATTGTTATTACTTCAATTGTTGCTGATGGGAAGTGTGTAGTAACCGTTACAGACGACGGTGAAGGCATTCCTGCAGAAGAGCTGCCGATGATTTTTGACCGATTCTATAAAGTAGACCGGGCGCGCACACGCGATAGCAACAGCAGTGGACTGGGGCTTGCTATTGCCCAGAAAATCATTGAAGCACATAATGGCTCCATTGAAGTCTCAAGCACACTGGGACAAGGCACAACCTTTACAGTCACAATTGCCCTGATGTAATTCATTAATCAGACTTGAAGAAATCATTTTTCCTATAGATTTTGCGCTTGGCGTCAAATTCCTTAAAGTATTTTTTGCTTTCCAATGAGATTAAGGATTCTTGATCACCCAAACCTAAGAATCCTTCATTGTGCAAGCTGGCATGAAATAATCGATGGACATGCTTCTGTAAAGCTGAATTAAAGTAGATACAAACATTTCGGCATAGAATGACATGGAACTCATTAATGGAACCATCGGTTACGAGATTATGTTGATGAAAGTAAATAGACTTTGTTATGGATGGAAGGAAATAAGCATATTTATCATCCGTAGTGTAGTATTCTGAGAAATCTAATTCCCCACCTGCAAGCAGATAATTTTTGGTGTATGTTCTCATTCTTTGAAGAGGGAATTTACCCTTCCGGGCCTTATTCACGGCCTCTTCACTGATATCTGTGGCATAAATTCTCGCTCTCTCTAGTAAACCTTCTTCTTTAAGTAGAATAACCATAGAATAAGCTTCTTCCCCTGTAGAACAACCCGCATGCCATACGTAGATTTCTGGAAAATGCCTCAAAATTGGAATAACATTTCTGCGAAAATCCAGAAAAAATAAGGGATCTCTGAACATGGTAGTAACTTGAATCGAAAAATCATTCAAAATGGTATTCAGCAGCAGAGGGTTAAGATTTATTTCATTTAGTAATGCGGTAAGATCAGTGAATCCTTCCAGACTCATTCGTAAATTCAGACGTCTTTCAATATGATTGCGGTTATAGTTGGTATAATCGAAACCGCTTAACCGGTGAATCGTTTCAAGAATAATATCAATCATGATTTGTTTAACCATACACACATAAGCGAAAAGAGTTGATTCGTCTGAATCGGCTTACTTAAATAGTCCGAGGCACCCGCTGCCAGGCTTTTTTCCCTGTCCTGATTCATCGCTTTTGCAGTTACTGCAATAATGGGCAGATCAACATCCTTCAGAGTATTGCGAATCCAGTCCATCACTTGATATCCATTCATCTCCGGCATCATGATGTCCATAAGGACAATATCCATTTTTTCCTGCTCGAGAATGCTGATGCACGCTTTTCCTGAATCGGCGACAAATACTTTCATTCCTCTTTGCGTCAAAGGAGCCGTTAAAGCAATCGCATTACGTTTGTCATCATCGACAATCAGTACTTTTTTTCCTTGGAATACTGCATTTTCTTCGGATGGAAGTAACTCTTGAATCTCCAGTTTTGCTGTCACAGGAGGACTTATAAGCTCTACCGTTGGAGCTGCCTCGAAAGGCTCGAAGTCGCTGGGTAAGGAAGGAAGATACAGCGTAAATATACTCCCAATTCCTAATTCACTTTCAAGTAGGAGTGAACCTCCCAATAGAGTTGTTAATTGGTTGGATATGGATAATCCCAGTCCTGTCCCCCCGTAATTGCGCTCAATCGTCCCATCTGCCTGTTGAAAAGATTCAAAGATCAGCTCATATTTTTCCTTGGGAATTCCCAACCCAGTATCCCGCACGGCAAAACTAATGACTTCACTGGAATTGTAAATATGCATCTCCGCATGCTCAGCAGACAAAATGGCTTTACGAATAGTTATTTCTACTTTGCCTAGGGTTGTAAACTTAATAGCGTTAGAGATTAAGTTCTTCAGAATCTGCTGCAAGCGTTGTTCATCTGTAAACATTAGGTTTGGTGTATCCGGGTGCAGGATAACAGAGAACTCAAGTCCTTTACGAGCGGCAAGCTCAGAGAAGTGTTGCTCCATGATCTGTGGCATCTCAGATAAATTAATAGCATCAATATTAAGCTCCATTTTTCCTGACTCTACTTTGGATAGGTCCAGAATATCGTTAATTAAGGACAATAAATCATTTCCTGAATCCTGGATATACCCTGCATATAACAATTCATCGTTGGTTAAGGTGTGATTGTTGTTTTCTTTCAGAAATTGAGAGAAGACAAGCATACTATTGAGCGGTGTACGCAACTCATGCGACATATTCGCCAGAAATTCAGATTTATATTGGGAACTGACCTTAAGCTGTTCTGCATATAGCTGCATTACTGCCCGTGCTTCTTCAGCTTCAGCGGACTTTGCTTGAGCATGATTGCGTTGCTCTTGCATTTGACCATTTATAGACTGGAGTTCTTCCGACTGCAACCTAAGCTCTTCTGACTGCGCTTGGAGTTCTTCTGCTTGTTCCTGTGTTTCTTTGGCATGTAGCTGCAATTCATTATTAAGAATTTGCGATTCCGAATATAAACGGTCAATTTCCATGCGTGATCTTACAACTTCAGCCGCCGCCGCGAAAGGCAAAAGAAGATTATCAAGCAGTCGAAGCTGGTGAACAGTGAACTCTTCCATAGAAGCAATTTCGAGCACCGCCTGCAGGTTACCTTGATGCACGACAGGTACTAACAGAATATGTCTAGGCTTGGACTCACCTAGTCCAGATTCGATTTT
>LIDZ01010353.1_pt1 | contig 15742 bp, 14 predicted proteins | sample 644651 | NCBI WGS metagenome assembly LIDZ01 (sample SAMN03856242, study PRJNA289617) | food metagenome | isolation source: wine grapes on drying loft during traditional withering process | host: Vitis vinifera cv. Corvina | place: Italy: Gargagnago di S. Ambrogio di Valpolicella | collected 2014-01 | reverse complement strand
GCGCAGGGCGTCGATGAACATGTTGTTGTCGCTTGGCCCGGTGCCACTGCCGTAGCACTCCAGGACCAACCCGTGAATGCCGCTGTCGAGTACCGCTTGCAGCAGCCGCACATCGAACCCTGGCACCAATGGCAACACGCCCACCTTGGCCTGGGCCTTGGGTTGGCGATAGTCGAGCTGGCTCGGCAGGGGGCCCACCGGGGTGCCGCCGCCACTGCGCTGCAGGGCGCGGAACGGGTGGCGACCCGAGCTGCGCACCTTTGCACAGCGGCTCGGCGGCAGCAACTCGCCGTGGAAATACAACTGCACTCCGGCAGGCAGGCCCTCGCCCAGCGCCAACAGCGCACCGTTGAGGTTTTCCCACGCGTCGCTTTCGGGGGCGCCGGCGGGCAACATGGCGCCAGTAAACAGCACGGGTGCTGTGAGGCCGAGCAGCTGAAAGCTCAGCGCTGCGGCGCTGTAGGCCAAGGTGTCGGTGCCGTGCAAGACCAGCACCGCATCGCAATTGTCCACCGCCACGGCATGGACGATGGCCTCGCGCAGCAGTTGCCAGTAAGCAGGGGACATGTTGGCGCTGTCGATCAAGGGCAGCAGTTCCACGAAGGTCCATTCGGGCACTTGCAGCTCGGGCTGCGCGGCCAATTGCTCACGCATCCGGGCCTCGAAACCTGATGCTGGCGCAAGCCCGTTGGCGCTGGCCTGCATGCCGATGGTGCCACCGGTATAGAGGACCTTGATGTGTTGCGCGGGAGAAGTCATGGCCAGTCCTGTTTGGTTGTCTGTTTTTTGAGGTCGAGCGTGACCGTGCGAACGGTGCCCACGCCCAAAGGTGGGGCGGTCAGCACCCTTGCAATCCGCGATTCTCGCATAATCACGCGGTCGATAAAAAAAGGGCCCGCAGCCAGTGGCTGCGAGCCCTCAAAAGGTGAGGGGTGTCTAGTCCCTCGACCTGGTGAGCGGTGCCTGGATCAAGCCTTCAACGGGACCAAGCGCGGCGCAATCATGTTTTCGGGGCGCAGGATGTCGGCGAGCATAGCGTCGTCGAGCAAGCCTTCTTCGCGCACCAGTTCCAGCACTCCACGCCCTGTTTCCAGAGCGATGCGGGCGATTCGGGTGGCGTTTTCATAGCCGATGTAGGGGTTGAGCGCAGTGACCAGGCCGATCGAGTGCTCGACCAGTTCGCGGCAGCGCTGCTCGTTGGCGGTAATGCCGACGATGCAGTGCTCGCGCAGCATGTCCATGGCGCGCTGCAACAGGCGGATCGAGTCAAAGATCTTGTAGGCGATCAGGGGCTCCATCACATTGAGCTGCAGTTGCCCGCCTTCGGCAGCGATAGTCAGGGCCAGATCGTTGCCCATGATCTCGAAGGCGCACATGTTTACGGCCTCCGGGATCACCGGGTTGACCTTGCCCGGCATGATCGAGCTGCCTGGCTGACGCGCTGGCAGGTTGATCTCGTTGATGCCGGTGCGCGGGCCGCTGGACAGCAAGCGCAGGTCGTTACAAATTTTCGACAGTTTGACCGCAGTGCGTTTGAGCATCCCCGAGAACAAAACAAAGGCGCCCATGTCCGAGGTCGCTTCGATCAAGTCGGCGGCGGGCACCAGGGGTTGGCCGCTGATGATCGCCAGGCGGTCGACGGCCAGCTGCTGGTAGCCCGGATCGGCGTTGATGCCGGTGCCGATCGCGGTGCCGCCCAGGTTCACTTCGGTGAGCAATTCAGGGGCCAGGGTGCGCAGGCGGTTGAGGTCTTCGGTCAGGGTGGTGGCAAATGCGCGAAATTCCTGGCCGAGGGTCATCGGCACGGCGTCTTGTAGCTGGGTACGGCCCATCTTCAGTACATGGGCAAACTCGACACCCTTGGCCGCAAAGGCTTGGATCAGGCTGTCGAGGCTGGCCAGCAGGGCGTCGTGGCCCAGCAGCAGGCCCAGGCGAATGGCTGTGGGATAGGCGTCGTTGGTCGACTGCGCCATGTTCACGTCATTGTTAGGGTGCAGGTACTGGTACTCGCCCTTGTTGTGGCCCATGGCCTCCAGCGCGATGTTGGCAATCACTTCGTTGGCGTTCATGTTGGTTGAAGTGCCAGCGCCGCCCTGAATCATGTCTACCACGAACTGATCGTGAAAATCGCCGCGCACCAGTCGCGCGCAGGCTTCGCTGATGCCCGCGTGTTTGGCCTGGTTGAGGTGCCCGAGCTGGTGGTTGGCATCGGCGGCCGCCTGTTTAACCATCGCCAGCGCGACTACCAGCTTGGGGTAGTGCGACAGGGGCACACCCGACAAGCGAAAGTTGTTCACCGCTCGCAGGGTCTGGATGCCGTAATAGGCTTCAGCAGGTACTTCGAGAACGCCAAGCAGGTCTTTTTCGATGCGCGATGATGCAACGGAGGACATGATAGATAAAGTCTCGGGAAGGAGGCCGGCGAGTGCCGGAGTGGCGCCAATACTAGGCGTGAGTCGATTTGAGCTCCAATGCTGTTGCACGCTAAGCTATGCGCAATCGGCATAATGTTGATGTGACGAGACTCTTTGACCGGACGTGTGAGGCCCGCTTTAGCATGAACCTCGAAAGCAAGTGGCTGGAAGACTTCAGCGCCCTGGCCTCTACCCGCAGTTTTTCCCAGGCGGCCGAGCGGCGGTTTGTTACCCAGCCGGCCTTCAGCCGGCGGATTCGCAGCCTGGAGGGCGCATTGGGGCTGACATTGGTCAACCGCTCGCGGACCCCCATCGAGCTGACGGAGGCGGGCCAGTTGTTTCTGGTGACAGCGCGCACGGTGGTCGATCAGCTCGGCGAGGTGCTGCGGCATTTACACCACCTTGAAGGCGGGCAGGGCGAGGTCATGCAAGTGGCCGCTGCGCACTCCTTGGCGTTGGGATTTTTTCCACGGTGGATCGCGCACTTGCGTAATGAAGGCCTGAACATTGCCACGCGACTGGTCGCAACCAACGTCGGTGATGCTTTGCATGCGTTGCGCGAAGGCGGCTGCGACTTGATGCTGGCGTTCTACGATCCAGATGCCGCACTACAAATGGACCCGGAGATATTCCCGTCGCTGCATCTTGGCCAAACAGAGATGTTGCCTGTGTGCGCCGTCGGGCCTGATGGCAAGCCGCTGTTCAGCCTGGAAGGTGAGGGCAGCGTACCGCTACTGGCCTATAGCGCGGGGGCCTTTCTGGGAAGGTCGGTGAGCCTGCTGCTGCGCCAGCACAAGTTGCGCTACACCACAGTGTACGAGACGGCTATGGCCGACAGCCTCAAGAGCATGGCGCTGGTGGGGCTGGGCATTGCTTGGGTACCCCGCCTAAGCGTCACGGCGGAGCTGGAGCGGGGCGAGTTGCTGGTATGTGGCGGCCCGCAGTGGCAGTTACCGCTGGAAATTCGCCTGTACCGCTGCGCGCTGATGCGTAATGCACAGGTGCGGTTGTTGTGGCGCAAATTGGAAGCGGCCAGTGCGGCGGTGGGGTGAAGGTTTTACGCTCAGCGCCGGTTCTTGAAATACTGAGCGATGCGCTGCTCGTTTGCCTCGCTATAGCGGTAGCATTGCGCTTTGAGTGAGTTGCGTGTGGAGACCATGTACGTGTCGCACCAGCCGGCCTCGGCGTCGTCATGGGTAGCCCCGAGCATATGGCCGAGCTCATGGGCTGGGATGTTGTAAGCCTGCAACGAGGCAATCGCTATACGGCTGCCCCGTTCTTGCGCGATGCCCCCCGTCGATCCATGCAGGGGATCGCGCGTGAGCAGCAGTTGCCACTGCAACACGCCATCGCGCTCTCGCTCATAGGTGTCACTGTACTGAAAGGACAGCGTCGACACTGCCTCCAGGGTTGCGGAAAGATCGTTCTGCTTGTAGTCCATGGTAGTGATGCCGTTGGCTTCGGTGATGTACTCGAAGCTCACCTCACGTCCGGTAATTTTTTTCATGTTTTTTGCCCAATGGGCCAAATAGTTGTACTCCAGCGATTCCGTCGATTCACGGACGTCCTGGTGAACAAAAACTTGAACAAGCAGCGGATACGGGTTTGCAGCAGCCTGCCCGGCGACAAGGCTCAAGGCGAGCAGTGTCGAGCTGGCCAGCCAGCGGATAATTGCGAATGGGTTCATGGCTTTCTTCCTTGAAAGGTGCGCTGGCAGACATTGTCAGCGTCGCAGCCATTAGGCCTCGATCCTCGGGTACAAGGCATAAAGAGCTATTTCCCCGCGCGCCCGATGGGGGGCGTATCCTCGCTGAAGTTGCGGTATACTGCGCGGCCTTTGGCCGGTTCGACCGACCATAAATCGCATAACAAGCCACGCTGGTTTTCCCGCGTGGCTTGTTGTTTTTTGACGCGCCTGCGGGCGCCCAAGACGAAGAGGCTCGACGATGAGTGCACTGGTTGGCGTGATCATGGGCTCCAAGTCCGATTGGTCCACCCTTAGCCACACCGCCGACATGCTGGAAAAGCTCGGTATCCCATTCGAGGTCAAGGTGGTTTCTGCTCACCGCACCCCGGACCTGCTTTTCCAGTACGCCGAAGAAGCCGAAGCGCGTGGCATCGAGGTGATCATCGCCGGTGCGGGTGGCGCAGCCCACTTGCCAGGCATGTGTGCGGCCAAGACCCACCTGCCCGTGCTCGGTGTGCCGGTGCAATCGTCCATGCTGTCGGGGGTCGATTCGTTGCTGTCCATCGTGCAGATGCCCGCCGGCGTACCGGTTGCGACCTTGGCCATCGGCAAGGCAGGCGCGATCAATGCCGCGCTGCTGTCGGCGAGCATTCTGGGCGCCAAGCATCCGCAGTTCCATGTCGCGCTCAAGCAGTTTCGCGTCGAGCAGACGGACACCGTCCTGGACAATCCAGATCCGCGTCAGGCCTGAGGTCGCACTATGAAGATCGGTGTAATCGGTGGCGGCCAGTTGGGCCGCATGCTGGCATTGGCGGGCACCCCGCTGGGCATGAATTTCGCGTTTCTAGACCCGGCACCCGACGCCTGCGCGGCGTCTTTGGGTGAGCATCTGCGCGCCGACTACGGCGATCAGGATCACCTGCGCCAGTTGGCCGACGAAGTCGACCTGGTCACGTTCGAGTTCGAGAGCGTGCCGGCCGAAACCGTTGCCTTCCTGTCGCAGTTCGTGCCGGTGTACCCCAGCGCCGAGGCGCTGCGCATCGCCCGCGATCGATGGTTCGAGAAGAGCATGTTCAAAGACCTGGGCATTCCGACCCCGGCCTTTGCCGACATCCAGTCGCAAGCCGATCTTGACGCTGCAGTGGCCCGCATCGGTTTGCCTGCGGTGCTCAAGACCCGCACCCTGGGTTACGACGGCAAGGGTCAAAAGGTGTTGCGTAGCGCTGCAGACGTGGCGGGCACCTTTGCCGAGCTGGGCAGCGTTGCGTGCCTGCTGGAAGGTTTTGTGCCGTTCACTGGCGAAGTCTCGCTGATCGCCGTGCGCGCGCGGGATGGCGAAACCCGGTTTTACCCGCTGGTGCACAACACCCACGACAACGGCATCCTGCGCCTGTCGATCGCTAGCACCGCGCATCCGTTGCAGGCGCTGGCCGAGGACTACTCGTCGCGTGTGCTCAAGCAGCTGGATTACGTCGGTGTGATGGCGTTCGAGTTCTTTGAAGTCGATGGCGGCCTCAAGGCCAACGAGATTGCTCCGCGGGTGCACAACTCCGGGCACTGGACCATCGAAGGCGCCGAGTGCAGCCAGTTCGAAAACCACCTGCGGGCGGTCGCCGGCCTGCCGTTGGGCTCGACGGCCAAGCTGGGCGAGAGTGCCATGCTCAATTTCATCGGAGAAGTACCGCCGGTGGCAAAGGTCCTTGCCGTGGACGACTGCCATTTGCACCATTATGGCAAGGCATTCAAGGCCGGCCGCAAGGTGGGTCACGCCACCTTGCGCAGCGCCGATATGACGACGTTGCAAGCGCGTATTGGCGCAGTCGAGAATTTGATCGGCAAGGCATAGCCACGGCAGGCCCGGCCTCTTCGCCAGCAAGCTGGGCTCCTGCAATGGGGTATACGACGGTTCGCCTGACAAACCCGGCACTTTGCCGGGTTTTGTCATATTGGAACCATTGCGTTGCGCTACCCTCTGATTGCAGGACGCCAACGCCCTTCGGGAGTTGATCATTCAGGTTTGAAGGCAGAGGTATTTACATGGGCATCATTGGTACTATTTTCATCGGTTTGATCGTTGGCCTGCTGGCGCGTTTTCTCAAGCCGGGTGACGACAGCATGGGTTGGATCATGACCATCCTGCTGGGTATCGGCGGTTCGCTGTTGGCGACCTACGGTGGCCAAGCGCTGGGCTTCTACCGCGCGGGCGAAGGTGCTGGTTTCCTGGGTGCCCTGGTGGGTGCGGTTATCCTGCTGGTGATCTTCGGCATGGTTCGCAAGAAGTAAGCATCGATTTGTCTGTGCTGGCCCTTCGCGGCCACCGCCCGCTCCCACGGTCTGGAATGCGTTCTGCTGTGGGGGCGGGCTCTGCCCACGAAAAGGCCCTCAGCTGCACCCCCATATCCCCCGCGCAAACCGCTAGAATGCTTCTTTGAATTCCTTTCTCGAGCCTGCGATGCGTCGTCTTCTGTTGATCTGTGTTCTGTTCGCTGTCTGCGGGCTGGCAAACGCCGGTGAGCCGCCCGAAACCGACTGGCTGTCGCTGATGCCCAAGTCTGACCAGAAAGCCCTGGATGAGATGCCCGAGATTACCCACAACACCCCGGAGGGTGACGGCAACTTTACCCACAAAGGTGGGCTCAAGCAGAGCAAGGGTTTGCCCGCCGTCATGTACTCGACCAAGACTGTAGCGGGCATGGACGGCAAGACTGTCCGCATAGGCGGGTATCCGGTGCCGCTGGAAACAGACGCCAAGGGCCGCAGCACGCTGTTTTTCCTTGTGCCGTACCCCGGCGCGTGCATTCACGTACCGCCTCCGCCGCCCAATCAGATGGTGCTGGTGCGCTATCCCAAGGGCTTGAAGCTCGACGATATCTACACCCCGTTGTGGGTGATCGGCGGCTTGAAGGTCGAAAAGGTCAGCAATGATCTGGCTGATGCGGCGTATGCGCTGGATGCGTCAAAGGTGCGGGTCGTGGAGGATGCAGATCTTTGATGGGGGTGTCTGTACTGACGCGTTCGCGGGCAGAGCGCACTCCCATAGGGGTAGGGGCCTTGCCGCGAACGGGTGCTGGCGGTTAGAGCGCTTCGCTGGCGATTGCCACGCTCATGGTGTGCTCGGCGCCGGGCGCGAGGGTGACAATGTCGCCCATGACATTCGCCGTTTCGATGCAGAACATCTGTTGCCAGCCGTCATCGGCCATGTCGTCCAAGTGCGCAGCGCGTTCGATCCAGGGGTTCCAGATCACGGCGGTCTTGGCGCCGGTGGGGGTCAGCACGATGCGGCGCTTCCATTGCGGATCGTCGATCGCCAGCTGCGCCGGGGTATCGAGGTACACGCGATCGGTCTCGCCGGTGACTTGCAACGGCCCCTCCTGGCTGCGTTGTTCCCACTCTTCAACATCGACGGTTTCGTAGTAGCTCAGGCCCGCAACACTGTAGACGCTGATCTGGCGTACATCGCTGACTGCAAAATAGCTGTGCAGCGCCTCGCTCAGGACCAGTTCCTGGGTGCCCAGGTTACGGGTGGTCAGGTTTAGCTGCAGGCTGTCGCCCATGACGATGGTGAGGCTCAGCGCTGTCGGGTGCGCCCAACCGGCAAAGCCTTGCTCGGCCTGGGGCAGGGTCAGCTCGATGCGAACACCTGCGGGGGTGTCTTCGATACCCTTGAGGGTCCACTCCAGGGTACGTACCAGGCCGTGGGAGGTGGCCGGCTCGTCACTGACGCGCATGGCCTGCACGGCCTCAGGATTCTTGGCGAGGTTGCCGAACCACGGCCAGCACACCGGTACGCCGGCGCGAACCGGTTTACCTTTGAGAAAATGCGCTTGGTCGTTCAGCCAGATGAGCGGGTGCTCGCCTGTACGGGTGTAGCTGACCACTTGCGCGCCTTGCGCCAAGAGCAGCAACTCGGCGTGGCCGTCGTTGATGCGCCAGCCTTTCAATTCGCCCAGCGTGATCTGTTCAACCTGGTGTCCGGACATACCTGTCTTCTCGCTCATGAACCATGGATGTGGAATGGACCTTCATGCGCGGCTCAAGTTTAATGCCGCCAGACAACAAGGCCGAGATCAGCGGCGCGGTGGTACTGCGCGCGTGCGACCGCTGCCGTCGATGGCGACGAACACGAACACGGCCTCGGTCACCTTGCGCCATTCGCTGGACAATGGGTCGTCGCTCCACACTTCGACCATCATCTGGATCGAGCTGCGGCCGATCTCCAGGGTCTGTGTATAGAAGGACAACTGAGCGCCGACGGGCACCGGCACCAGAAACGCCATGCGGTCGATGGTCACCGTAGCAACGCGGCCGCCGGCCACCTTGGAGGCCATGGCGGTGCCGGCGAGGTCCATCTGGGATACCAGCCAGCCACCGAAGATATCGCCGAAGCCGTTGGTCTCCCGCGGCAGAGCGGTGATCTGCAAGGCCAGGTCGCCTTGCGGAATTGGGTCTTCTTGTTCGAGTTCAATCATGCCTGGGGTCCCTCTGACCCGTGGTGCTTCTCTGGTTGGCGTGGTTGATCAACGCCTCGGTAACGAATAAGCGGCCATACTACGCCGCTTTAATGACAAGGCGCGCCAGGATAACGCTGCGAATCAGACTATAAACCGCAAGAGCGGCATTTTGCCCTGTTGGTTGCAGCGCCATATGTAGGAGAAATCCTACGAGTTGTCAGCAGTATATCGACGCAAACCGCGAACAACGACCGCCGGATTGCGAATTTGACCGTTTGGCGCCAGTTCTATGTGGTTTTGCTGAGCAATTTGCTATCGTGCGGCACCTGCCAGCCGTAATCAGCCCTGACCTGGGGTTGAAGATCTATCGAATAAGAGACGTTTTCTGATGAATTCCGTGCCTTCGAGTGTCGCGCAGCCGTCGCGACCGCTGACCCGCAATGATTACAAGACTCTGTCGTTGTCCGCATTGGGCGGCGCATTGGAGTTTTACGACTTTATTATCTTCGTGTTCTTCGCCGCTGTAGTCGGGCAGTTGTTCTTTCCGGCCGACATGCCGGATTGGCTGCGCCTGATGCAAACCTTCGGCATCTTTGCCGCTGGTTATCTGGCCAGGCCGCTGGGCGGCATTGTCATGGCGCACTTTGGCGATCTGCTGGGGCGCAAGAAAATGTTCACTTTGAGCATTTTCATGATGGCGGTGCCGACATTGATCATGGGGCTGTTGCCGACCTATGCGCAGATCGGCCTGTGGGCGCCGATCCTGTTGCTGGTAATGCGCGTGATTCAGGGCGCGGCCATTGGCGGTGAAGTGCCCGGCGCCTGGGTATTCGTATCCGAACACGTGCCAGCACGCCACATAGGCTACGCCTGCGGCACACTCACTTGCGGCCTTACTGCGGGCATCCTGCTGGGCTCGCTGGTGGCTACGGCGATCAACACTATCTACCTGCCCACTGAAGTGATCGACTTCGCCTGGCGTATCCCGTTTCTGCTAGGCGGTGTGTTCGGCCTGGCCTCGGTTTATCTGCGCCGCTGGCTGCACGAAACCCCTGTGTTCGCTGAATTGCAACAGCGCAAGGCTTTGGCCGCAGAGGTGCCGCTCAAGGCAGTGTTGCGCGACCACCGTGGCGCTGTGGTGGTGTCCATGTTGCTGACCTGGCTGCTGTCGGCCGGCATCATCGTGGTCATCTTGATGACCCCGACTGTGGTGCTGCAGAAGATGATGGGCTTCACCCCGAGCATCGCGCTGCAGGCCAATAGCCTGGCTATCGTCTTTCTAAGCCTTGGCTGCATCGGTGCCGGCGCTCTGGCCGACCGTATCGGAGCAGGCAGAGTGTTCATGTTCGGGAGCCTGGCGCTGGGCGTGTCCTCGTGGGTGATGTACCACAGCCTGCAGGCGCATCCGCAGTGGCTGTTCCCACTGTATGGCCTCACAGGTTTGTTCGTTGGGGTGATCGGCGCGGTGCCATATGTGATGGTCAAGGCGTTCCCGCCAGTGGTGCGTTTCACTGGGTTGTCGTTTTCCTACAATCTGGCGTACGCCATCTTTGGTGGTCTGACCCCGATGATCGTGACCTGGATGCTCAAGGACAACCCGATGGCACCGGCCTATTACGTGGCCGGGATCTGCGCGATGGGCTTTTGTGTGGGCTTGTACCTGCTGGTCAAGAAGCGCTGAGCCTCAAGCTTTGCCCGACATGCGTCGTACGCCTGTAGGAGCGCAGCTTGCTGGCGAAGGGGCGGCACTATTTGCCCATAATCATGGAATTTCCCATAGATGCATTGGCCAAGCTCTGTGGGAGATTTGATGGTTCTTCGCAAGCTGGGCTGGCCCCTTCGCCAGCACGCTGTGCCACTACACTGCTAGCAATGAAGAACGCCCCCCAAACCCTCGCTCTCGCACACGCACGCAATCACCTCTTTTAGTCATCTATCTGTCACATTACTTTCATACAGTGCGTCCCAAGGCCGGCCACTCTGGCTTTCAGCGAGAAAGCATCCCTTTTCGGCCAGGAGCACGCCATGATTCTCAAGCGCTTGATCACCGCTCTTGCCGTGCTCTGCAGCGGCATCGCCACCACCCAGGCCCTCGCTGCAGTAGATCCTGCCATCCCGGTTTACGTAAAAAGCGCAGGTGTGTCGGGCAACCTCTCCAGCGTCGGGTCCGATACCTTGGCCAACCTCATGACCTTGTGGGCCGAGGCCTATAAACGCCAGTACCCCAACGTCAATATCCAGATACAGGCCGCCGGGTCGTCTACTGCGCCCCCGGCCTTGACCGAAGGCACGGCCACCGTTGGCCCCATGAGCCGGCGCATGAAAGACGTCGAGCTGCAGGCCTTTGAGCAACGGTACGGCTACAAGCCCACCGCCATCCCGGTGGCTGTCGATGCCTTGGCGGTGTTCGTGCACAAAGACAACCCCATCACAGGCCTGACCTTGCAGCAGGTCGACGCGATCTTTTCCGCGACGCTGCTGTGCGGCGCCAAGGCCCCGGCCAAAACCTGGGGGGATGTGGGTGTCCGCACTGATCTGGCCAACAAGCCGGTGCAGCTGTTCGGTCGCAACTCGGTGTCGGGCACCTATGGCTTTTTCAAAGAGGCGGCGCTGTGCAAGGGCGATTTCAAGGCCAACGTCAACGAGCAACCGGGCTCGGCCTCGGTGGTGCAGGCGATCAGCAATTCCCTCAATGGCATCGGCTATTCGGGCATTGGCTACCAGACCGCCAGCGTCAAGACGGTGCCCCTGGCCAAAAAAGCCGGTGATCCGTTTGTGAAAGACAACGAAGCCAATGCCCTGAACGGCACCTATCCGTTGTCACGCTACCTGTATGTCTACGTCAACAAGGCGCCCAACAAGCCGTTGGGGCCACTGGAAGCCGAGTTCATCAAGTTGGTACTGTCGCAGACGGGCCAGCAAGTGGTGGTCAAGGACGGGTATATTCCGCTGCCAGCCAAAGTCATCAGCAAGACGCTGGCCGATCTGGGCCTTGCAGGCGCGCCCCGCTGAACCCTGCGCATCGAGGCCGGTGAATTGCTGGAACGCCCGCGGTGCCGCTGGCGCGCTTACACTGTCGCGCTTGACTTGCAGTTGTCATATTTCAGTCACGATAACGTCATAAGATGTGTGCGCATGATTCAGCCGGCCGATCTCAGATGAAACTCATACCTCCCACGCTGGACGAAGCCCCGGCGCGCATCGATTTCAATACCCCCAGGCTCAAACGCAAGCGCCGCCTGCGAGCGCTAAACGATCGCTTCACCCGGTTGTATGTGAGCATTGGCGGGCTGGCCGTGCTCGCGGCCATCACCTTGATCTTCTTTTATCTGGCCTATGTGGTGCTGCCATTGTTCAAGGGCGCCGACCTTGAAGCCAAGGCACCCCTCAGCCCGGCGTGGCTGCAGGACGCGGGCAAACCGTTGCTGATCGCGCTGGAAGAACAAAACCTGGTGGGCATGCGCATCTCCGACACGGGCCAGGTGGTGTTCTTCGACACGCTGTCGGGCGACGAGCTCAGCCGCGTAACGCTGCCGATCCCGCCGGGCACCTCCATCACCTCGCTGGGCCGCGACCAGCCGGGCGCGGCGCGGGTGGTGGTGGGCCTGTCGAATGGCCAGGCGCTGGTGTTTCATCATAGCTACAAGGTCACCTACCACGACGATGTAAAAGCCGTAAACCCGGCCATTGACTACCCCTACGGCGCCATCCCAATGGTGCTCGACGAAAGCGGCCGTGCTCTCGACCATGTGAGCATCCACGCCACCGATGACAGCCTGATCGTCGCGGGCTCGTCCGGTTCGCAGTTGTTCGTGCACTCGTTGACCCAGCAAACGAACACACTCACCGGCGAGTCGATTCAGGCGCAGACGCGCATCGATCTGCCCAACATGCCCGAAGCGGTCAAGGCCATCTACGTCGACCCGCGCCAGCAGTGGCTGTACGTCGTCAATGGCCGAGCCCAGGTCGACGTGTTCAGCCTCAATGATGGCACCCTCAATGGGCGCTACAAGCTGCTTGAAGACGCCAACGCGCAGGTCACTGCCAGTGCTCAGCTGGTGGGGGGTGTTTCCCTGATGATCGGCAGTTCCAAGGGCAGTATCAGCCAGTGGTTCATGGCTCGGGACACCGACGGCGAGCCGCGCCTGAGCCATATCCGCGACTTTCAGCTGGGCAGCAGTGCGATCTTGCAGATCAATCCCGAGCAGCGGCGCAAAGGTTTTCTGGCCCGCGACGCGGCGGGCAATCTGGGGGTGTTCCACAGCACGGCCCACCGCACGCTGTTGATCGCCCCGGTGGCGGCGGGCGCCGACTGGTTGTCGTTGTCGCCGCGGGCCAACCAGCTGATCATCGAGGCCGATCACAAACTGCTGCCCATGACTCTGGATAATCCCCACCCCGAGGTGTCCTGGAGCGCGCTGTGGGACAAGGTCTGGTACGAGAACTACGACAGCCCCGGGTATGTGTGGCAGTCGACCGCCTCCAACAGCGATTTCGAGCCCAAGCTGAGCCTTGCACCCCTGACCTTCGGCACGCTCAAGGCGGCGTTCTACGCCATGTTGATGGCCGCGCCCCTGGCTATCGCGGCAGCCATCTACACCGCTTACTTCATGGCTCCCGGCATGCGCCGCAAGGTCAAGCCGGTCATCGAGCTGATGGAGGCCATGCCAACGGTCATCCTCGGTTTTTTTGCCGGGCTGTTCCTCGCGCCGTATCTCGAAGGCCATCTGCCGGGCATTTTCAGCGTTTTTTTGCTCACCCCCGTGGGTATTCTGTTGGCCGGCTACGGCTGGTCGCGCCTGCCTGAGTCTTTGCGCCTGCGGGTGCCGGCAGGCTGGGAGGCGGCAATTCTCATCCCGGTGATCCTCGGGGTGGGCTGGTTTGCGTTGTACATGAGCCCGTATCTGGAGACCTGGCTGTTTGCCGGTGACATGCGCCAGTGGATTACCGCCGACCTGGGCCTGAGTTTTGATCAGCGCAATGCCTTGGTGGTGGGTATCGCCATGGGCTTTGCGGTCATCCCCAACATCTATTCGATTGCCGAAGATGCCGTGTTCAGTGTGCCGCGCAGCCTGACGCTGGGCTCGCTGGCGCTTGGCGCTACGCCCTGGCAGACCCTCACGCGGGTAGTGATCCTGACGGCCAGCCCTGGCATATTTTCGGCGCTGATGATCGGCATGGGCCGCGCAGTGGGTGAAACCATGATCGTGCTGATGGCCACCGGGAACACACCGATCATGGAAATGAACCTGTTCGAGGGCATGCGTACCTTGGCCGCCAACGTCGCGGTCGAAATGCCCGAGTCAGAGGTGGGCGGCAGTCATTACCGCGTGTTGTTCCTCGCCGCCTTGGTGCTGCTGGTGTTCACCTTTGCCATGAATACCGTGGCCGAGCTCATCCGCCAGCGTCTTCGCAAGAAGTACTCGTCGCTTTAAAGAAGGTTGCAGTCCGTGAAAAGGGATTCCCTCAGAGGTTGGTTCAACAGCGGCGCGCCGGGGGTGTGGCTGAGCGCAGGTGCGGTGTCGATTGCGGTCATCATGACCATCGGCCTGCTGGCTGTGATCGCCGTGCGCGGGCTGGGGCACTTCTGGCCGGCTGACCTCGTGCAAGCCAGCTATCACGTGCCTGGGCAACCGGCCCAGGCCGTCTTGGGCGAAGTGGTGGAAGAAGAGGCAGTACCCCGCGAGCGTCTCAAGGGTGCCGGCCTGCCGGTGGCTCAGGTGGGCAGCGAATACATGAGCCGCGCGCTGCTCAAGGTTGGTAATCGCGACATCAGCGGCGCCGATTTTACCTGGGCAGTAGGCGACTGGTTGCACGAGCAGCAGCGCCCGGTGCAGGCGATGACTTTGGAGCGTCGCGAGTGGGGCAACTTTTACGGTTATCTGGTCAACGTCAAGCAGGCCGGGCAGGTAGTGGCCACGGGCGAGGATGCCTGGGGCACCCTGCAAGAGCGCTTGGTGCGTGTCGAGCAACTGGCCGCCGAACTGCAGCAGCTGGAAAAAACCGAGATCGGCGGTATCAATTACAGCCTTGAACGCCTGCGCTTGCAGGGGCGCAAGCTGGAGCTCGATGGACGTCTGGATGCCCAGGCCCAGGCCGATATCGATAGCGAGCGCGCCGAGCTCAATGCCCGCTATCAAGGTATCGAGGCGCGGCTGGCGGGCCTGCACGAGGCCGTCGACCGCGACAGCCTCACGGCTCGCGACGTCAATGGCACCCAAATCGAGATCCCCTTGGCAAAGGTGGTGCACGCCTATCAGCCCAATGCCATGGGTGCGGTCACCAAGCTGGGCTTTTATTTCAAGAAGCTGTGGGAGTTCCTCAGTGACGACCCGCGCGAAGCCAATACCGAAGGCGGCGTGTTTCCAGCCATATTCGGCACGGTGATGATGACCCTGATCATGGCCATTATCGTGACGCCCTTTGGCGTGCTGGCGGCGGTGTACTTGCGCGAATACGCGCGCCAAGGCTTGATGACCCGGCTGATCCGCATCGCCGTGAACAACCTGGCCGGCGTGCCGGCGATTGTTTACGGGGTGTTCGGCCTGGGTTTTTTTGTTTATGTGTTGGGGGGCTCGCTGGACCGGATCTTCTTTCCCGAAGCGTTGCCGGCGCCGACCTTGGGCACGCCTGGCCTGCTCTGGGCGTCGCTGACCCTGGCGCTGTTGGCAGTGCCCGTGGTGATCGTTGCCACCGAGGAAGGCCTGGCGCGTATTCCGCTCAGCCTGCGCGAGGGCTCGCTGGCACTGGGGGCGAGCAAGGCCGAGACGCTGTGGAAGATCGTGTTGCCCATGGCCAGCCCGGCGATGATGACCGGGATGATCCTTGCGGTGGCCCGTGCGGCTGGCGAAGTCGCGCCGTTGATGCTGGTGGGGGTGGTAAAGCTGGCGCCGTCGTTGCCGGTGGATGGCAATTATCCGTACCTGCACCTGGATCAAAAGATCATGCATTTGGGCTTTCACATCTACGACGTGGGGTTTCAGAGCCCCAACGTGGAGGCTGCACGGCCGTTGGTGTACGCCACCGCGCTGTTGCTGGTGCTGGTCATTGCCTTGCTCAACCTGTCGGCGGTGGCCCTGCGTAACCGTCTGCGAGAAAAGTACAAAGCGCTGGATATATAGCAGCCATCCAGATACCTGTGGGAGCGGGCTCTGCCCGCGAAGCTTGTAAGCGCTTCAAGAGCTTCGCGG
>LIDZ01008167.1_pt6 | contig 15782 bp, 19 predicted proteins | sample 644651 | NCBI WGS metagenome assembly LIDZ01 (sample SAMN03856242, study PRJNA289617) | food metagenome | isolation source: wine grapes on drying loft during traditional withering process | host: Vitis vinifera cv. Corvina | place: Italy: Gargagnago di S. Ambrogio di Valpolicella | collected 2014-01 | reverse complement strand
ATGCTCTCTTGATGTTGGAGAAACAGATCCATGTTCACTGCTTCCAGGGTTACCCGTTCTTCCCGCACTGTCACTGCCCGTCCGGCGCTGTCGTTGCTGGCGGTTGGCTTGCTTACCGCACTGTTCCAGATGCCCGCGCAGGCGGACACCAAGCTGGCCGAGTGGGACATCTATAACTATCCGTCCCAGACCTCGGCCATCGATGAAGCGATCAAAGAGTTTACCGCGCAGAATCCTGGCATCAGCATTGACCGATCCGTTCACTCCTTTGACGATACCCGCATCCCGCTGAAGCTGTCGCTGAACTCCGGTGACGGCCCGCAGGTTGCCCAGGTGAATCAGGGCGGCGGTGATATGGGTGCGCTGGTGAAAGAGAAGCTGCTGATCCCGCTGGACGGCTACGCCAAACAGTACGGCTGGACTACGCGCTTCCCGGATTCGATGCTGAAGCGCAACCGCTGGTCCGACACGCAGCAGTTCGGTAGCGGAAGTCTGTATGGCGTTGCCAGCCTCGGTGAAATGGTCGGGCTGTATTACAACAAGCAGCTGCTGGATAAGGCAGGCATTGCCGTGCCGAAAACCATGGCTGAATTCGAAGCCGCGATGGCGAAACTGAAAGAACAGGGTACGGCGCCACTGATGTTAGGCATTCTCGATGGCTCTGCCGGCCAGCAGATGCTGACCACGCTGTGGCAGGATCAGATCAGCAGCAGCGATCGTAAAGCGATGGATGATCTGATTTACGACGTCGGTGGCACCTTTAAAGATGCGAAACTGCAGAAAGCTGCCGCACTGATGCAGGAGTGGAATAAGAAAGGCTACTTCTTCCCGGGCTTCCAGGGCATTGGCAAGGACGATGCGGCCACGCTGTTCCAGAGTGGTCAGGCCGCGTTCTTTGTCAGCGGCACCTGGTATATGGGGCAGTTTAAAGATAATAAAGACATTCACTTTGCTGCGTTCCCGCAGTTTGACGGCGTCAGCAAACCGCTGATGGTCGGCGGAACTGATTTGCCGTTCTCCATCACCCTGACGGCGAAAACCAAACAGCAGCAGGATGCGGCCGCCAAATACATCGATTACATCGTCTCCGACAAGATGGCCGAGAAATGGCTGAAGGCCGGCTTCCTGCCCGCCAGCGCCAACAAGGATGCCAAACTTCCGGCGGACAATCCGTTGCTGGCCGATGTGTATAACGTCTGGACCACGGTCAACGGCCACGATGGCCTCGGCCACTACGTGGACTGGGCTACACCGACCATGGGCAATGCGCTGAATGAAAATGTGCAGCTGCTGCTGGCCGACAAGCTTACGCCGCAACAGATGACCGACAAACTGGATACTAATTATCAGCAGTACCTCTCCAGCCTGAAAAAGTAAGCCCTCTGCCCGGCGCTGCGACAGGCCGGGCCGTTATTCAGTTTGACGCGCGAGAACACCGTTATGCTTAATAAGTCACGACTGCAAAATGCGCTGTATATTTTGCCCTCAATGCTTATCTATTCGCTATTTTTGCTGTTCCCTTTACTGGTCTCGGTTGGCGTCAGCTTTACCTCGTGGGACGGTGCGACCCGGCCGATTTTTATCGGACTGAATAACTTTGTGCAGATGTTCAGCGACCCGGTGTTCTGGGTGGCGATCAAAAATAACGCCGTACTGATGCTGTTCTACACGCTGTTCCCGCTCTGTATTGGCCTGGTGTTGTGTAGCTTCCTCAATGACACCCGCAATAACAAAGAGCGCAGCCTGCTGCGTATTCTGTTCTTCCTGCCTTATATCATGCCGATGGCGGTGCTCGGCGTGGTCTGGCGCTGGTTATATAACCCGGCCTTTGGGCCGATCGATCACTTCTTCCGCGCGATTGGATTGCCGCAGCTGGCGCTGTCCTGGCTGGGGGATTTTGACTGGGCATTACCGGCGGTGGGCTTTGTCGCCACCTGGTACTTCTTCGGTTTCTGCCTGGTGCTGTTTATGTCTGGCCTGCAACGGATGGACCCGTCATTGCTGGAAGCCGCCGATCTGGATGGCTCGTCGCGGCGACAGAAGTTTATGCGCATTACCTTGCCTGGCCTGCGGCCCGAAATTCGCGTTGCGCTGCTGCTGACGGTGATCTCCAGCCTGAAAGCCTTCGACCTGGTGTACGTGATGACCCATGGTGGGCCAGGCACCTCCACGCTGGTGACCAACCTGTATATGTATCAACAGGGCTTTGATTTACGCCACTACGGTTACGCCTCGGCGGTGGCCATCGTCGGGATGATCATTGTGTTTGCGATCAACAGTATTATTCATTTTGCCATCCGGGAGCGTCACTGATGCGCGCTACGCCTGTTGTTTCACGTGCGGTCATCTGGCTGATCGCCATTGTCACCATTCTGCCTTTCCTGATGGCATTGATGACCTCGTTTAAAACCCAAAGCGAGCTGTTTGCCGGGGTGTTTGCCCTGCCCTCGCACTTCAGTTTTGTGAACTATGTTTCCGCCTGGCGGGAAGGCCATTTCAGCACCTATTTCCTGAACTCGGTGCTGGTGGTGTTTCCGGTGGTGATTATCAGTATCCTGGTCGGCATTCTGTCCGGGTTCGGTTTTGCCTTCCTGCGTATTCCGGGTAAAACGGTGTTTGCCGCGCTGATGGCGTTAGGCATGGTGCTGCCCAGCGAAGCCTTTATTATCCCGCTGTATCACGAATTGCACTGGATGGGACTCACCAACACCTATCTGGCGCTGATCTTGCCGCAGGTGGCGCTGTCGCTGCCGTTTACCACGCTGATGATTGCCACCGCTTTCCAGCAGGTGCCGAAAGAGCTGGTGGAAGCGGCGGTAATGGATGGCTCGAAACGCACGCGCATATTGTGGGGGATCCTGGTGCCGGCGATCGTGCCGACGCTGACTACCCTGGCGCTGCTGCTGTTTATCTGGACGTGGAATGAATTCCTGATCCCGCTGATTCTGGTCAACAAGGATGAACTGAGGACGCTGCCGATCGGCATGATGTTCTTCCAGAATAAAAACACCATCAACATTCCGGTGCTGATGGCCGGCGCGATGATCGTGATTTTACCGCTGGTGGCGGTATTCCTGGTGTTCCAGCGTAAGTTTATCAGCGGCGTAACGGAAGGGGCGGTGAAGTAATTCGAAGGGGAGTTGCGGCCTGGGGAAACGCATCGGCGCTTAACCCAGGCACATCTGCTTAGTTTTGCTCTTCAGTATCGGATTTCTCGTCAACGTAGCGGGTCACCGCCAGCAGGCGGTTAACGTGGGTCAATAGCAGATCAACATCCGATTGCATAAATCCCTGACCTGAACTTGAGGCGGTGACAATTGCATTCTGGATGTTTTCAGAAATGTTATTGGCGCCTTCTTTACCCGCAGTCAGCAACAGAGCAGCAATCAGCAAAGATTGCGCTTCAACTTGCGCGGTCAGCTCTTTCGCGTCTACGTCGATTTTTGCAATCTTCATCAAGATATCAATGACTAACTGTTTCATGGCCTGCTCCTGAAATAATATGCCCCCGAAATTACCATCACCTCAGGTCACGAGTAAACAGAATTTCGCTGACTCTTAGTCAGAAATGCTGGAAGCTATCTTGTGGCAAAACCTGTGGTATCAGTCGCTTGTCACCACACCACCGCCCTTCAGAACGCGTAATTTTCCTAAAATTACCTCACACGGTGGCGAACAGGCCGATTTCGACTAGATTTAAGCTGCCAACCGGCTATCCCGCTGGGTTTGGCGCACTCCCTCTACTAATTAGACGAATAACGTTGTTATTCCGCCCTGCTGTCCAGGGCGTTTTTTTGATTACACACAGTGAAAAAACGGAGAGGTTAATCCGTCATGGATAAAAATCATTTTTATGAGCGACTGACGCGCTGGCAACATCTGCGCTTTAATGACGTCACCCTGCGTGAACGTCCCGACACACAAGCCTGGAATAAAAAGTACGAGATTTATATTCAGGACAAGAGCAAGACATCCGCGCAGCTTTACATCCGCACCACCCAGCCGGGTGAGGATATTGCGCAGGTGTTGGGCGAATACCTGAAGTGGTTGCAGGAGTACAACGGCAGCGACATCGCCGTGGCGGCACCACAGGAAACGCCGGTTGTTGCGCGTGGCATCACCAAAGAAAGCTGTCGGCCCCTGACGGGCAACCACCAGCCAAGACTGCATACCACTACCCCCGCTTCAAGGCTGACACGAAGCCTTTCCTAGCAGGCATCAGGCTGCCGGACGTCTCCCGGTAGCCTGTCTGTCGATTGCTTTCCCCCCTGATTTCATCGCAAAAAATTAAATATCCTCATTTCGCTGGCAAATTCGCATATCTGGCTTAGATTTAAGGGTCGTGTGATCTGCATCACACTGCTAAAAACAGAATAATAACGTTTTTCCAGGGAGCGACTTGTGACTGACTCATCAAACAGTGGGACGGCGGCGGCAAAAGCACCACAGCCGACCGAACCGCTGGTAAAAGTAATTGCGTTTATTGCCACGCTGGGCGGCCTGCTTTTTGGCTACGATACCGGCGTGATTGCCGGTGCCTTGCTGTTTATGAAGCACGACTTGCATCTGACCTCACTCACCACCGGGATGGTCACCAGCTTCCTGATCCTCGGATCGGCGATTGGGGCGATCTGTGCCGGCCGCGTGGCCGATCGGTTTGGCCGCAAAAAGGTCATTCTGGTGATGGCGGTGATCTTTATGTGCGGCTCGCTGGGCTGTGCGCTGGCACCGAACGTGGTGCTGATGATCCTGTTCCGCTTTATCCTCGGCCTGGCGGTCGGTGGCGCAGCGGCCATCGTGCCAATCTATATTGCGGAAATTGTCCCGGCTAACCGCCGCTGGCAGTTTGTCACCCTGCAGGAACTGATGATTGTTTCCGGTCAGCTGATTGCCTACACCAGCAACGCGGCAATCAATGAAGTCTGGGGCGGCGAAACCACCTGGCGCTGGATGCTCGGCGTGGCCTGCGTGCCGGCGGTGATCCTGTGGGTCGGCATGCTGTTCCTGCCGGACACGCCGCGTTGGTACGCGATGCATGGCCGCTACCGCGAAGCGCGTGACGTGCTGGAGCGCACCCGCCATTCCGGCAGAGTCGAAAAAGAGATGAGCGAAATCCGCAAGTCGATGGATTCGAAAAGCCAGAAAAATGCCCGCCGTCAGAAAACCATCTCGGTATGGATGAAGCGGCTGGTGGCGCTGGGGATCGGTATTGCGATGCTGCAACAGCTGTCCGGCGTGAACACCATCATGTTCTATGCGCCGACGATGCTGCAGGCGACCGGCCTCGGCACCAATGCCTCGCTGCTGGCAACCATCGCCAACGGCGTGATTTCGGTGATCATGACCTTTGTCGGCATCATGTTGCTGAGCCGCTTTGGCCGTCGTCCGCTGCTGCTGGTGGGTCAGATCGGCTGCACCTGCTCACTGCTGGCGATCGGTCTGGTGACCTGGCTGATGCCGGAAACGGTGCACGGGCAGCCTGACGTGCTGCGCAGTTACCTGGTGCTGGGCGGCATGCTGATTTTCCTCAGCTTCCAGCAGGGCGCGCTCTCTCCGGTGACCTGGCTGCTGCTGTCGGAAATTTTCCCGATGCGCATCCGTGGTATGGCCAACGGCATCTCGGTATTTGCCATGCAGATGACCAACTTCTCCATCGCCTTTATGTTCCCAATCCTGCTGGAAGCCTTCGGTCTGACCACCTGCTTCTTTGCCTTTGCGGTGATTGGCGTCGCGGGCGGGATCTTCGCGCTGATTTTTGCGCCGGAAACCCAGGGCAAAACGCTGGAACAGATTGAAGTCCACTTCAAAAAACACCTGCAGGACGATCCGGCGCCGCAAACCGGTAGCTGATATTGCGTGCCAGGGACGGCACTTCAGGTCTAATTGTTGCATTTCATACTAATCTTATGGAGAGGTGTCGGTTTGCCGACCAGGCTTAGTGCTTACTCTTAAGAAAGGATCGTCATGTTCAGGTTTTTAGGTTCCCTGTTTTCCAGCCCCGAATTGCTGCTGCAAGTCATGAGCCAGCAAGATATTGAAGAATCCATTGAAGAAGGTGAGCGCATCCTGATTGATGAGGATGGCAGCGCAACCGTGAACATCTTCAGCCCGGATGTGCGTGAGGATTTTGCCCGCCACGTCAACGCGCTGAAGAGGGCTTAACATGGGAACGGCAATATTTATGGTGCTGATGGTGTGCGGCTACTGGTACACCAGTCGCGACCTCTCCACCCGGTTCAAGGTAAAACGCTCTTTCGGCTGGGATGTCTACTTCCTGGTGGCCCTTTACGGCTGTATTTTCGTGCTGCAGGGGGTAATCGCCACCGGGATCATCTGGCTAATCCTGCTGATTGTCTCCGCTGGCCTGAACGCCCTACCACAGCTGAATGAAGGATTGCATCATCACTGGCAGGTCGAGTTTATGACCTGGAGTTTCCTCGGCATCCAGGCACCGGTGGTGATCATGCTGGCCTTTGCCGTGGCATTCTGTTTGTATCGCTCAAGCTGGTCGGGCAGTGCCAAACTGAACAGCTCGGGCCGAAAAAAACTCTACAAGAAACTGTCGCGTTCGAATGGTGTGGAAGGGCTGCTGTTCCAGTGCATGGAAGAAGGTGAACTGGCCTGGGTGACGCTGAAATCCCGCCGCATCTATATCGGCATGATCCACACCGCCACCTATGACAATGCCACTACCGCCAATATCGTGCTGATCCCAATGCTCAGCGGCTATCGCGATGGCAAAACCCTCAGCCTGTGTATAGAGCATAACTACAGCAAATGGTATGACGAGCATGGGATCACGCTGGATTCAGAACCTAAATCCGCGATGGCATTCCGTAAAGTGATCATGCTTGATCAGATAGAAAGTCTGTCGCTGTTTGATGCCGCCAGCGCCAGCGCGTTGGCAATGAAAAGCGACGAAGAACCGGCCTGAGGATCGCGGGCAGCAGCAGCGCGTTGCCGCCCGGTCATTGAGTTGCTGATCAGAACAGCAGTGAAATCAGCCAGAAGCCGGCAAAGGTCATCAGCAATGAGCCAATGACGTGGGTGAAGACCGAAATCATCGCCCACAGATAATTGCCGGACTGCATCAATCCGACGATCTCCATCGAGAAGGTGGAGAACGTGGTTAAGCCCCCGCAAAACCCGGTAACAATCAGCAATTTCCACGCCGGATCGAGTTCAGGATTACGCAAGAAGTACGCCATTGCCCCGCCGATGATAAAACCGCCCACCAGATTGACCGTCAGCGTACCCGGCGGAAGGGACGGAAAAATCGCGTTCAGACGCACCGACAGCAACCATCGCAGGATACTGCCTGCGGAACCGCCCACTGCAATCGCCACTAACGTCTTAAGCATAACTCTCTCATTGTTGACCCATCACCCGGAACGTTAGCCTACTGAGCAGGCTCATTTTTTGCAACCCGCAAAGGTCTGCGGCTTCAGAGATGATCTGCAGGCGGTGGGCTGCTAAGCTTCAACGTTTCGTTAACGTTATTGTCAGCCCAGAGAGCCCGAATACCGATGCGTCTTTCCGCCGTTTTAAAACACGATATGCTGCTTGGCCTGTGCTGCCTGCCCGCCATTGGGGTGATTTTTCTGGTCGGCTTCCTGTTTCAGCAGGTGCCTGCGGCCAGCATCATGGCCAGCGGCGCGCTGACCTTAGCCTTCGGTGCCAATAAAACCTGGGAAGGATCGTCGTTTTCACTGTTGCTGACCACCAGCCTTGGCCTGGCCTTCTCTTCCTGGCTCGGCTGTCTGACCGGCAACGTGATGCCGCTGTATATCGCCGTGGCGATGCTGTATGCCGGTGTCTATGTCGCGATGGCAAATATCGACAGCAGCGCCTGGTGGATGCTGTTGCAGTGGTCAATTGCCTATCTGGTCTCCGGCTATTATGCCGGCAATATGGCATACGCCGCCGAGCGCGCGGCGTTAACCGGCGCGGGCGGCCTGTTGCAAATGGCCTTTCTCTATCTGGTGTTCCGGCGCTTTCCCTTCCATTTACAGGAGATCAGCCCGCGCTCCTGGCTGATGTTCTTCCGCGTCACGCTGAGTAAATACAAACACAAAATTCATCTGCAATGGTCGGTGTTTTATGCGCTGCTCACCATGTGTCTGGCGCTGAGTACGGTGGAAATTTTCCAGATGAAGAATGGCTACTGGGCGGGCATGACGCTGCTGTTCTGCCTGCGGAATAATTACAAGGATACCTTTTCCCGCGTTCAGGCCAGGGTGTTGGGCACGCTGATGGCCAGCATTCTGGCCGCAACCCTGGTGAGCTACTGGCACAGCCCGTTGTTCCTGGTGTGCAGCTTTATCTTTTGCGGCTATATCGCCTTCACCTTCTCCTATTCACTGATTTCCAAATCCTATTTCGTCTTTACCTTCTTTGTGACGCTGATGGTGATCTTTATGATTTCCAGCCTGGGGGTGACGCAGACCGATGCGGTTGCCACTCACCGGCTGGAAGCCACCGCCATGGGCGGCGCATTTGCGCTGTTTGCCATCCTGATGACCCGCCTGTTTACCCGCAGGCAGATCGTCAGAAAATCGTCAAAGCCGTAAGCGCTAACGGGAAAGCGGATCCCAACGGTCACAAAACGCGTTGATGTCGGTCGCTTTAAAATCGGCCAGATGCGCCATGATCTCGCTCATCGGCCAGTCCCACCAGGCAATCCGCGCCAGCCGTTCCGCCACCTCGGGCGAGAAGCGCGCTTTGATCGCTCTGGCCGGCACCCCGCCGACAATGGTGTATGGCGCGACATCTTTGGTCACCACCGCACCCGCGGCAAGCACCGCGCCATCCCCTACCGTCACCCCGGGCAATACCGTCACCGCATGACCGATCCAGACATCGTGGCCTATCACCACTTTGTCCGCCCGACGGGCGGCGAAAAAGTTGCGATCACGCTCGGCGGTGGCGCTGTAATATTCCGCGCAGTAGGTAAAGCGATGCTGTGAAGGCCGATCGATCGGATGGTTGGGTGCCCCTAAGCGGACGTTAGAGGCGATGGCGGTGAATTTGCCGATCTCGCTGTCAGCCACCGTGCAATACGGGCCAAGATAGCTGTAATCGCCGAGGCTGGCATACTCCAGGTGGCTGTGGGCGAGGATTTCACAGCAGCGCCCAATCTCCACTTCACGTAGCGTGACGCTCTCATCGATAAAGGTGTCGGCTAACTTAGGCTGATGCAATTCAATGACGGTCATAAAGCCTCATCTGGTCGGATATCTGGATGAGTGCAGCGCGCGCAAAAAGCGCAACTGCCCTGCATCGGGTTAACTTCAGCAGAGGCTACTCTGGCACAGCCAGATGACAGATTCGTGGAGCGGAGATGACAGACAGTCTGAAGTTAACATTTTGCAGAAAATTCATTTTTCAGCGGCGGATCCTGCGTGATAACGTCATTCATTCAACCCCTTACTTGCGAACGATTATGCACAGCAGCCAACGATTGACGCTTCGCCCGGTCACCTCCGCAGATGCCCAGGCCCTGTTTGCTATCTATGGCGATCCGGCGACCAACCTGTTCAATCCTGCCGGCCCGTTTTCAAGCCAACAGGTTGCCGATGAGGTGTTGGATAAGTGGCTGGCACACTGGCAGCACTTTGGCTTTGGCTATTGGGCGCTGATGCTGACAGGCAGTGACGAGGTGATTGGCTTTGGCGGCCTGACGGTGCGCCAGGTGAATCAGCAGGATTTCATTAATCTGGGGTATCGCTTTAGTACGCGGGCGTGGGGGAAAGGACTGGCCACGGAATTTGCACAATGGGCTATCGATTTTGGCTTTCGGCAGCTCGGTATGACCGAGATTTCCGCCACCGTCAGGGAGAATCACCTGGCATCGCAAAAGGTGCTGACCAAAGCCGGGATGCGCTGTACCGGGATGATCCTTGACGTTGAGGGCTTTCAACCCAGCTTATTTTTTACGATTCGTCAGGAGGCTGGGTAGCCTCTGGCTCCTCCGGAACATCGTCCGGGAGGAGCGCTTGTAGAAAGGATTTTTGCTTGCGGGTTAACGTCCAGCCGGCTAGCGGCCCCTCTTCTTCAACTTCCCGGTTGTCATCGTCCTTCCCTGCAGTCATGCCGCCATTCCCCACAGCAGGAGAAGTGACCAAAAGGCAATGCACCCGATGATAATCACCAGCCAAACCTTTCCTCTGGTCGACATTAGGATCCCTTATACGTGGCAATCAGTTTTTGACTGGGAGCCAGTATAAACAATCAGCAGTAGTGATCAACTTTCGGATTATCCTTAACGAAAATATCTCATTTTTGATACTTATCTGATTTCGTTTTCACTATCTTCAAACACCCCTTCCTCTTCGCCATTTTCCTCAGCGTCGATTTCATCCGTGTCGATGTCATCGGTATCGAACATCGCGGTCTGGATATCTTCTTCGGCGATTGTCGGGTTAAGCGCCGCTGCCAGCGGTGAGCTGGTCAGGCTGGCAGGCAACACCACATGCGGGATTGGCGCGTCGGTGATGATCTGACGTTGACGGCTGGCCAGCCAGCTGATTACCGCAATCACACAGCCACACAGGCAGAAGAAAACGTAAAGCATATTGCCGCCCAATGGCTGCATAATCGCGCCGGTGACTAACGGCCCGATACAGGCACCGACGCCGTAGGCCATCAGCAGACAGGCGGTCAGCGAGACCCGGCGTTCAGGGGCAACGATATCGTTGGCCATCGCCACAATCAGCGGATAAAGCGAGAATTGCATCATGCTGGTAATAAACCCGACCACCACGATAGCGAAAAAACTGAAGTGGAAAGGCATGGTTAACGGCAGCGCCGCCAGGATGTAGAACAGAGCGGTAAACAGCAGCAAGCGGCTACGGTCGATGCGGTCGGACAGCCAGCTTAGCGGAAACTGTGAAACCAGCCCGGCGAAGATGGTGATGGCCATAAACAGGCCGGTTTGCTGGGTGCTGAAGCCCAGCTGGCTGGTGTACACCGGGGCCATGGCGTAAAACGCACCGATGGCCATGCCGGTCGCCAGCGTCACCAGCAGAATGCGGGGAATGGCGCGGAAAAAGTAGCCCAGCTCCATTGGCGCAGGCGTCATTGGGTGCGGATTGGTGCGGGTGGTCAGGGCCATCGGCACCAGGCAGAGCGCAAAGCACAGCGCGACAATCAGCAGGCTTGAGGGGCCGGAGCCAATTTGCGTCATCAGGATGATCTGACCTGCGGAAAGGCCAAGGTAGGTGGCAACCATATAGAAGCCAAAAATCAGCCCGCGCTGTCCGGTTTCCGCCCCATCGTTCAGCCAGCTTTCCAGCACCATGTACTGGCACATCATGCACAGCCCGATCACCAGCCGCAGGAAGATCCACATCGGCAGATAATCTGTCAGCCCGTGCCCCAGCACCGAAGCGGTAATGATCCCCGCACAGGATACGTAAGCCCGAATGTGGCCGACGCGGGCAATCAGGTTGTGGCCGACTTTGCCACCCAGCACCAGACCAAAGTAGTTGGCAGCGGTGATGGCACCGATCATGCTGCCGCTGACCGCTTCATGGGCCAGCCGCAGCGAGACATAGGTGGTTAACAGGCCGGAGCCCAACAGCATCAGTAACGTGGTGGTGTAAAGCGGTAAAAAAGTGCCGAGAACTTTTTTCATGACGGCTCCCTGTCTTAATCGTTCCGGGAAAAACCCAACCTGAGCCGTCAACAGTAGTCGCTATTCCGCCCGACAGGCAAGTTAGCTAGCGATCTTGCGGAGGATTCCCATCGCCAGAGGGAAAAAACAGTGAAAAACGGGTTTCTCCAGACTGACTCTGTACCGCGTAACGTCCCTGATGCAGTTGCATAATGCCGCGCACAATCGACAGCCCCAACCCGCTGCCGGTTGACGAGTCATGACGTGAAGCGTCAGCACGATAGAAACGATCGAACAGCCGCGCCTGTTGTGCCGCTGAAATGGCTGCGCCCTGATTCTCCACCGCAATCGTCACGCCGCCTGGCGAGATCTGGTGGGTAATGGCGATGGTGCTCCCCACGTCGGCATAGCGGATGGCGTTGGCCACCAGATTCGCCACCGCGCGGCGCAGTAAATCGGCGTCGGCGTAAACCGTCCCCTGTTGCGGAAACACCAGCTGGATCTCGCGCTCTTCCGCCGGTCCTTCAAAATAGTCGGCCAGCGGCTGCAGCACCTCAGATAAAGGCTGCTCCATGCGGTGGATCGCCTGGCTGGCATCCTCTGCCCGTGCCAGAAACAGCATGTTGTCGATCATTCTTGCCAGCCGCTGCAGTTCCTCAAAGTTTGATCCCATCACCCCAAGGTAGTAGTCATTGCTGCGTTTCTGCGTCAGCGCGACTTCCGTCTGGCCGAGCAGATTGGCGATTGGGGTGCGCAGATCGTGCGCCATATCGGCCGACACCTGGCTCAGCTGCTGAAAGCTGGTTTCCAGCCGATCCAGCATCTGGTTAAAAGCCGCCACCAGCGATAACAGTTCGTGCGGCACGTTTGTCAGGGTGATGCGGCGTGACAGATGGCGAACGTCGATGGCGGCAGTTTCCTGCGCCAGCCGGTGTAAGGGCCGCAGGCTGCGGCGCGTCAGGAACCAGACCATCAGCGCGGCAATCAGCGTCGCCAGCACAATCAGCACGCCAATTTGCTGGCGATAGTCGCTAAGCGTGGCGGTGCGCTCGGTCATCAGCCTGCCGGTAATAATTTCCAGCTCGCCAGGCCCGTCACGGGTTTGCGCCAGCGCCGCCGCCGAGATAAACGGCGTGCCGTCGCGGGTTTGCTGGTGATGCACGCTGGCCAGGCCAAGTGACTGGCCCTGCGGCACCGGCGTCAGATCCGGGATCGCCGCATGGCCAGGGTTAACTTCGATTAACGGCGGCTGACCGGGAAAACGCAGCACCAGCAGCGACTCGGTATTGCCCAGCATATTGGCAAACAGTTTGGGCTTGTCGCGGATCAGCTGCAGCGCATCTTCGTTGAGTAACAGCGTGCGGATCTGCTCCATCCGCGACAGCAAGGCGCCATCATCGCGCACGCTGATTTGCCGGGCCAGCGAGTGATACAGCGCCATCCCGACGAGGATCATCACCAGCAGCACCATGCCTGAAATCAGCAGCGACAGGCGCGTGGTCAGCGAAAAGGGTTTCATCAGGATCCGTCACCTTCACAGCGATAACCCACGCCGTGCACGGTGTGGATCAGCGGCGTGGCAAAGGGTTCGTCCACCTTCTGCCGCAGCCGGCGAACGGCCACGTCGACCACGTTGGTATCACTGTCGAAATTCATGTCCCACACCCGTGAGGCAATCAGCGTGCGGCTCATCACCTGGCCGGGATTCAGCATAAACAGCTGCAGCAGATTGAATTCTTTGTTGGTCAGATCGATGCGCACCCCGGCCCGCTCCACGCGACGTTTCGCCCTGTCCAGCCGCAAATCACCAACCTGCAGCAGCTCATCCCGCTTCACATTGGCGCCGCGCCGTAGTGCCGTGCGGATCCGCGCCAGCAGCTCAGCGAACGAGAAAGGCTTGACCAGATAGTCGTCGGCGCCCAGCTCCAGCCCTTTTATCCGGTCTTCAACGGTGCTTTTCGCGGTGAGGAAAATAACCGGGATATTTTGCGCATCCAGCGTTTTCATCACTTCCCAGCCGTCCAGCTCCGGCATCATCACGTCCAGCAGGATCAGGTCGTAATGGTATTCCTGCGCCATAAACAGCCCTTCGCGGCCGTTTACCGCCACATCAACCACATAGCCAGACTCGGTGAGCCCGCTGCGCATGTATTCCCGGGCTTTGGGCTCATCATCAATCACCAGAATTTTCATCGTCTTCTCCAGGATAGCGGGCGCAGCGGACAGGATTACTTCAGCGCGTGTTGTGCAGCCTGCTCGATCAGTGCGGCAACCTCTTTCGGGTGCGACTCGTAGACCGAATGGCTGGCCCCGGCCACTTCCACCGTGGTGCTGTGGGCGCGTTTGGCGTACATGCGTTCTAAATCAGGATTAATGATTTTGTCGGCTTTTGCCACCATGTACCAGCTTGGTTTGGTTTTCCATGCCGGATCGGGAATATTTGCGGTGAACACCGAGGCTGAGGTCGGCATTTGCGCCTGAGCTTCAAAATCCGCCTGCTTTGCTGAAAGATCGGCGGCAAAGTCACTGTGGAAGTTTTGCGGCGCAATCATCAGGAAGCCGTCCGGTGTTTTCATAAACGGATGGGCGGCATTGGGGAATTTCTTGCCGTTGATGGCTTCGGTTTCGCCGTTATCCAGCGCATGGGCAGCGATATAGACCAGACCCGCCACGTGCGAATCATTTCCTGCCTCAGTAATGATCGCACCGCCGTAGCTGTGCCCCACCAGAATTGCCGGGCCCGTTTGCTGATCGAGAATGCGTTTAGTGGCAGCCACGTCCTCCGGGAAGGAAGTCAGCGGCTCCTGCACCAGCGTCACCTTGTAGCCATCATGCTTAAGGATGTCGTACACCGGACGCCAGCCCGAGCCGCCAACAAATGCGCCGTGGACCAGCACGATATTGTTAACCGGTTGCGCCATCGCGGCGCTGCTTGCGCCTGCCAGCAGAAAAGCACTGGCGATCGCGGCCAATTTTACGTTTTTTTTCAGTGATGCGTTCATGTTGCGTTCCTCAGGAGAATGTTGGGTTTACGCTGAGGAGTTTACGGCCCGGCAACTGACGACGGCATGAGCGAGTTATGACAAAAGAATGACATTAAAAAAGCCGTTTCCCAAATACAGGTAACGGCTTTCTGTTATTACAGTCGCTTACAGCCCGTAAGCCGTTAAATCCAGTCCGGCACATTTATCTGAACATCAACACGGCCTGAAACGGGAGCGGTAACCTCTCCCTTTTTGCTAGCAAAAGTAATCCCGAATTTGGCCTAAAGTTTCTGCCGTTATTACCGATGTATTGAGTACTTAACCTAAACCTTCTGCCAACATCATGACCTACTTTAAACCTGTCGAACTTATTTTATTATCTGTAACAATAGCTTACTGCTTTACCATGTCGTCATGGTTCTGGTAGCCGCGGATCAGGGCACGCCGACGTAACGCAGCAGCGCGGTAACCACGGCTGCCGCCAGAATCACGCCGATTAACGGCACTCTTCGCCAGGCCAGAATCACCGCCACCGCCACGCCCGCCACGCGCGCGGTCCCGGCAAAATGCACTCCTTCATAAAACGTATTTCCTAACGCCACGGCCAGCAACAGCGTGGTGGCGGCATCGGACAGTAATGCCCGCGTGCGCTCGGACAGCGCCATACGGTTGCCCAGCTTCACCCCGGCAAAACGCATCAGGTAAGTGCCGACAGACAGCAAGGCGATCCCGGCAATAATTAATTCTTTCGACGGCATTATTTTTTCCTCGTCAGTAAGCCCAGCATCGAGATCAGCACCGGCATCCCCACGGCGACAAACGGCGTCACCGCCAATGACAGGAGCGCCCCGGACGACGCCCTGATCAGCGTGGTTTTCGATTTCAGTGACGGGATCACCAGCGCCAGCAGGATCGCCGGAAAGACCGCATCCAGGCCGATCGCACTGATATCCGGCAGCAGTTTACCCACCACACTTCCCGCCATTGCCCCAACCGGCCAGACGATCGCCACGCCCAACCCACAGAGCCAGTAGGCGTCTTTACGCTGTTTTGGGGTGGATTGCGACAGACCAAACACCACGCTTTCGTCATTCATGATGTGGCATCCCAGCAATCCTTTAAGACGGGTGCCGGCCAGATCCCGCACCGCGATGCCAAAAGGAAAGTGCCGGGCGTTAACCAGT